>Ga0302116_1000317_pt1 | contig 28602 bp, 28 predicted proteins | sample AG5_SCM_MG_FD_203124 | JGI IMG/M metagenome (GOLD analysis project Ga0302116, IMG submission 203124) | Marine microbial communities from Western Arctic Ocean, Canada - AG5_SCM | ecosystem: Environmental > Aquatic > Marine > Oceanic | place: Canada: Western Arctic Ocean | collected 2017-10-01 | reverse complement strand
CTACCTGTGGAACCTCACTCTGGGAACACATCAACAGTCAACTGCTGCACTCAGATACCCATTAAGACCTTTCAGATCGAGGAATGTGCGAGGTTTTTGAAATTGGGCTTGAATGATTTTGATACCAGTGAGATGGCATCCATGATCAATACTCTTACTGAGTGAGGTCGTTATGTTGAAGACAGGGTAGGGCACACAACAGGAGTAATCCGGCGCAGATCGTTGTCCCTAGGATAGCCTTACTGGAAAATAGAACGTGATGACTTTGAAGGAAAATCCTAAAGTATTAGCTAATGAGTTGGAAAGATGATCGATTAGTTTTCATCAATCGTTTCAGGCCATATCGCCTTACATCCTGGGTCTCGAGCTAATGCGGCAGCCTTCACTTGTTCCACATCCAATTTACCAATTTGATGAGCGGCAATTAACATCATCAAACGTTTTAAAGCCTGACGACCCTGATCGGGTTGGAGCCAACCAAGACCGTAATACGTACAAGTGGCATTCAGCCAACCTTGGGCCTCAGCGCGCAACTTGATCTCCAGATCGCCAAGAGCAGGCATAGCGATGGTTGGAGTGGTAGTCAGCAAAAACGTTGCGGAAACCACGATCATTAACTTGCGCAAAGTGAGGCCTCCCAATCACTCAGTATGAACGCCGAAATTCATCACCCTGCCACTTTCGCTGCCAAGCGCTGGTGCTTGGGCGATGACCTAAAGCCTGTTCTTGCTGGCGTCGTTTCAAAATCAAAACAGCCTCATCAGTACCTGAAGGGTCTCGGTAGGGGACACCAGCACGCGTCAACAGATGCTCTTCCTCCATCACGCTTAAACCACGCCACCCAGCTCCCATTTCAGGAAGGCTCTGAACATCATCATTGCTGTGTCTAAACGCCATGGTTCCAGAACTCCACCCTGCACCTTCTCCTGGCTTAGGAAGAAGCGAGCGCAACTCAAGACCGGCATCGCGCAAACTACTTCGCACTGCTGCTGCTCTGCAATAGGTCAACAGCCGCCCCCCCGGTGCAAGCAAATCTGCAAGGCTCAGCAAAAATTCCTCACTCCAAAGCTGAGGGCATTTTCCAGGCGAAAAGGCATCCAGAAAAATCAAATCCAAACGCAAACCCGTTGGTAAGTAGCGGAGCTGCTGTCGTGCATCACCCCAGAGCATCTGAACCGACTGCTGGCGAGACGCATCATGCCAACTTCCCTGAGCAGAAATTGCTTCTAAGCAAGCCAGAACATGCTCAGGCCAAAGGGCTTTAAATGTCGGCTCAGCGAGAGCCAACTGCAAAGGCGATCGATCGAGTTCTAACCCCCAACAGTCCAAGGTTGGCCCGCCCTTATTGGGTAGAGCCGCCATCAAAGCAGCCGTGTTGTAGCCCAACCCAAAACAGACATCTAATACAAGTAAACAACCACCACTGGGAAAGCGATCAAGCTGAGCCGGCAGCACAAATTTGCTCTTGGCTTCTTCAAGAGCTCCGCCAGAACTATGGAAGCTTTCAGCAAAGCTATCGCTATGCAAACTGAAGCTTCCATCTGCTGTGAAGCGCGAGCTCAGCACAGATAAATTACCGACGCAATCTCTCAAGATCGTCCCAGAAGGTGGGATAACTCACAGCAGCTGCTTCGCTGCGGGTAATTCTTGAATCACCGATGGCCATTAAGCCAGCAACAGCAAGACTCATGGCAACGCGGTGGTCTGTCTCACTATCCAATTCAGCACCTTTCAGAGGGCGGCCACCACGAATCGTTAGGCCATCCTCATGTTCATCAATGTCGGCGCCCATTGCTTTAAGTTGCCGCGCCATCACTGCAAGTCGATCCGTTTCTTTTACGCGCAACTCAGCCGCACCGCTAATCCGACTTTCTCCATCACAAAAACAGGCCGCCACACTCAGGATTGGGACCTCATCCACCAAGCGCGGCATGATCTCTTCTCCAAACTGAAAGGCCTTAAGAGGGCCATGACTAACCTGCAGATCGCCAACAGGTTCACCCGCAACATCGCGTCGATTCAACACGTTTATCAAAGCGCCCATCCTCTCCAACACTTCGAGAATCCCAGTGCGCGTTGGATTTAAACCCACATTTTCCACCGTAATATTGGCACCAGGAACGAGGGCACCTGCCACAAGCCAGAAAGCCGCAGAACTGATATCTCCTGGCACAACAACATGCTGACCCTTCAATGTGGCGCCGGGACGGACCAAAATATGCCTGCCTATCTCACCACCAACTTCAAGGTCAGCGCCAAAGGCTCTGAGCATGCGCTCGCTGTGATCACGTGAATGAGCAGGTTCAATCACACTCGTTGCTCCATCTGCCGTGAGGGCAGCCAACAAAATGGCTGATTTCACTTGAGCGCTGGCAACAGGGGTTCCCACAACAGCACCCCTCAGCCTTCGGCCTTGAACAGCCAGCGGAGCCAAATTTCCTTGATCGCGACCACGCAAATCCGCCCCTAATAAAGAGAGGGGTTGCCCCACCCTGTTCATCGGACGACGACGTAGAGAAGCATCACCGGTCAAAACAAAATGACGCCCCTCACGTCCAGCAAGAAGACCAAGCAGCAACCTCATGGTGGTTCCGGAATTGCCGCAATCAAGAATCTCCTTAGGCTCTTGTAAACCATCAAGACCAACGCCCTCAATAGTCACAATTTCGCCGCTCTCAATCGGCGAAATTGTTGTCCCCATCGAGCGCAGACAAGCAGCTGTACTATTCGGATCCTCTGCTGGCAAGAGACCCTCAATTGTGGTTGTGCCCTCAGCAATCGAACCAAATAGCAGGGCCCGATGAGAAATAGATTTGTCGCCTGGAACACGGACCCGGCCATGGAGTCTGCCACCTGCCTTCAGATCCCTTGGGGAGCCATTTGATCCCGACACCGTTGAACAACCTTTGGTTAATGAAAGAGATCCTATTAGCCCGAACTTCAAAGGCTCAGGCTTTTAGTTGAACTTGTCACCAACTCCTGCTGCAAAAGCAAAAACCTTCACAATCAACCCACAAAAAAGGTCATAAATGATGATGCCAAAAAACAAATAGATACAAGAACAGAGATCAGCAATGAATCGAATCACAAAGAATATTAATTAACTAGATGATCAACGATCAAATATAAGAAGCAATCATTCCGCCTAAACTTTCAATCAAATCAAACAAAAAACATGAGCTAGTAACTCATTTTATACAATACCATGATTCATATGATCGCCAGCGTGGCTTTAAGATTAGATAGAATAATGTTAGGATTGAACGCCATCAATTGCATTGCCTCAAAAGGGGTCAAAGTTTAGATATCACATTTCTGGATCTTGATGAGACAAAGACCTGCAATTTTCTAAGCATAGAAGAAGGGGTCTTGAAGATCTGCCTCGTCTCAACAATCAATTCCGACCTCTATCCAATTGGTTTTTTTGGTTCCGAGTGTTTGAAGCTTGAAAAAGACAGACTTAGAAACTTCGATCTACGCCTGGAAGCTTTAAACGAAGTGAAATTCAAAATCACATCCACCGATAACTCCACAAACAAAGTGGATTCAATTTTTCATAATCACTGGCTACTGATATTGTGCATGATAAAATCATCCACCCAAATTGAAATCAGAATCTGTCGATTGATCGCGATTTTAGTATTTTCGTTTGGAAGAAGGAACAAAGAGAGTTACACACTCCCATTCGAGTTGAGCCATTCACAAATTGCCCTCTTAGTTGGCTGCACACGTTCAACTGTGACGCGTCAAATTGGCTTCATGAGAGACAAAAATTTAATCAACTCCGATAAAAACAATTATGGAATCATAGTTAGCGAAAAGCTAGTATTACAAGAATCAGCATTTGTCGAAAATCTACAATTCGCTTAATTAACTACGTCCACACTTACAATTTCCACCTTTCCATTTAGAACATTTGGATTTCTTACAGCCTTTCTTCTTGCTTAAAAAGCTCAAAATCGAAAGCTTCCTAGAAATTGTATCGATCCCAAGGTTTTCTTGTGAACCCTGAAGTCGTGCCATTCGAGTCATCTTGATATTGACTCTCATTATACATGGTCGAAAGCGCACGAAACAATGAATGTTGCTTGACGAAACGGTGTGAGAAGTCAATAATGAACATGTGCTTTTTGATTCAAAGGTGTGTTAAATATGACAACGTCAAATTCGTCAACACAGATTGCAGCCAATGTTGCGCAGGGCCCTAACGGGCGGGCATTAGCTGAATCTATGAATCCAGATTTGCTCAGTGCAATCCAGCAACACATTTCTATCGAGAGGCATGCCTCAATCACCTACTTGGCCATGTCCATTTGGTGTGCTGAACGTGAACTTGCCGGTTTTTATCAATTTTTTGATGGTGAAGCGAAGAGTGAACAGTCCCATGCAGTGCATTTCACCCAATATTTAATTGCTCGTAGTCAGTCCAACGACCTGCAAACATTGGATGCTCCTAGGCAAAGCTGGGAAAAGTTGGCTTCGTTAATGGCAACAGCCTTTCAGATGGAAGCAGATACGACATCTTCTATTCAAAGCGTGTACGCAATGGCTGAGAGAAACAGCGATACCAGAACAACCGTATTCCTAGATCCACTGATTGAAGCCCAAATTCAATCCGAAGACCAATTCGCTTACTTACTCGGAAGGGTAAAATTTGCGAATGGTGACCCTACAGCTCTGCTCGTTATCGATAATGAGTTAAGAGCAGGTCAGACGCAGCGAGGTTGACCGAAGCGTTGCTCGTTTGCTTTGTTCATACAGCAAACGAGCGCTAATGGTGAGCTGCTCAATATTAAGGATGTCAAAAGTCTCATAAATTTCTACGAGCCTGCTGTGAATCGAATCCAAATCATCTCCTAAACGCTTCTTGAGAAGCGGGCTGATTGATTTAATCGTTCTTTCAATGGCGATGCACTGATAACTCGTTAAGTACTCAACCTCCTTACTTAAAGTAAGAACCAAGCTTTCACTCGCAGTTCCTTCCACGTAATCACCTAAAAACCGAGTGGACTTGATTCAATCAATCTGGGAGAAAGTTTCATAGAAGCTTCACCAGAGTTTGTGACCAACATTTCACCATTTCGAAGTTTAGAAATCAAACGCGTAGATGTCACTCTGGTGGAACCAATCAATTCACCAATTCGGTCGTGTGTGAGGCGAAAAGGAAGATTGCACCACTCTCCGTAGCGCTTACCCAAGCGATTCACTAACAAACTCAGTAAGGCGTGAAGTCGCTGTTCAGCTTGTCCTAAGTGACGGATTCTCAGAAGTTGCAACGTCCACTCATTCACAGAGTCATACCCATTTGGTGATGGCTCCATCGATTTCGTCTCGATTCTCAGTGGAGTCATGGCTTCGACGCAAATACCATCACTGCACAAACAGTCGGTTCTGAGCTGATCACCCATCTGCAAGAAGGCCAGAGTCATCCCTTCTGTTTCTTCGCAAGGGCAGTAAACCCTGGCAATACCCTCAAGCACATTTAATTTCATGCAATCACTGCGGCCGTGGGTATCGACAAGCACGGTTTGCCCCGTAGGGATTTGGATCGAAGACGTTGGGTCGTCAGGCAGGAAGCGGAAGCTCACGGAGGGGGTTTAACGCTAATGAGAATTGATAGCAACATAGCCCAAACAAGCCCCCTTCTGCAATCGATTCTCAATAGCTATTGCTAGTTGATGGGAATCATGTGCGATCTCGACCTCTTTTGACCCAAAACGACTGGCTTTGCGTCTGATCGCTGACAGAAGCATCACTGCCGCCAAAGGAGTCACGCCTAAACAAAAACAGACGCAACAACTACGAATACGGCGAGAGCTAGAAAAAGAGCTCTAAAAAAGAATTTTGAAATGTCCATTCTCGATTAACTTTTGGCGCCATTCTCTTGCTGCTAAAGCGAATTAACTTGCTTAGTAACAAATGACTCACTTGCATGTGCTTTGAGCTGTACAGAGGGGCAAAAGTGTCTTTTTTGCCTCGTAACTTCGCTTGAAAGCAGTTATGTTTTCGACGACGCATTTTCCGTCACCTTGTGTGAGGAACATTTTGAAGCTTTTCCATCAACTGCTGGTGGCCCCAGCCGCCTTGGGCCTTTTGGCTCCTATGGCTGCTAACGCCACTGAGCTGAACATCAATGGTGTGTCTGACTACGCCGCTTCTGGCGAGCAAGTCACAAGCATCACTCAGTTTTCTGACGTTTACCCAACCGACTGGGCTTATCAGGCACTTAGCAACCTGATCGAGCGCTACGGCTGTGTTGCTGGTTACCCCAACGGCACCTACCGCGGTAACAGGGCAATGACCCGCTTTGAAGCGGCTGCTCTGCTTAACGCTTGTCTCGACCGCGTCACTGAAGTGACCGACGAGCTCAAGCGCTTGATGAAAGAGTTCGAAAAGGAACTCGCCATCCTCAAGGGCCGTGTTGACGGACTTGAAGCCCGCGTTGGCGAACTGGAAGCAACTCAGTTCTCCACCACCACCAAACTGACCGGTAAGGCCACGATGACTATCGGCGCCACCGGCTACGGCGGTGACAAAACCAATAATCTTCAGGATCCTAAGGGTGATTATTTAGGTACGGACGCAACGTCCTTCTCGTACCGTACCACCCTCAACCTGAATACCAGCTTCACCGGAAAGGATCTGCTCTACACTCGTTTGAGAACAGGTAACTTCAACGACAACGCCTTCTCTGGCAAGGGTTACACCGGTAGCCAAACTCAAATCGAAGATTCAAAATCCAGCGCTAATTCTCTTAAAGTCGACAAAATCTGGTATCAATTCCCTATCGGAAATGATTTCCAAGCCTTTGTTGGTCCCGAAATCGAGAATTACTACATGCTTGCCGCCACTCCTGGCGTCTACAAGCATGTACTTAAGCAGTTCAAACTTGGTGGCTATTACGGCGCTTACGGCGCTAGCACTTCACCAGGTTTTGGTTTGAACTGGATCAGCAACAGAAATGCTGATTACGGAGATGCCAAGCTGAAAATTAGTGCCAACTATGTAGCCGGTAGAGGTGATTCTAGCGATCCCAATGCAGGAGGTCTATTTGCTGATAACTCCAAAGGCAAATTCCTAAGTCAGATTGCATATGGATCTCCACAGTGGCAGGTCTCAGCTGCCTACGCCTATTCCCAGGCTGGAATGACTGTTGGTGGTGCTGGTACTCCACTTGGCAAGTCAACAAAGGGTTACCAAGATGCCAATCAGTTCAACCTGAATGCTTATTATCAGCCTCTTGATAGCGGTTGGATGCCAAGCATCAGTGTTGGCTGGAGTATCTCAAGTTTCAATCTAGAAAATGGTGCTAAAGATGGCACACGTAACCAAACACAAGGTTGGCTTGTTGGTTTGAACTGGCAAGATGCCTTCATGGAGGGAAACCGCTTAGGTTTCGCGGCAGGACAACCTCAATTTGTCACTGGAGTTAAAGGCCAAGGCAAAAATGGTCAGAAGTATGCTGACGACGGCAACTACGCCTTCGAACTGTATTACGACTTCCAAGTCACCGATAATATTTCAGTGACTCCTGCTCTGTTCTACCTGAGCCGTCCATTCGGACAAAAAACCGGTTTAGACGCCGAAAATGGTGGTCTTGGTGCTGATACATTCAATACCCTTGGTGGTCTCGTCACGACTACATTTAAGTTCTAGAACTTAAATCCATTTGGGTTCATGTTCAAGGAGGGTTTAAACCCTCCTTTTTTTGCACTCAAATTGCCATCAAAAAGGAGGGACTAACAAGTCCCTCCTATAAGCAAAAAACAAGTTTCGGCTTACCAGCAATTCTCGCCTTCACCGATCGGAATACAAATATCCTGCTCTTTTGCTTTTTTAGCAGCGGCCTTTGCATCAGCATCTTTCTTAGCTTCTGCATCAAGATCTTGATCCGTCGACCATTCCTGCATACCTCCACCAATCATGTCTTGATCTGCTTGGGCTGGTTCGACGATTGCTAGCTGACCTGATAATGCAGCTGCACTAGCAAGAAATATTGAAAGGGCAGTCGTCTTTTTCATGAAATTTGAGCACTGACCTCTATTTTACTGAATAGAACGCGAAGGCATGAATCTTTTTATACATGCCTAGCCGCCCAGGCGTCGTAACAAGTTTGTATACGCTAAGAAGATTAAATCAAGCTCGTCACTACGGCCATGCTTTGACAACATCGCTCGAGCACCGCTTTCCAGTTGGAACAAACTAATGCGATCACTTTCACCCTTAACATAGCTCTCAATCCACCCCACGCACACTGTCCGAACACCCGTTGTGACGGTGCAAACACGATGCAACGATGTGCTGGGATAAATCACAATCTCACCCTGCTTAAGCTTAATAGGGAAAGACTCCGAAAGGCTATCAATCTCCAGTTCACCTCCCTCATAACTCTTTTCATCAGTTAAAGAAAAAGTAAAAGACAAATCACTTCGTCCACTACTCATGTAGGCATTGTCAACGTGAGTGTCATAACCACCTTCCTTTTCTGTTTTAGTAATTAAAAATCGGTGAAGCTTGCGAGGAAGGCAAAATCCCTTCACTACTGGATGATTCCACATTGCACGCTCTACCAGCTCATGAATTTCTTCTCGCAATGGAGAATCATAGTTAATTTGTGAATTTCTTTTCCCCCCTTTAGCGTGAGCACCAGCGGTTAGCGAGCCATCGCGCCATTCCGCTTCTGAAGCAAGTCTCTCAAGCAATCGTTCGCAGTTTGCTTGGTCCAGTATTTGCAATCGCAAGTGATTCATTGTTTAGTCCTTTCATGTCTGGAATAGTCGGCAAAGCGTGGCCATGTGACAAATGATTCGGTTGCATCCCAAAAGGCTTCTATAGTTAAAGATACTGCTTTATTGAGATGAAACGCCTTTTGTTTCTCACATCTCTTTTGCCAATAGCTTTTTTTACACCAGCTCTTGCAGGAGAAGAAGTCAGAGTTTACTCTGGCCGACATTACAATACTGACCGTCAAGTTTATAAGAAGTTTTCAGATCAAACTGGAATCAAGGTTCGTTTAGTAGAAGCATCAGGAATTTCATTGGTTCAGAGATTGAAAAGTGAAGGGAAAAATACTAAGGCAGATGTGATCATTTTAGTTGATGCTGCACGCATCAACAATGCAGCCAATGCTGGACTCTTTGCTCCAATTCAATCTTCTTCTCTAGAGAAATCTGTTCCGTCTCGCTATCGAGATCCAAGCAACAGGTGGTTCGGGTTAACTCGACGAGTGCGAGCAATCATTGTTAATCCAACAATGGTTTCTCCCTCTTCAGTGATGTCATATTCACAGCTAGCGAGCCCATCATTGAAAGGGAAAATATGTCTAAGAAAGCGCAAGAATGTTTACAACCAATCACTCGTTGCCGACCAGTTGGCCCTTAACGGTACTTCCAAAGTTAAATCTTGGCTAAAAGGTCTTACAAGCAATGTAAGTCAACCCTATTTTGGCGGTGATATTGGACTCATTCGTGCTGTTGCCCAAGGTCAGTGTGGTGTTGGAGTGGTCAATCACTACTACTTATCCCGTATGAGAGCAGGAGTAAATGGCAAAAAAGATCAGCAATTGGCTAATGACGTTAAAATTGTGATGCCACAACCTGCTCACGTCAACATTAGCGCTGCTGCGGTTTCTCGTTATTCCAAAAACCAGAAGAATGCGGTCAAATTGATTGAATTTCTGTCATCTCCTCAAGGAAGCGCTGGTATTGCAGGTCCTACCTATGAGTTCCCACTACAAGGAGTAGGCGGTTCAACTTACCTCAAAGGGATGACGAAATTCACTCCCGATCAAGTCACTATTTCGCAACTTAGTCGCTACAACAAAGAAGCTATACGTCTTATGACCGAGGCTGGATGGAAATAAGCTTATCTAATACATAACCAAAAAGTGCGGGATCTGGATCAGCATCTTCCAGATCTGACAAGCCAAGCTCCTCGAGCCGATCTGATACTTTCTGCTCTAAGTCGGCTGGTCGGCTCAGTGGCTCACCCCATTCATGATTTTTTTCTGGTCCAATTTTGGTGGTGGCATCAATGGCCATTCTTCCACCAAGACCCAATTGTTCGCTTGCAAAATCAAGGGTATCGAAGGGTGTATTTTCCAATACAAATAGATCCCGCTGTGGATCAACTTGTGCAGCAATAGCCCAAACGACCTGACGTGGATCACGCACATTAATGTGTTTGTCAACCACAACAACGAACTTCGTGTAAGTAAATTGGGGAAGCGCACTCCAGAAAGCCATAGCAGCTCTCTTTGCCTGGCCTGGATAGGCTTTATCGATCGAAATAACCGCTAATTTATAACTTAGTGCCTCCATCGGGAGGAAGAAATCTCTAATTTCTGGAATCTGTTGACGTAAAATTGGCGTATAAATTCTATTTAAAGCAATGGCCAACATCGCCTCCTCTTTTGGTGGCCGGCCGCTGAAGGTGGTGAGAAAGATCGGCGACCGCCGTTGTGTCATGCAGTGAAAACGCACCAAGGGTGAATCCTCCACACCACCGTAAAAACCCATGTGGTCGCCAAACGGACCATCTGGGCTCACCTCTCCAGGAGTAATCGTTCCCTCTAAGACCACCTCACTGCAACTTGGCACTTGCAGATCAATCGTTTTGCAAGGGGTGAGACGCACGCCCTCCCCTGCATAAATTCCGGCAAAAAGCCATTCACTGAGTTGCACAGGGATCGGTGTTGCTGCCGCCATCACAAGCAGAGGGTGAACACCAATGGCGATGGCGACGTCCAGCTTTTTACCCATTGCCGCCGCCTTACGAAGATGACGAGCCCCTCCTCGAACGCTCAACCAATGCACGGTCATGGTCTTGGCCGATTGACGCTGCAACCGATATACCCCCACGTTTGGGACTCCGGTTTCAGGGTCTTTCGTGATCACAAGTCCCAACGTGATCACACCACCGGCATCACCCGGCCAAGGCCTGATCAGAGGGATTTGGTCAAGATTGACATCATCTCCCAGAAATATCTGCTGCCGGCAGGGAGGGACAAGATCACGGTCTGGTCGTGCCTTCACCAGATCCCAAAACACCCTTGCAAATTGCTTGGTCTCCTTAAGGTCTTTTGGAGGCCTCGGTTGCTGCAGGATGGCGAGTCTGGATCCAAGCTCCTCGAGCTGTTCAGCCCGCTCCAACCCCATGCTCCAGACAACACGCTCAACTGTCCCCAGCGTGTTGACGGCTACGGGCATGCTGGAGCCAATCACGTTCTCAAACAGAAGGGCTGGTCCACCAGCAGCAAGAACCCGATCAGCAATGGCTGCTAGTTCAAGATTTGGATCAACCGGTGCCGTTATCCGCCGCAGCTGTCCACGCTCTTCCAGCAGCTTTAGAAAGTCCCGCAGATCTCTAGTTCCAGGGCCGGGTCCTATCAAAGCCATGGAGTTGAAAGAGTGTTCGGGAGGCAATCTGGTTACTGTGACGCACGCTGATCAAGATCGTGGCCATGAAGGTTTCCTATTTCCACGTTGCTGGTGACGTGCCAGACACCATCAAGGGCCCAGATGGTCCTGACGCCGCTGTTGTCATCGATGTCCTGCGCGCAACCACCACCATTGCCTGGGCCTTGCACAACGGAGCAGAAGCAGTCCAAACCTTTGCTGATCTCGATGAACTTCGGGCGGAGGCTAATGCTTGGCCCGAGGCAAAGCGTCTGCTGGTAGGCGAGCGAGGAGGTTCCAAGCTCGATGGGTTTGATCTCGGAAATTCCCCCGTATCCGTTGTCCCCGAGACCGTGAAGGGCAAACGCCTATTTATGAGCACCACCAATGGCACCCGCTCCTTGCACCGGGTTCGAGAGGTGGCCTGTGTCCTCACAGTGGCCTTACCAAACCGTGAAGCGGTGGCACAACGACTGATCCGCGATCAGCCCGAGCAGGTATGGATGGTGGGAAGCGGCTGGGAAGGCACCTATTCCTTGGAAGATTCATTAGCAGCCGGCGCCCTCGCCGACTCCCTTCTAGCTGCAGGGGCCACCGTTGCGAACGACGAAATGCAAGCGGCACTTGCTCTGTGGTCCCAATGGAAAGACAACCCCGAAGCCTGTTTACGGATCGCATCCCACGGACAACGTTTAATTGGCTTGGGTGATCACGACGCTGATTTCCAACGCTGTTCTGGTCTTGATCAGCTCTCTGTGGTGCCCACGCAGGCTGAGCCAGGCGTGCTTCGTGCTGTGTCTGGGTAGCCGCACGGCTGTAGGCCAATACCATTTGCAAATCGGACTGAACGCACGTGAGTGACTTTTTGGCTGCGGCCCTCCAACTCACCAGCACAACTGACCCTGAAAACAATTTTGCGGCCGCTGAGGAGCAAATCGATTTAGCGGCGCGTCGTGGCGCCGAGCTGATCGCTTTACCTGAAAACTTTGCCTTTATGGGTGACGACGCTCAGCGACTCGAACTGGCACCGGCTTTGTCTCAACAAGCGTCTCGCTTTTTGGTCACCATGGCTCGCCGTTACCAGGTCGTCGTTCTGGGTGGTGGGTTTCCCGTTCCCGTGGGTGATGGCCAACGCCATTTTCAGAGGTCACAACTGGTAGGCCGAGACGGTCAAGTGTTGGCGAGTTACGACAAAATCCACCTCTTCGACGTTGACCTCCCAGACGGGAGTTCCTATCGGGAATCAGCAAGCTTCAGTCCCGGGACGTCCCCCCCTCCCGTCGTGGATGTGCCTGGACTATGTCGTGTGGGGCTGTCCATTTGCTACGACGTGCGCTTCCCTGAGCTGTATCGCTACCTCGTTGGAGCCGGAGCCGAGTTGTTGATGATTCCCGCTGCCTTCACCGCCTTTACAGGTAAAGATCATTGGCAAGTTTTGCTCCAATCACGGGCGATCGAAAACACGGCTTATGTGCTGGCTCCGGCCCAAACAGGCGTGCATTACAAGCGAAGACAGAGCCACGGTCATTCCATGGTTGTCGATCCTTGGGGAACGGTGTTGTCCGATGCAGGGGTGGCGCCAGGTGCAGCCATCGCCCCGGTTGACCCCAGCCATCTCCAACGCATTCGCGGGCAGATGCCAAGCCTGCAGCACCGCCAACCCGCGTTGTTCTGAAGGTCATGGCCACGCTGCCCTTTCGCTTCAGTGCGCTCATCCTTGCCGCAGCGCTACAAGCTTCATCACTGCTCATCAGCTTGCCGGCCAAGGCCGCAAGTGCCCTAGCAGCATGGCAATTCAATACTTCGGGCGAGCTGCTGTTGCGCACCGCTGCAGGTGCGCAACTTCAAGCCTTCTTCGAAGCCGGAGATCGCAAGCGCGGTCCGAGGGTATGGATCGATTTTCCAGGTGAGCTGAGTCGCTCCAGAAGCCTGCGCGGTTCTGGCCCTGTTCGCGAAATTCGTCTTGGCAAACCGAGCGCGGGTGAAACCCGTTTGGTCATCGAGTTTCAGCCAGGGGTCGATCTCGATCCCAGCCAATTGAGATTGATCGGTACCGCTTCAAATCGCTGGAAGCTCAGTTTTCAAGGGCTTTCCACCACTGGATTGCGGCCGATTGGCGAAGGAAATCTCAACCGTGCATCCTCTGGGACCTGGGCCGGTGGCCTACGCATCCAACCAAGCCGAACCCCAGTGAATGCGGCGGGCTTACCCAGCGTGACACGAGGTAAATACCGCGTCGTCATCGATCCTGGCCATGGTGGTCCCGATCCTGGCGCTGTAGGGATCCGAGGCATCCGGGAGAGTGAAATCGTTCTCGATATCTCACTTCAAGTGGCTCGATTACTGGAAGCCAAGGGGGTTCAGGTCACCATGACGCGCACAGCAGAAGTGGACGTGGATTTGCCACCCCGGGTTTCGATTGCCAACCGGGTTGGTGCCAATGCTTTCGTCAGTATTCATGCGAACGCGATCAGCATGTCCAGGCCAAATGTGAATGGAATCGAGACGTTTTTTTATTCCGACCGACGTTCCGCCCGCTTAGCCGCTCACCTACAGCAGCAGATGCTAAATGTATCTCCCGGTAGCCCGAATCGGGGTGTGAAACGAGGTCGATTCTTTGTGATTAGACGCACCACAATGCCCGCAGCGCTCGTCGAGATGGGATTCGTCACTGGCAACATTGATTCGCCTCGCCTCGCCAGCTCAGCCCACCGTCAGAGGCTTGCTTTAGCGCTTGCCAAAGGCATTCTTGATTTTCTGAAAGGAGTGCGTTGACCATTCGTCTCGGACTGTTTGACAGTGGCATCGGCGGGCTCACCGTCCTGCGCAGGATCCTCGAGCGTCACGGTGCAGTACCAGTGACGTACTTAGGCGACACAGCCCGTGTTCCTTACGGCAGTCGCTCTCCTTCAGAAATTCGATCGATTGCGGCTGAGGTTGTGGCTTGGTTGCGAGACCAAAAGGTCTCCACTGTTGTCATGGCTTGCAACACCACCAATGCTCTCGCTAGAGATGTCACAGAAGGACAAGCCGGCGTTCCGGTTGTAGGGCTGATTGGAGCAGCCGCTGCATTGGTGAAAGAATCGCGAGTTGGTGTTCTTGCCACTCCAGCAACAGTGGCCTCTGGCGCCTACAGGGAAAGCATCGAAGCGCTCCATCCTGGAACCTTGGTGGTTCAACAGGCCTGTCCAGACTTTGTTCCGCTGATCGAAACCGGAGATCTCGGTTCCGATGAACTTCGTGAAGCAGCAATTCGGTACTTACAGCCCCTGCTTGAGGCCTCGGTCGATTCGGTGGTGCTCGGTTGCACCCACTACCCGCTGCTGGTGCCGCTCCTTGCGAACTTATTGCCACCTCACATGCGTCTGATCGACCCTGCTGTCGCCGTCGCAACCGAACTCGATGCTTTTTTGGGCCAACCGTTGCCTGGAAGCGAAAATGAGCCGGTATCACTGGCTGCCACCCACATTTGCGTGACAAAAGACGCTCAAGGGTTTGCTGAAAGAGCCACGGCTTGGCTGGGACAACGGCCTTGCGTTGATCTCGTGAATCTGCAGCCATAGGGCTGCGTTTCCTAGGATCTATTTATCGAGGGGATCCATGGCCACCGTCACCGAGTTGCTGCAGCCGGTCGAGGCGGATCTTGAGATCCTGCTAAGCGACCTTCGCAGCCTGATAGGAGCAGGTCACCCGATTCTCCAAGCAGCAGCAGAACACCTCTTCAGCGCTGGAGGCAAACGGCTCAGGCCTGGAATCGTCTTACTAATTTCAAGGGCGCTTTCTGCAGACGGAGAGTTGAGTGCACGCCATCGGCGCCTGGCTGAGATCACTGAGATGATCCACACCGCCTCTCTCGTCCACGACGATGTCGTCGACGAAGCGTCAACACGACGTGGCGTTGAGACTGTTCACAGTCGTTTTAACTACAGGGTTGCCGTTCTCGCCGGTGATTTTTTGTTTGCTCAAGCGAGTTGGCACCTTGCAAATCTCGACAATCTCGATGTCGTGAAGTTGCTCAGTCGCGTGATTATGGATCTCGCTGATGGAGAAGTAAAACAGGGCTTGTTTCGCTTCGATACGGGCCAATCATTTGAAACCTATTTCGAAAAAAGTTATTGCAAAACCGCTTCATTAATTGCCAACAGTGCAAAAGCAGCAGGTGTTTTAAGCGATTTATCAGAGCCACAACTTGAATCCCTGTATCACTACGGCCGTCAGCTCGGTTTGGCTTTCCAGGTTGTCGATGACATCCTCGATTTCACTGGCAGTGATCAACAGCTCGGCAAACCGGCAGCCAGTGATCTATCCAGCGGATATCTCACGGCTCCGGCTTTGTATGCCCTTGAGGAGCGTCCCGCTCTATCGGGTTTGATTGAACGCGAGTTCAGTGGAGAGGGTGATCTTGAAACCGCTTTGGCTTTCGTTCGTGAGTCAGAAGCGATCCCTCGCACCCGCGAACTCGCCAAGACGTTCGCCCGAGAAGCACGAGAATCATTGGACTGGATGCCCGAATCCCCGTCACGCACTGCCTTACTCGAACTACCAGACTTCGTTCTTAGTCGTTTGTACTAAGGCTGCTCCGGAGTTGTTGCTCTCCTTCGCCCAAGCTGGTGATGAGGGTGAGATGAATATGGTGGATTGCATCCGTTTCGCTAAGGTCATCGACCAACTGCCAGACCCAGCAGCCTGCCTCTAAGGCCGACTGGCAGCCAGCCTCCGAATCCTCAAACACCCAGCATTCGCCTGGCAACAACCCCAGCCGTCGGGCCGCTAATACGTAGGGATCAGGAGCTGGTTTCCCCGCACGAAGTTCAGAGTCATCGCCCAACACACGGCTTTGAATTAATTCCAGCCAGGGGTGGCCGGAGATTTTGTAGAGCAGAGACGCTTCCTTACTACTGGTGACAAGCACCATGGGTAACTGCTTGGAACTGCAAAATCGGATCAGTTGCTCCGCGCCAGGAACCGCTGGAGCCTCAGCAACTAAACGCCTGGCAATCGGCTCACGCGCCTTCAGGAGTTGTTCCGCTGAAACCGACTGCTGCAGCCATGAGCACACCAAATGGGCATTGTCATCCCGGCGACGTCCCTTGAGCTGTTGAAGTTGCTGAAGCGATAAGGATCCGTTGAAGCATGCGGCCGCTGCCTTCCAAGCCTCTGCCTGCAACGGTTCGGTATCAAGCAAGAGACCATCAAGATCAAACAGGCATGCTTTTGGCGCTGACAAGGATCCAGCTTTTGGCATCGTTGCCGTATCACTCTTCTGTGGATTCTGACAACGCGACTGGTCAGGATGCTGAAAGCATCGATAGTGTTGTGCTGTCAGTGCATTTGAGCAGCAGGCGATGAGTGAGGGTTCCACCATTGAGAGCGTGCTTCAAGAACAACGTGTCTTTGATCCTCCAGCGAACCTCGCCAGGGATGCGCGAATTTCTGGGATGGAGTCCTATCGCGCTCTGGCTGCAGCGGCCAAATCCGATCCAGATTCGTTCTGGGGAGAGGCAGCCCGTCGTGAACTGCATTGGTTTGAACCGTTTCACACCGTTCTCGACTGGGATAATCCGCCCTTTGCGCGCTGGTTTGAGGGAGGAACAACCAACCTCTCCTACAACTGTCTTGACCGTCATCTGAATGGCCCCAAGGCCAACAAAACAGCACTGATCTGGGAGGGAGAGCCCGGGGATGTGCGCACCTTCACCTACCAAGAGCTGCATGCCGAGGTGTGCCGCGCTGCCAATGCCCTCAAGGCCATCGGAATTGGCAAAGGCGACCTTGTTGCTCTGTACATGCCGATGGTGCCTGAGGCCGCCATCGCGATGCTCGCCTGTGCGCGCATTGGCGCTCCTCACTCTGTGGTGTTTGGTGGGTTCTCAGCAGAAGCCCTGCGTGATCGCCTTATCGACGGTGAAGTGAAAGCGGTGATCACAGCCGATGGCGGTTTCCGCAAAGACAAGCCTGTGTCGCTGAAGCCTGCTGTGAATGCAGCGCTTGCCGATGGTGCATGCCCAACGGTGCAGTCAGTGCTCGTTGTGAAACGCACCGATCAACCGGTGGAGATGGTGGAGGGGAGAGATCAGTGGTGGCATGACTTAGTCGTCAATCAAGCGGATGCATGCGTCGCTGAGCCCATGGCCAGCGAAGACAGGCTATTTGTGCTCTACACCTCTGGATCAACCGGAAAACCCAAAGGTGTGGTCCACACCACCGCGGGATACAACCTTTGGACCCATTTGACCTTTCAATGGATCTTCGACATCCGTGACGACGATGTGTTTTGGTGCACAGCCGATGTGGGCTGGATAACTGGACACAGCTACATCGTCTATGGGCCTTTGTCGAACGGCGCCACCACAGTCATGTACGAGGGAGCTCCTCGACCCTCCAAGCCAGGGGCGTTCTGGGAGCTCATCCAGAAACACCGAATCAGCATTTTTTACACCGCTCCCACGGCCATTCGTGCCTTTATGAGGAGTGGCCGTGCGGTGCCTGATCAGTACGACATGAGCAGCCTGCGCCTGCTCGGCTCCGTCGGTGAGCCAATCAACCCTGAAGCCTGGATGTGGTATCGCGATGTGGTGGGCGGTGAACGCTGCCCGATCGTTGACACCTGGTGGCAAACCGAAACCGGTGGCGTGATGATCAGCCCCCTCCCTGGAGCGACCCCCACCAAGCCAGGCTCTGCCACCTTGCCCTTACCTGGGATCCAGGCCGACATCATCGATTCAGAAGGCAATAGCTGTGGACCGAACGAAGGCGGATACCTCGCGGTGCGAGCCCCTTGGCCAGGAATGATGCGCACCGTTCATGGAAATCCACAGCGGTACCGGGAGAGCTACTGGGAAGCCATTCGCCCTGCAGATGGATCGCACCTCTACTTCGCTGGTGATGGGGCAAGACGGGATGCCGACGGTTATTTCTGGGTAATGGGGCGAGTGGATGACGTGATCAATGTCTCGGGTCATCGTCTTGGCACGATGGAAATAGAGTCGGCCTTGGTCAGCCATCCCGCCGTAGCCGAAGCCGCAGTGGTCGGTCGTCCCGATGATCTCAAAGGTGAGGGCATCGTTGCCTTCGTCACGCTGAAACTGGGACGAGAATCCAACGACGCCCTCGTCGCGGAACTGCGCGCCCATGTCGGAAAGGAGATCGGACCGATCGCCAGGCCCGACGAAATTCGCTGCAGCGATGCGTTGCCAAAAACGCGAAGTGGCAAGATCATGCGCCGGATTCTCCGAGCTCTTGCTGCCGGTGAAGAGGTCACAGGAGATACCAGCACGCTGGAAGACCGCTCCGTTCTTGATCGTCTACGCGGCTAAATCCAGCCACACCATGCTGCAGCAGCCCTCGCCGCTGTTGCTGCATAGGTCGATCTCAAATCATTGGAAAGCCAGGTGGAAGCAGCGCTTGATCGGGCCATCCATCTTTTCCATAAATGGCATCCAAAATCACGTTGAGAAGGGAAGGTTTCTGCTGAAGCTCCTCTTTTACAGCCCATTGGATTTCGTTTAATTCCTCCTCCGACACTTGAAGAGCTGCAATCAACTCTCGATAAGCCGTTCGTTCTTTTGCATTGATATCACAGTCATCGCCTGGATTACGCGACACACCCGCAACCAAACAGGCCACCCTGACCGCTGTGCATTGATCGGTGTGATTGGTCAGCAACTTGGCGAGCTCATTCAAACTTTGTGGCTGATGGGGCCTGTCATCAGGGGTGGTTTCGTTGAGATAAAGGCGCTCAGGTAAGTCTTTAAGCAAACGCTCTTCCTCATCTGAAATTGTGCCATCACTCAGAGCGATGGCCCTCGCAATCTGCAGAAGAACTTTTTGTGTGTTGGCGCTCACAACGGTATAGAAAGGACTTCCTCAATCATCGCTGACATTCAAGACCGAGCCCCAGATTGCCAATGGATTCAATCAATTTGCCAATCACCCTGGCTCTTGATGAATCATCGGCCCAATCTCCTAGGAGCCCTTGTCGAAGTCCAGCACTAGCTGGGGTGAGGTGATCTCCTTTCATCGGAATGAACTGGCTTTGATCACCGGAGCGTTTGTTGAGCGCTTTCATCAGGTCCTGGCTTTGATCCAGCTGATCATTCCCGAAGCGAATCAGCAGGTTGTGAGGCTGGAGGTAATACCGTTCGATCAAGCGCAGTGTTTCCTCAGGCCCAGGGCTGAATTCCGTCACCACTCCGAGGCTCGGCGCCAATTTGCCCAGCAGGGGAATCGACCGTTCAGCGGTGAAGTTGTTGAAGCTCAACGCAGCCATCGAAAGACTGTTGCGCCCACCATCCGGAGCCAACAAATGCAGCTTGCAACCCAAGCTGTGACCCACACGCACAGGTACGAGATCTTTTCCTAGACGCTGATTGAAGGCTGAGCGACAGGCGCGTAGGGCCTGCCAACCTTCTCGCGCCTGCAGCTGATGGTCGAAACCTGGTACGTAACTCCAGGCGTGAACTGCGAGCTGACGAGCAGCCAACCCTTCCAATAGACGCCGGTAACTGATCTGGGGATTAGTAGCTAAGTAGCTCCCCCCGATGAACTCAACCAATCCTTGAGCCGAAGCAGGCCAGAGGCACCAACAGCCGTGTTGTCGCTGCCAGCGGCTCATCCTTTGGACAACTCCTTGACGATCCGCTCCGCTTCACGGACGTGCGCGGGTCCATCGAGCATGTTGTTAAAGAGATGGCGAATGGTGCCCTCGGCATCAATCACGTAAGTCACCCGTCCTGGAAGAAAGCCAAGAACTTTGGGAACCCCGAAACTCGTGCGCAGTCGTTGCCCTTGATCACTGAGGAGGGGAAAGGGCAATTGATAACGCTGAGCGAATTTTCGATGGCTCACAGCATCGTCACTGCTGACGCCCCACACCACCGCACCGAGAGCCTCGAAAGTGGAATAGGTATCGCGGAAGGCACACGCTTCAGCAGTGCAGCCAGGAGTGTCGTCCTTGGGGTAGAAAAACAGTACTAACACCTTGTCTTGCAGCTCATCACGACGACGCAACACGCCGTCTTGATCTTCGAGGGCAATGTCTGGTGCCCGGTCTCCGATCGTGAGAGCCATAAAGCAAGTCAAGAATTGGCGGCACCCTAGGAAGCACCTGGGCTAGACGGGAGAATGGGTTGCAGAACGAGCGAGCTGGTGTGATGGAATCAGGCGCTATTCCTGGTCAATTGAATCTTCTGGGTGAGTTCCAGGTTGAAGAGCCGCAACCTCTGCCAGAGCAACCAAGGGAAGAGCGCGATGCCTCCGCTGCGCGCACCCTCTTGATCATTGATACAGAAACCTCAGGCCTGGACCCTGAAGCCCATCACTGCCTTGAAATTGGGGCAATTTTGTTTGATGTGCCAAGCCGGCAGATCCTGGCCCAGATGTCTTGCCTATTGCCCGTTGAGTCCAATTCGGCTGAGGCCATCAATCGCATCCCCGCCGCAGTGACGCGTCTGCCACAACCCTGGAAACCAGGACTCCACTACTTCCAGGAATTACTGAACGCTGCTGATCTTCTGGTGGCACACAACGCGGCCTTCGACCAGCAATGGTTTGGCAGGGGCCATCTTCCTACAACAGACCTGCCCTGGCTCTGCAGCATGGAAGACATACGTTGGCCGAAAGAAAAGCAACTACGGTCACGCCCTTCAGTCCGAGATTTGGCATTGGCCTACGAGATTCCGGTTTGGGCTGCCCATCGTGCACTCAGCGATTGCATCTATCTGGCCGAAGTGTTCCGACGTTGCGATCAACTTGAACAACTGATTGAACGTGGACTCGAACCCCGTTCCTTAATGAAAGCTCAGATCTCCTACGACGATCGCCAGCTCGCTCGAGATGCAGGCTTCCGCTGGAATGATCCTGTGAAAGGAGCCTGGACAAGACGTCTCAGCGCCCGTGAGGTGGGAGAACTGCCATTTCCCGTTGTGCCACAAGACGAAATTTGACGTCATCCACCCTGTTTTGTTTCAGCAATCCGAAGCCACGTAGGGGATTTTTCACAGGACAGGTGGACGGCATCAGGCTGTCAGTACGGTTGTTCTCTACCTTCGGTCCAGCGTGCAGAGACCACTCAGCCACTGCGAATTCAGGACCTTTGACCCCTTACGGCGGCGTTTGAGGCGCTGGCAACAAGTGCGCACTTGGGCGCGTTTAATCCGAGAAGCAGAATCCCTTTGGCACGTGGATGTTCGCGAGTTAAGACGGCTCGGGGCGATTGAACTTTCACAATTGGTGGAGGAGGTTCCTCCCATCCAGCGCATCCGAGTGAACCGCTGGCTCAATCGCTATGCCGTTGCAACGCGTTTGATTTGCACTCAAAACTACAAACCCGACCCCCTCCAAGACAGCCACAGCACATGACCAGAAGATTCAGATATGGAGATCCCACAGATCATGAGAGGTTTAGAGAAAGCAAACTAATAACCAGTCCTTAATGCTCTCTTGAATTGCTGATGAAGATCGGCATTTAGAACAAGCGAGCAGTGATTTCGCAACATGCGTCGTCCTTTCTTGATTCGCTCATCCATCGCTCTCATGGGTGTGGCTGCTGGCCTCAGCCTTGCAGCATGTACAAGCACTGAAAACAGCAACGGCAACATTGAAGGGACACTCTCTGCAGCAGGTGCGTCCTTTCCTGCTGCAATTTATCAACGCTGGTTTTCTGACTTAGCGCCACAAGGTATCCAAGTCAATTATCAATCGGTAGGTTCTGGAGCAGGAGTGCGCCAATTCACGGCAGGCACGGTTGACTTTGGGGCTTCTGATAAGCCAATGAAACCTGAAGCCATTGCCAAAGTGAGTCGAAGTGTCGTTCAGATCCCGATGACAGCTGGTGCAATCGCCGTTGCTTACAACAACTCAGACTGTGAACTGAAGTTAACGCAAGATCAATTATCCGGCATCTTTTTAGGCACGATTAAAAACTACAGCGAACTGGGTTGCAATCAAAAAGCGATCAAGATTGTGTATCGCTCGGATGGATCCGGAACCACCTACAACTTCACCAAACACCTTTCAGCGATTAGCCCTGAATGGAAAGATAATGTGGGCGCAGACAAATCTGTCCAATGGCCTTTAGGAGTTGGAGCCAAAGGAAATGAAGGGGTGTCTGCTCAACTCCAACAAATCGATGGCGGCATTGGCTACGTCGAACTGGCCTATGTAAAAGGAGATCTGCAAGCAGCAGCTGTTCAAAACGGCTCAGGGAAGCAAGTTGTTCCCACCAACAAAACTGCCAGTGAAGCATTGGGATCCATCGATCTTGGACCAGATCTGATCGGTGGAAACCCAAATCCTATGGGTGGATATCCAATCGTGACGTTCACATGGGTGCTGGCCTACGCCAACGGCAATGCTGAAAAGCTTCCTCTGCTTCAGAAGACCTTCAACTACATGCTCTCTGACGAGGCCCAGTCCAAGGCTCCAGAACTTGGCTACGTTTCACTTCCTCCAGGAGTGATTGGCAAAGCCAAAGAAGCTGTCAGCACAATCAAAGAGTAATTTTTCGTCGAATAACGACAAAGGATAAAACAGATAGGGGGGAGAATAAATACTCGCCCCTTTTTTCATGAATAAAAGTTGGCTACATGAAGAGCCTCAGGATACCCTAGCCGCTACAAATCCATCACAAATACATCAAAGGACGCAAAAAACACCTCCTTTAAACAGTAGACACACAAAAAGAAATCTATAGAGAAAAGTCAATAAAGAGAATTACACAGACTGGATGGTATTAACGCAATGTCTAGGAGGTGGCGGTAATTGACAACTGCTCAAAAATGCCAAACCTACAAGAACGGAAGACATCCACAAACAAGCCTCCATTCCCCCTACAAAGAAAATAGCTCCAGACAACAAGGTGCCCGTTAAACGGCCAGCTGCATTCGCCATGTAATAAAAACCAACGTTAAGGCTGACGTTCTCGGAATCGGTATACGACAGAACCATGAAGGAATGAATGGAGGAGTTCATTGCAAACACCACCCCAAAAACAGCCAATCCTGCAGTGATCGCAATCGACACATCGACATCGCGCCATAGGGAAACAGCGATGAGGGCCGGGACCGCAGTTAACAAGGCACTCCAAAACTGCAGGGATGAAACCCCAGGTGGAGTGGTCTTACCCCAAAGACGACGTAAACCAGGGGCGGCCCCCTGGACGATGCCGTAACCAATCACCCAAAGGCCCAGAAAACCACCGATCTCCCAGAAGCTCCAACCCAAAGACGCCTCTAGAAAAACAGGCAAAGCCACCACAAACCAGACATCCCTAGCCCCAAACAAGAAGAAACGAGCCAAGGACAGAACGTTGATCCCCTCAGATTTAGAGAACAGTGACGAGATCGAAGGCTTGTCCTTCATCTTGCCAAAATCAGCTGGCAAAACCAAAGTTGGCAGAAATGCAAATGCCAAACCTGCCGCCATCGAGCCAACTGCAAGATTGAATCCAAAGGATGTGAGAAGAACCCCTCCCAGAAAAAAACCGACTCCCTTCAATGCATTTTTGGAGCCAGTAAGGATCGCAACCCATTTAAATAATTCTGATTCACCCGTTTCTGCCTCATCTACATTCACGGGAACAACCAACTTAATTGCACTTTTAGCACTCATTTTATTGAGGTCCTTTGCAATGCCACTGATTGCCTGAGCCACCATCACATAGCTCACACTCAACAACTTGGGCCAACTAGCAGCCACAGGTATCAACATCAACAACGCAAAGATCTGCAGCAACGTGCCAACCCAAAGCGTGAGACGTAACCCATAATGAGCACCTATCAAACCACCATAGAGATTGGTCAGGATGCCAAAAAATTCATAAAAGAGAAATAGAAACGCAATCTCAAGGGTGGAATAACCAAGTTCATGGAAGTGAAACAACACCAACATGCGCAAGGCACCGTCGGTAAGCGTGAACGCCCAGTAATTGGCGGTCACGACACTGTATTGCTGCAGCGAAGAGAGCCTCATTCCTCGAGGGAGACCACATGGCATGCCAGATCTGCCATTCGTGAGCTGTACCCCCACTCATTGTCATACCAGGCATAAATCTTGACTTGAGTGCCGTTGATAACCATGGTCGACAACGCATCAACGATGGTGCTGCGATTGTCATTGACATAATCCACTGACACCAACGGTCGAGTTTCATAGCCAAGAATGCCATGAAGGTCTCCATTGGCAGCAGCCTCAAAGGCTCCATTAACATCCTCAACGCATACTTCCTTCTCGAGCTCAAACACTGCATCAGTGAGCGATGCATTCAAGAGTGGAATCCTCACCGCATGACCATTCAACTTTCCCTCTAATTCAGGAAAGATAAGACCGATAGCTTTTGCTGATCCTGTCGTCGTTGGGATCACACTTTGGAGACAGGATCGAGCACGTCGCAAGTCGTTGTGAAACCCATCTGCAACAACCTGAGTATTGGTGACATCGTGCAATGTAGTAATCGAACCATGCTTAATCCCAAAGCTATTATGAATAACCTGCACAATGGGTGCAAGACAATTGGTTGTACAAGATGCGGCCGTTACGACCCTATTCCGACTTGGATCATAGAGCTGATGATTAATCCCATAAACGATGTTAAGGATTTCGACATTATCAACAGACCCCTTGACTGGACATGCAACAAGTATTCTTTTTAGATTAAGGATATTTAAAAATGATTGAAGCAATTCTGATGATTTGAACTTCCCACTGCACTCAAGCAACATCTCCACGCCAGAGTCACTCCAGCCTGCTTTTGTAAGATCACTCTCTGAGCTGAATCGCACCTCCTGGTCGCCAACGAGGAAGCCCGTTGCATGGGGGCGAACCTCATGTTGCCAGCGTCCATGAACAGAATCGAAGTGAAGCAGATGGGCTGCAGCTGCAGCATCACCAGCGCAATCGTTCACATGAACGATATCAATTCCGGGTCGGCCCCATAGAGCACGAAAAACGAGCCGACCAATCCGGCCAAAACCATTGATGCCAATGCGCATCGAAGTTGAGCAAAAGATGACACCACTAATACTCAACAGTTGGAGGCGCTGTGTTTAGAAAGGGTTAAAGCATTCAACAGGACAGGTAAAGATATCCAGCACTTCACGTCGAGATGGCAAAAAGCGAGACATCAGCGCTCAAGACAAAAATCCTTAAACAATCCATTACCAGCTCTTTGCTCAGTGCTGATTCAGGCTCCATAGGGTTACCGCATACCACTCGTATATCGAGAAATGGTTTGCACGCCTAGCAGCTCCAGCGGATTCCTCGGAGATCTAGAAAACAGTTATCGACGTCGCTCCATTCATTTCGATTCAGGAGTGAAGGTACCCTTACTCCTAGATCACATTTGGATCGTTGTACGAGGCATTGTGAAATTAAGTTGCCTCAACGAGCAAGGTGATGATGTTTTGCTTGCAATTGCAGGACCCAATGAGCCCTTTGGAGAGCCATTAACGCATTTGGACCTGTTCGAAGCCACGACTCTTGATCACTGCGACTTGCTGGGTTTGTCCATTCAAGATGTGAATACTACGCCTCATCTGAGCAACAATTTGATGAAGGCAATGATGCATAGAACCCGTCAGTCGGAAGCTCTGATCGCCCTATTGGGCCTGCGTGGTGTTGAAAATCGTGTAAAAAGCTTTTTAGAGCTGATGGCAGAAGATTATGGTCAACCTTGCGATCAAGGCCTCAAACTAAATTTACGCCTAACCCATCAAGAAATCGCAAGTGCTGTAAGCACAACCCGAGTCACAATCACAAAGGTGCTAGGACAACTCAAAGAGAGTGGTTGGCTTCAATATGACCGCAAACAAAAGCTCATCGTAAGCCACATTCCGAGTAGAAAGACAAGCGAAAATAAAGAGATCTTGGCTTAAACGAAGTCCTGAGGGTAGATACGGAGCAAACATATAACCATAAAGGTGTTTATCAATTGCGTCTAATACAGGAAACTATCAACAAAATCGGTAGCCAAAACCGCGAACAGTGAATATTTTTGTTGGACTTGAAGGATTGACTTCAATTTTTTCACGCAACCAACGAATATGAACATCAACAGTTTTTTTGTCGCCGATATAGTCGACTCCCCATATCTGATCTAGCAACTCGTCTCTGCTCCAGACTCTCTTAGGATGTTGCATAAATAGCTCAAGGAGTTTAAACTCCTTAGGCGACAATTTAATATCAAAGCCATCACGAGAAGCTCTACATTCATCAGAAAAGAGCTTCAAATCGCAACACTCAAATTTTTCAAGAACAGGTGCCGCTCCACTTAATGGGTGACGCCGCAAAAGGGCTCTACAACGAGCCAAAAACTCTCGACTCCCAAATGGCTTAACTAAGTAGTCGTCGGCACCAACTTCAAGGCCCATGACACGATCGGCTTCTGTATCCAAACGACTAATCATTAAAACAAGAGATTGATTATTTTGCATTCTGAGTTTTCTGCAAAGATCAAAACCACTAACCCCAGGAAGCTTTCGATCAAGAACAATCAATTCAAACTCTTCATGCTGTAGCAGCTCCCATGCAAGTAGTCCATTGTCAAGAGCTTTAACGTCAAAGCCTTCTTCCGAAAGAACGCCACAGATGAGATCACGGGTGTCTGCATCGTGATCCACAATCAACAGACGGGCCCCTTGCGAGATATCAAAAAAATCAGTGGTCATAAAGACTTGGAAACCATTGAAACTTCATCAGGAGATTTCTTGTTTAGTTTAGACAACCAGCGCCCCCTACGCACGTTTGTCTATGCCCAACTTTCGAGAGAGTGATTGGTACCATGAAGCAATGAGCAAAAAATACAAAAAGACCCTCAGCAAAGGCAGAGGGTCTAAAAATCAACAAGCTTAGTTGAGATAGATTCTAGGCAGCATTTAGAATTTAAATGTTGTCTGAACCAATCCACCAAAAACCTTGAATTGGCCATCGTAGCCTCTTCCATTCTTCACGAAAGCTTGCGTGTCTTGTCCTTCAGGACGAGACAGATAGAACAGTGCTGGGGTAATAGCAATGTTATCCGTCACCTGGAAGTTGTAATACAACTCGAAGACATAATTGCCATCGTAGGGAGTATCACCGCCCTTGAGAGCCGTTGCAAACGTAGGTTGACCAACAGCGAAGCCAAGATCATTGCCTTTCAAGAAGACATCATCCCACTTAAGACCAGCCATCCAGCTCTGAGTTGTCAGCGCAGTTCCGTCAGCCTTGTCGTTAGAACTCACAGTATTCAAACCCCAACCAAGAGAGATGGAGGGGATGAAACCAGGATCTTCAGGAGCCCAGTAAGCATTGATTGCATAACTGTTAGTGCTACTTGAACGACGTGCGTCCTCAACACCCTTGCTATTTGTATATTCGCAATCGTTGTTCCAGTCATCGGACTTAGCGAAGCTAGTTCCACGACGGAAGCCATTACCACTGTCGCACTGTCCATAGCGGTAACCAAGTGCTACACCCCAACGAGGACCCGCATAACCCAGCTGAGCCATCAAGCTGGCTTCAGAGTTGGAGGTCATAAAACCGCCCTTATTGGGATCAGAAATATTTCCGTTCTTATCATCGGCAACATAGTTAACCGAGAAACTGAAGTTGTTGTCTCCCTTATCAACTTTTTGCTGCCAATAAGCACCAATCAACTGACCAGTTTCTTTGTTATAAACGCCACTGGTTCCCATCAATGCCGTCCAATCAAGGATTTTGGCACCACCTTTATTGTACTTAGAAGGCCATAGAGCAATGGATTCAGTATTACGAGCAACAGCGCCAGCAATGAATGTGAACTGATCACCTACAGGGAATTTGTAGTACAGACGATCAACAATCACGTTATTGCTTACATTGCTGTCAACAGCACCAGAGTCGGTCGCGACGTCGAGTGCAGCAAGGTTCACGCCTGAACCAGCAAAAGCATTTTTGCCTTTTTTAAAGTTGCCCGCACGCAAACGAGCAAGCAATTTGTCTTTACCAGTAAAGCTTGTATTAAAAACTAACCGTTGATCATAGTTAAAAGATGTAGCTCCGAAATTGCTGTTGTAAGCATCAGCACCAGCCTTGCTACCTCCAGCATTCGTTGCACCGATTACAAAGGTGCTCTTGCCCTTCAGTTTGGTGGTGGTGGAGAACTGAGTTGCTTCCAGTTCGCCAACGCGGGCTTCAAGTCCGTCAACACGGCCTTTAAGGATGGCGAGTTCCTTTTCGAACTCTTTCATCA
>Ga0302116_1000314_pt1 | contig 28733 bp, 28 predicted proteins | sample AG5_SCM_MG_FD_203124 | JGI IMG/M metagenome (GOLD analysis project Ga0302116, IMG submission 203124) | Marine microbial communities from Western Arctic Ocean, Canada - AG5_SCM | ecosystem: Environmental > Aquatic > Marine > Oceanic | place: Canada: Western Arctic Ocean | collected 2017-10-01 | reverse complement strand
CTCCCCACCCTCAACCCCACTTATCAGCGCAAACGCCCTCTCCAAACTAACAGGATGCCAAAATTCGTCACCGTCAACGACCAGCACGTGGGTAACGTTCCCGGGCATGTTTTGGGCAAACGTGTTGCCAAAATTCCTCTGCTCCGCCTCGCTCTTCCACGCGCCGGTAACTAAGGATATTTTGTGGTTGCTGCTCGATTGTTTGTACGAGGCGTTCATGGTTTCTGTGATTCTATTTAATGTTTGCTGGGTGGATCGGGGGGAGCCCTTCCAGGGGGTGGAGGAGAGGAGGATCACGGCGTGGTGGATCGACGGTAGGAGGGAGAGGAGGAGGGGGGAGAGGAACCGTGTGTCGTCGTACACGCAGATCACCGCGCAAACCTTGAGGTTTGAGGAAGAGGTGGTATCCGAGTTTAGAAGAAAATTCGTGGGTTCGTTGGGGTTTAGGAGGTTTCGAGGCTGGAGAATTAAATGCCGACGAAGTTTCAGTAGGTCTTCGTCCAACTGGGCCTCCCAGATCATTGACGTCAGGTTGTAGTGGGGGGATGAGTATTGGGGGGAAGAAGGGGAGGAAGAGGGGGCGACATATCTCGCGTAATTTCTAAAATCTTGGGAAACTTCAACCGCAATCTTGGCGTGCTGCTCTATGAAATCGTGAAAAACTGAATTGAGCACGTACTCGCTGTTGAACGGGGGAGAGCCGTCTGTTGGAAGGATCGACGTGTCAAACAGGAGCAAGGGAAGAGGGGAGACTGAATTCCAACTTGCAGTGGGTGTGGATGGGTGTGTGGATGGGGGTGGGGGGGCTGATGCTGGTGCTGATGCTGATATGTAGGAAAGGAGATGTGGAGATGACGTGGACGAGCCGTACTCATTTAGGAAAGATTCGTACGCAAAGAAAATGTCACCGGGGGTGGTCGACTTGGACCTGGACTTGGTCGACTTGTACTTGTCAGTGGCCAGGAGGAAGCTGGAGCTCGAAATGAGGATTGCCGTGCTGCTCCGCTCGACCGACTCCAAAACTTTGTTTAATATTGAGCCATAGCCGGAAAACTCGGCAAACTCGTGGAAGGTGACGGAGGTTATTGGAGAGGAGGGGGAACTGAACAGGAACTGCGAAGTTCTATTTTTGGAAGCGGGGGATAAGACGGAACCTGACGTGACCACTCTAATTTCCGTGTGGATTTGGACCTTGTTCTGGTTCTGGTTCTGAGTGTCTTGCATGGGGAGGAAATGGCCAAGGAGATTTTTGATCGAATTCTGGTAGCCGGCGGGGAAGTCAGATGGCTCAAACAGGAGGACGACGACGCGGTTTCGCCACGTGACAGATTTTGCGTACAGGAGCTCGAGAGAGCTCTTGGTAAGCTGCAAGTTTGCTGCATGGTCATGAGGGAGAAGAACATCGGACAGATCTTTTGGGTTGATCCCTTGGTAGAGCTTGTATGGTGAATTTATTGTGCTGCTCTGTCCCAAATCATCGATATGAGAGAGGGAGAGAGTCTCATTTATGAGGAGGGGGGGGGGGGGAGGAAAGATGAGATTAGGATTATGGTGAATTTCTAAACGAAAATATGAGGAAGGCGTTCTCGTTGATGCATCAACGAGGAGGAAGAAAGATACGAAGAAAAAGCAACTGTGAAGCTTCACCACCATAATTCTATATGGCGAGATAATAATTTTTTCAGGTGGTGGACAGATAAGGACAGGGGAGAATATTTTGTGCGAAGTTTCGACGACAAAGGTATTTCCAGCACTCCAGTTTTGAATTTATCCCACACCATTACAACACCACGCACCACGAGCATGATGCTTTCTCGCACTTTGAAAGCTTGCCAATGTCGATCGTCGATCTCCCTTGCTGACAAGTTATCACGATCGTTCTCCACCCCAGCACCTCTCACCTCCTTCACCGAGGAGGAGACGGCTGTTCGTAATATGGTTCAGAAATGGGCCGAAACTGAGCTCAAACCCCACGTTCGCGAAATGGACAAGGCCTGCAAGATGAAGCCCGAAATCTTAAAGAGCATGTTCGACCATGGTATCATGGGAATGGAGATTCCAGCTGACTTTGGCGGTTCAGAAATGTCGTTCACGAGTGCGTGCCTGGCTGTAGAGGAGATTGCTAAGGTGGACGCGTCGTTCGCGATCCTCGTGGACATACAAAACACCCTGACGAATAATGCGATTAGATTTTGGGGGACAGAGGAGTTGCAGGAAAAGTGGCTTCCTCGCCTTGCGACGGACACCGTTTCTAGTTTTTGCTTGAGCGAGAGCGGAAGTGGATCCGACGCGTTCGCCATGAAAACCACGGCTGTGCCAAATTCTGATGGCACCAAATACACAATAAACGGGGAGAAGCTTTGGATCTCGAACAGCAAGGAGGCCGGAGTGTTTTTGCTCTTTGCGAATGCCGACCCTTCCAAGGGGTACAAGGGGATCACGGCGTTCGTTGTCGACGCAACTTTAGAGGGCATCACTGTGGGAAACAAGGAGGACAAGCTGGGCTTGTGCGCGTCGAGTACCTGCTCGGTCAACTTCGACAATGTTGAGGTTACCGACAAGGACGTGTTGGGAACGGTTGGACACGGTTACAAGTACGCGATCGGAATTTTGAACGAGGGAAGAATCGGCATCGGGGCCCAGCAAGTAGGAATCGCCAAGGGGTGCTTCAACGCGACGATGCCGTACATCAACGAGAGGAACCAATTCGGAAAGAGAATTAGCGATTTTCAACTCATGCAGGGCCAGTATGCCCAGATGGCGACGGAGATCTACTCCGCGGAGCTGATGGTCTACAACGCGTGCCGGTTGAAGGAGCGAGGACTGCCCTTCGTGAAGGAGGCTGCCATGGCGAAATTGTACACGTCGCAAGTGAGCGAGCGGGTGGCGAGTAAGTGCATTGAGCTGATGGGAGGCGTGGGGTTCACAAAGGAATACCCGGTGGAGAAATTTTACAGGGACTGCAAGGTGGGGAGCATATACGAGGGGACGAGCAACATCCAGCTACAGACAATTGCAAAGATTGTGCAGGGGGAGTATTGAACAATTAGAGTTGGTTGAAGCACGTGAACAAAAGCATGTATTTTTCAAATTAAACTCTACAAATCCTCACCCCAATCATCATCCTCGTCTCCCCACCCACCACCACCACCACCACCATCCCCACCATCAGCATTATCACTATCATTATCCAGCATTTCCTGAGTTTCCAATTGTGCCTCCAGTTTCACCAATGAGCCGTCGCTGCTCCCCGAGGTTTCCGACAGTTTCATTTCGAGCTCCTTCACCCGTGACACTGCCGCGACAAACTGTTGTTGTTGTTCTTCGTGTTGTGCACTGACTACTTGGGAGTTGTTTTCGAGCTCTTTTATTTGATTTTCCGCCGAAATTAACTTTTGCCCCAAATCTACGCTCTCAAGCAACTTCATCTCGAGCTGTTTTACTTCCGAAATTAACTTCTGCCCCAAATCTTCGCTCTCCAGCAACTTCATCTCGAGCTCCTCCACCCGACGCTCTGCCGCCATCAATTCTTGTGAAGAACAATCGCCATCGCCATCGTCACTCCCCGACAATTTCACCTCGAGCTCCTTCACCCGATCCTCAGCCGCCAACAATTTTTGTCCCAAATCTTCTGTAATCTCTTTCTTCTCGTTCACAACCAACGTTCGGTCCTCACGGCATTTGTTGGCCCGCCCAGTCCATTCTGCAACGGACTCTTTGAGCACATTATTTTCATCGGCCATCTCAATGACCAGAGCGGAATTCTTGATTTCGCTCGCGGATAGCGTCTCGATTTGTTTATAGAGCATTGCTAACTGCGCTGCTGTGAGTTTGTTTTTGACCTCAGTTTCAACAGTCTCGGTCCCGGTCCCGGTCACAGTCACGGCCACGGCCACGGTGTTGGTTGATTGCTCTTTCATCTCCTTCTCCTTCGTCTTCTTATTCACCTCCTTCTTCTCCTCCACCTCCTCCTCCAACTCCACCTCCACATCATCATCATCCCACCCCCCTTCCCCATCCTCCCCATCACTCTCCTCGTTAAATCCATCATCCAACTTGCTTGCCAACTTGCTAGCGTTCGTTACGACAGCTTTAAGCCCGCTTCCCACAACTTGTTTCAAGCTTCCACGAATTCCCTTCATGACGCTAGATCGAGACTCCTCCACACGACTGGAGGCAGAAGCCACCGCGAGTTCCAAGCTCTCTTGAGAAATTCTGTGGAAGTACCGCCTCCAAAAATCTTCGAACGTGACGGTCAACGGCACGAACTTCTCGAACAGCTGCTTGACCACAGGAAAACTCTCCAATGCTTTTGTTATTTCGTCGGTGCATTCATCAGCCGAAAATGCCCTTGTTGCAGAATGTTCCTCTTCGGTCAGGGGGGTTGTGTAGGTATTGTGGTCAAGCTGTCTTTGTTGCAGCAACTCGCTCACGCTCAAAAGAGGCGAAATGTTGGTCGTAGCAACAGAAGTGGAAGAGGTTTCAATAATAAGTCCATCGACTCCAATTTCCCCAATACCAATCTCATTATGATTTTCTGATAAATCAACGGGCGCAATCTGAGCAAGAACTTCAGCCGAGCTTGCGGCAACTGTTTGGGCAAACTCAGTCAGATCCTTGGTCAACGAGGACCACATAAATAATCAGAATTTGAAAAGAATTTAGAACGAGGGAGTGTTCTTGAGGGTTGATTGTGATTTAAAAATGGTGTGTTGAGAGAGACCTGGTATCAAAGTGAGCGGAATGTCTATTGGGTGTCGCTCGTCAAGCTGTGCAATTTTACATGCGCTTGCGCTGAGGTGTTGGTGAACCCTTCAAAAATATACAAAAGTATAAACGCAAAGACACAGACCAACGTTGGATTCCGCCCCTTCATAATATGATTCCCCCTCGACCTCTCATGATGACTTATTCAAAAACTCCTCAGCAGCCTCCTTATTATTGCAATCAAAGACCTCACCAAAGAATGATGAGATCCCATTCGCAATCAACTCTAGCGCCGAACCAGCGTTGGAGCATATCAAACCCTCTCCGCTCAACTACTAGAAATCCATTCATCCTCTCTTTGCTCTCACCGACCCTCTTCATTGCTGAGAATGTAATTTTATCACATAACCGGCCTTGGCTCCTGGACCCAGCCAACCCTTACCTTTCCCCGGGACAATACCACGCCCTCTACGGCTCGTTATCGACGCTAACAACGATTGGCTCCTATCTTGGCTACCGAGCGGTGAAAACTCGTGGTCCGTTTTTGCCCGCTGCAACCGGTTTCCGGCTCGTTTTTGGGGCTGTTGGAGTCGTGATTGGGTGCGGTGCACTCTGCGGTGGTCTAGGACCTCGCATTAGACCTTTATACGAGTATTTTGAGAAGGAGGAGTCAGCTATTGTCTCCTCTTCTTCTTCTTCCTCCTCCTCCTCCTCCTCCTCCCCTCTCACTAGCTACAAATTCAAGATTTTGTGTCCCTTTGACTTTGCCGCCGGCAAGTCACCCCCTCCCACCTCCACTTCATCCCCCCTCCCCCCCCCTCCAATAACAACAAACCCGGCGTTGTGGTCAATCTCAATGATTGCATGCTCCCTTGCAACCCTCTCCACTTCCGTTCCTGCGGCAACGGCCCTCTCCGTGGGTTCCCTGGCCGTTGCAATCTGTGGAGGCGGCCACAAGGACTTCCGTACACTTAGAGGAGATTTTTCTGCCGAGGGCAAATCCCCCCCAGCCGATTTGAACATGATGAGTAATCTCCCAATGGTCAACTTGCTTAAATATTATGCCACCAACCAGATTGTGGTTCCGTTCGCGGACCACGCAATTACAACATACTGGGGCGAGTTGCAAGGTGTGAATGCATTACTAGGCGCAGGTGGTGGTGGTATGCTGTTTCTTAGGCGTTTTTTGCGTCTTTTAATATAAAATAAAGTAAATTAAGATCATTTGAATTTATAATTTGAAAAATGTGTCCCCTCCGTGTGTATCGTAGCCCAGACTCTATTTCTTGGGCTTCTTTGCCGTGACCTGCTCCTTCGCGGTCCCTTTCCTCTTATTGTTTCTTTTTTCTCTTCTCGCATCTAGAGCCTCGACGCAGACGTTCGTGAACTCCTCCAGCGTGCACATCCTTCGTTTGCCTTGATTGTAAGTGGCTCTTCGAACATTATCGAACCCCCCGGCAGGGTAGTTTTCTTCTTCAGTGGCGGCGGAGAAGCATATGAAATTTTTCTTCCTGATGTGGTTCCGGAAGTTCTTGGAAGAGTTTGTTGTCTTGATGTGATCCGCGCAGCCACCGCACTTGTAGCTCTTGTGCTTATTCTTGTCGTAGTATTCTTCAGCTCGTTGCAGTATGGTTTCCGTGCTGCGACGTGCGAAACGAGTCGTAATGGATACGGAACCAGTGACGTTAGATACAACAGAAAAGCTGGAAGCAGCGACGTTACATATGGGAGGATTCTCACCTCGTCCCCTTCTTATTCGTCGTGACTTTCTGATTCTGTTTCTCGAGGGACCTTAAAAAAATCTTCTCTTTGATGTTCTCGGGGGAATCGCCCCAGATCGAGTCATTTACTTTGAGTCCGGCCTTCCCCCCCTTGACTCTCATCTTGATGTCGTCCGAACTGAGCTCGTTCCACTTGTCGTCTTGCGTGATGCTGAGGCCAACGTTAGAGAGGTCGCCGAGGCCCTTGAAAGCGGTCCCGTGTTTCTTGTTCACAGATTGAGCTAAAGAGCTGTGACGAGCGTAAAGAAGGGGTGTTAGAACGGAAAGAGCGACTCGCTGCGCTCTTGACGTGTACGTCGTATATCTTCGCTTCGCTCCTCGCTTCGCTCTTCGACGTGTTCATGTGCACGAGCCTCAGCTCGTCGCTTCTCCCCTCACACCATCTCACCTCCAAGACTTTGCGCTCGCCTGACCGCCCGCCTGACCGTTCTCGATCTTCTTCAAAGCTATGGCGGCGACGATCGCCTCGGTGCTGAGCGTGTCCCAGATGAGGGCATCAATCCCATGGCCAAGGATACCGAGGTCGGAGAAGCCCTCGAATTCAAACCCCCTTTCTTCACTCATGTCGGCCCCAAAAGTCCCCCAGGTCTTCTTGTAGTTCTCTGCGCTCTGTTCGCTTTTGAACTTGGAAAGGAGAGCGAATATTTTGGATGAGCCAGCAAAAACATCCGCATAAAGCGTCACGGCGGTCGCGGGGCAGATGCCGAGGACTTCCAGACGCTTGTTCAGCCCCTCGTCGCTCCTCACAAAGCTTTCCGAGCGGGTACTGGCGGTAATGCTTCTCTTCCGCAGTTTGTCAGGTGTCGTCGTATTCGTGTTCATTCTCTGAAACCCTCGGGTGGCATTTAACGACTCGGGATGCATTTCGAAGTTGTTTTCGATGATGAAGCGATTCTGCAGACCAACAGGACTTTTCTTGAGAAGGGTCGTTATCGTGCTGTGCGGAACACCGCCAAAGGTAAAGATATGCAGAGGGGAGCTGGAGGCGGAATTGTTGGCAATGGCGTCGAGGACATTGAGGAACAAAACGTGGTACTCAGCAACCGCTTCCTTGCCGCCGATGATGCTGGCGAACTTGGAGTTGGGGTCGATGCGCTCCCCGTTCTCGGTCGGACTCATCTTGATGACCTTCATGTCGATTGTCACGGTGTGCTTTTTGTGCTCCTCCAGGAAGCGACCTCCAAGGCCGGCCTCCACGCTGTCAAGGTACGCCGCGGGCGATTCAGTCGTTGACTTAACGCAGACATTCTTCGTGTTCATCGCCAACGGAAGGGACCCACTACCCTCAGGGACAGGGTAGTGGAGAAGATTGATTGCCTTGACCTTACCAGTCGGGAAGTTGAGGATCTGTACGTTGTAAAGAAGGAGAATCGCGATACAAGTTAGAAACAGATTCACGCGCCTCATTCTTCTTGCTCGTCTTGCTCACCTGGATGTCTTCATAACGGACACGCTTGCAGAGGAGGAAGTTGACGAGGTCGATGACAGCGTTGTGGACATCATCATGTGCGTTGCCGAGAAGATTTTGTACGTCTTTCTTAACGTCGACATTGTTGTTGGAAGACGTTTCCATTGTCAGTGGCAGCTCAAGGGTTGTTGTTTTTGTGTTCGATTTTGTTTTGGGTTTGAACTCTGGGGCGACGGGGGTGGAGGAGGAGACCAACGAGGTCTTTTTGGATTTGAAAAATGAGGTAATGCCGGGTGAAGACGAGGTGGAGGAGGAGGGAGGGGTTGTTGAGTTTTTTTCCTGATTAGACTTTTTTTTTTTGGGCTTGTGCTTGGTGGATTCTACATCAGGGATGAGAATGGAGAGAGGAGGAGCGGAGGAAGGCAGAGAGGAATTCTGATTTTTGGCACCTGTGCAGGATTCCTCGTGAGCAACAGCGTTATCGAAGTTGGTGAACTTTGCTTGTCTGCACACATCGCACAGCCAAACAGTAACCGGTGGTGGAACTGGGGCTTGGACTTGGGCTTGGGGTGGAATGGAGGCATCTGCATAATGATTTTGGCTGATTTTTTCTTGGGCCTGCCCGAGCTGCTGGACGGTTTCCATTCCTCCCATCGTTTCCATTGTCAGTGGCAGTGGAGACCCAAGTTGAGCCGGTTAAAATTAGGAACTCGAAGAGGAGGTTCGTTGTGGTTTACACCAAAAGAGGGGGAAACGAAAAAATCCTTTTTGAATCGCACAAAAAAAGAGTCTTTTTTTAACTTTGCCAATTCACGCTTAATACCCATATAACCAACGTCCACAACTCATTTAAAGAAAAATAAAATAAGGCGTCGACTTCCGCTTCAAATCGAACCCTCGATCATACCGAGAATCACCCTTCTCTTTTCAGAATAGGCTGATGACCACTTCTGCAGTAAATAACCCAAACAACCCAAACAACAACTCTGCCGTGGGACAGGGTCGTTCAATTAGAGTCGAAAAGGATGAGATTGAGAAGATTGTGGAAGATTTCGATGCTTGTGAAGCTGAACAAATAGAAAAGGGGATGAGGAAGTCGGAAACGAAAAAGGAGAAGAAGAAGCTTTTCGTTTTTGAGGAGAAGGCGGTGGAGGCGGCGGCGGTGGAGGCGGCGGTGCAGGCGGCGGCGGCGCCGGTGGAGAGGAGGAAGAAGGGGAAGAAGAAGGAGAAGAAGGACCGCAAACGGGACAAACAGAAGAAGAAGGACAATAGTTTTTTGGAGGCGCAGGCGGCGTTGAAGAAGAAGAAGAAGAAGGCGCAGGCGAAGAATGGCGATATTGATGATGAGTGTCAAATGCCGGATTTCGATTTCCTACATGAGGCCTGGAGATTCGGCCAGCTAGACCCAAATTTTAGCAGACAACGCAGAAACCCCGTTCACTTTTGATTGCGCTTCCTGTCAGAGGAACAAAAATCAAAGTCTTCTGGCCTCTGGAAGACAAATGGTTCGCTGGCGTGGTGACGAGCGTTGACAAAGACTGCGGGAGAACAGTAATACGTTATGATGATGGTGAGGTGGAGGTTATTGAAGACATACAACTGGAACGATGGGAAGCGGTGAGCAGCAGCCTATCGCGACCACGGCACAATCCTCTTAACTTTTAATAACTAAGGTTGCAAAATAATTTTATCTACCCAAACCAGTCGTTTTATAATCCATAACTCGCAAGGCGGGAGGATGAAATCCCAGCGACTTGAGGGGTTGGTGAGTTTCCCTCTCCCTTTTTCTTCTTCTTCTTCTTCTTTTTTTTGTTTTTCTTCTCTGCCGGCTCTGGTTCTGGTTCTGGTTCAGCCGCCACTACCACCGGCGGTTGCTGTTGTTCGGTCAGCTTTTGCTTTTTCGTGATGACGTTGTTCTCCTCGTCGTCACCCTTGTTCTTGATTTTCTTGGCCCCCTTCTTCTTCCTTTTCTTTTTGGTTGATGTTGATGTTTCGACAATTTCCACCTTCTCTTCCTCCTCCTCCTCCACTTCCACTTTCTTCTCCACCTCCTCTTCTCCTTCACCCTTACCCTTCTTCTTCTGCCTCCGCTTCTTCTTCTTCGGTTCCTCCTCCTCGACGACTACCGTTTTGGCCTTTCCTCCCTTCTTCCCCTTGCTATTGTCATTTTCGCCCCCACCCCCACCCCACTCCTCCAAAAGCTCCGCCTCCTGCTTCTTCAAACTCTCCCTAAACTTCCTCCTCTTACTCGAGTGAACCTTAAACTCCTCCCCCTCCCTATACGGCGCCATCTTCTTCAAGCTCACGTATCCGTTAAGCTCCCGATCATCCGCAAGCAAAATCTCCCTCGCGTTTAGCCCAAAGCTGTTCTTCTCGACCTTCTTGTACTTGAACCGAGTTCGGATGTCGCCGATTAGGTCTTCGTAGTCGAGCTTGTACAGGTCGTCGAGGAGGGTGTTGGTCTTGGTTCTTAGTTGGTGCTTCTCCTCGTCGTCCATTGAGTCGTGGTTTGAGTCGTGTGAGTCCTCGGCATAGCCGTCATCCATGTAGTCCTGCTGCTCCTCCTCCTCCCTCTCCTCCTCATTTTCGTCATTCTCATTTTCGTCATTCTCATCCCCATCCCCATCCCCATCCCCATAGTCAAAATCCAATTCGCCACCCAACACAGCAGCCCTATCTCCATCATTGACCAACTTTCTGTCCTCCTCCTCGTAGTACTCGTCCCCATAGGCCTTCTCCATGGCCTTACTAAAGTCCTCCGGGTCAAAGTCCCCGTCCATCAACCTCCTAATAGTCGCCTCGTCGAACACCCCCTCCCCCGCCCCCCCCACCTCCTTAATCCTCCCAAGCTGGTCCTGAATCTCCTCCCTCTTCTCGTTCTTCAACCTCCGAAGTTCCTCCTCCTTCTTCTTCCTCTCAACCTTCTTTCGTTCCTTCCTGGTCTCTCGCTCCTTCTTCCTCTTGTCGTCCACGCGGCGAAGGGAGTCGTCCTTACCGTTTGGTGCCGACGCGCCACCGCGGGCGTAGCTGACGATCTGGTCGGCGCCGTCCTCCTCGAACCTGAAATTGTACTTTGACTCGAAGGCGTCCTCCCGCTCGAGCTGTCGCTCCTCCTCGTCGAAGTCATTGTCGCCCTCCTCATTGTCGCTAGTTGAGTGGGAAAAGTGTTAGCCATAACTCAACGCATAGCGTTTTTAGACGGTCAGAATTGAAAACAGTGTGGCTAGTTCGGCCGAGCGCATCTTTTTGTGCGAGGGGGTTGTTCAGGGACGGTCAAAAACACGCCAAGTGCACGCCAAGTGCACGCCAATGAAAACTCAAAAAATGCCAAAAAAATCCAAAAAAAGGCGAATCACTGAATCGAATCACTGAATCGGCACATCGTAACTCCGACTATAGGGTTATTCCAACAGGTTTATTGGTTATTGGTGGTAGTAACCTCGGTCCGAAAATCGAAAAGGGGTAGGGTGGTCCAACTCAACAACAACCACCCACAATATGCCCATTGCTTACCTGTAGTCGCTTCCGTTGGCACCGCCTCCTGCGTCGAACTCCTTCCCGTCCACGTCAACCCACTTCTTATTCAGGAGAAAATCCTCGAGGAATTTCTCCCCGTCGAGAACCTCGCCGTGGGGGTCGACAAGCTGGTCCTGGAGGGGACTCGCCCCAGCCTTGTTGTTGTTGTTGTTGTTGTTGTTGTTGTTGTTCCTCCTCGAGGATTTACGCGACTCATTCAGCTTCTCGTACTCCTTTCGGATGTCTGAGTCGTAGTCGTCGTCGTCGTCGTCGCTCGCTGCTGAGCGCCCGCCCTTCACGCTCTTCGCTTTGAACACGTCGTCGCCGTCGTCGCCAGAGTCGGAAACGCTCCCCCCATCGCGGGCACTGAAAAAGTCCTTCCGAAGCTGCTGCTGCTCGTCATCGTACGCGAGGCGATGCTTCCCCGGGCCTCCTTTCTCGGGGTCAGAGTTAGAGTTAGAGTCAGAGTCAGACCCAGACCCAGAGTCCTGCTTCCCCTTCCTCTTCCTCTTCCCTTCCATGTCCTCAAGAATCTGCGAGCGGACCACGTCCTTGTAGTGCATCTTCTTGGTCTTGGTCTTGGTCTCCTTCAGCTCGTCGTCGTCGTCGTCGTCGTCGTCAGAATCAAAGAACTTGGCCCCCTTCTCGTAGATCTTCGGATCCTTGCTCCTTATGGAATTAATTACCTTCAGCACGCCAAGGTCTATCTTCCCGGTGAGGAGCTCGCCGTCCTCGTCCTCGGAGGAGGAGGAGGAGGAGTAGGCCGAGCCGGAGCCGTTCAGGGCGTCGTCGAAGATTCCGCGGGCCTGGGCATTTTTGATCGACTGCTGCCGTTTCTCCAAAGTGTACCTTTGGGCGAATTTTTTGTTCACGTTTAGCTTGTCCTTGTCCTTGTCCTTGTCGATGGTGGCGATCTGGGTGGCTTTGTCGGTCTCTTCTTCCGAAGAGTCGGAGGAGGAATCGGAATCGGATTCGCTGTCCTCATCTAAAAGGGAGAATTTCTTTGGAGTCGACATGGTAGTTGGTTCAGCATCGAAGCTATCTGAGCTACTTCTACTAGAGGCTGGTGGTTGTAGTTGTGGTTGTGGTTGTTGTGCTGCCACCTTCTTTACCATATTGCTTTGCTATTGCGTATTTTCGCCTCTAAATTTTCGCCTTTCATTTTTGGGATTTTTAGTGGTCCTAATTTAGTCCTCATTCTTTCCTCTGCGCATTATTCTCGTCAATTCAAACTTCTTCCAGCAACTTCTCGCAACTCTAGCTCTCGCCAGTGAAATTTAAAGTCCACTTCGGTAATTCCAAACTCGAGTCTTAGATTGATTGCACAGCATCAGCATGTCAGCTCAATTGATTGCTGCCCTAGAGGCTGTTAACATCACAGGAACCAGCATTGATATTCCAGGCCATGCATCCCCTCTGGTGATCCCGTCTCTATCCTACTTTGACGACCTGAACGTCGTGAAGCAGTCCCTCCTCAGCTCCCTTCAGGCCTTCAGTACCAATGTGACTTCCTATGACATTTACCTGATCCTTCCTGGTACGAAGGGTAAGCTGTGCTCCGAGCCCATGAGCGAGTTCACGCCTTTTGGCGAGGCCGCGAGGCTGGCGCTGAAGGCTGAAGGAGTCGATGTCCCTGATGTTGACACTTCCCTCCCTGGCCCCCAAGCTCAAGCTGAAAGCGATCCAGCTCAAAGCGATCCAGCTCAAAGCGATCCAGCTGAAGACAGTGAAATTGACTTCACCTTCCTCAACAACCTCACCTTCACGGTGGTCTTCAAGCCGTACTCGGTCCAATCTGCCCGCGCGCACGTCGCGTCCCTCCGAGCGATGCTCCTGGAGTCGGCGGAGGAGATCCCCACCAGGACGAATTTTGAGGGAATGTTTGTTGTTTCTGCTGCTGCTTCTGCGGTCGAGGAGAAGGAGGAGGAGGAGGAGGAGGAGGAGGAGAGGGACGTCGACATTACGGATAGCGAGGAGGAGGAGGAGGTGGCTGCAGATGAGGAGGCCAAAACCAAAACTAAAGCCCCGGAGCCAATCAAGCAGGACTCGGATGAGACCTGGGAGAAGGTCGACCCCAAATCAGCCTCAGATTCCGCCGCCACTGCCACTACCACCCCCCCTACCCCTGACCCCCTAGCGGCCGAGCGCGAAAAGCTCGCGCTGGCGAAGCAGGCCACCAGAGAGGCGAACCAGGCGGCCTGCCTGGAGCGCATGAAAAAAACCTTCACCCCGAAAGATTTCGCCAAAATCGACAACGACGCCGACAGAGAAGCCTTGAAGCTTTTGCTTGAGAAGGAGCTGGAGAAGGAGATGGAGGTGTTCGACACTGCGAACATTGTTCAGGGGTTAACTGGAAGCGACTTCTTCCCCGGGACGTCCCAGTATTCGGCCCATGACATCCGTGAGAAGGTTCCCTCGGTGGAAATTCTCAAGAAAATCACCATTTCAAACTCTGGGTTCAACCCTCCTCCCCCCCACCGCCGCCTGCAGGGCGACCTTTTCTACCTCGAGGTGACTGTGCCCTCGAACATGTCGCTGTCGTCCTCTTCCGAAGCCGGTACCTCCTCCACACTAACGGTGACTGCGTCCGAATCGGGCTTCTACGCCAACCGTTGCGTGAGCGGCAACAACGGCGGGAAGAAAGTTTTCGATCCGAGGCCGAAACCAGAGAGAAATTGCAACAGCAACAACAACAACAACAACAACAACAACAACAACAACAACAACGGTGGCACGGACAGTGACAGCGTCTTCCAAGGCGTGAGCCTACTCAGCGTTCTCAAGTCTCGAGTGATTGGCTTCAACGAAGTGTGGTCAAAGGCTTGCTCGGACGCCATTGCCCGAGGGAAGCAGGAGCTTGCACAGGCATCTGACGCAGTCGCAGTTGTGAAGTCCACCTCCACTTCCACCTCCACCTCAAAAAACAACATCTACGACAACGCGCTCAACGCGCTCGACAGGATCTCAACCTTGGCTGCTGCGGGAAAATTAGACAGCGTGAGCCCTTTCTGGCTCGTTCCAACCAATCCAAACCCCTCCGGGGGCACAACCCCCACCCCCCCCACTACGCACACCCACAACCTAAACCGTGCCTCCTCCTCCCTCCACACCCTCTCCCCCCCCCTCCTCCCCCGCGACTGGAACAGCGAAATTACGAGCGCGCGGAACTTCCCTGTTTCCACCATCAACGAGCAGGTCCAAAGGTCGCAGATCTTGAACAGCGTGCTGAGGGACTTTGCCAGGGAGGCGGTCAAGGGTGTTGGGGCCATCTACGACGGGGTCGTTGGGGCCATTGACTCGGGCGAGCAGGGTGGGGAGGGTGGGGATGACGCCTACGTTTTCAATGGCCTTTTCTTTTGGAAGGTGAGAAATTTAATTGGAACATAAAAAATATTCCATCCTCCACCACCACTACTCACCCCCTATTCCCCCACCCCCTATTCCCCCACCCCCCACCCCACAGGCCAAACACAACCCCTCCCTCTCCCTGGAGTCCTTTGCGGTCCACTCCTCCCTCACCTGCAGGCGCAAGGGCTTCTCCCACGAAGTTTCCTCGATCCGGCACCTCCACCGCCTCGATCCCTTCACCAGCACCTCTTCTTTCAACACCTTTGCAACCGTCTGCGTTGACTTCATGGGAGAGCGGTTCTTGGTGCAGACGTTTGCTCCGGGTATTTTGCTCTCGAACAACAACGGCCCAATGGCGCAACCGCCGCCCACAACCGCAACCTCGCCGTCCTCCAAAACCGAGAAGAAGATTGTGCAGCACGGTTGTGTGAGGATTGGGGATCCAATTGCGACTGACGATGTTGACATGGAGGAGAACATCAAGTCTATCCTTGGCGGCAGTTCCTTCATGATTGCTCCTCGGACCCTCCTAAAAACCCCTACGCTCACCACCAACAGCAACACCGAAGCCACCACCTCACCCACCACCTCACCCACCACCTCACCCGAAACAGTCACCATCACCGGGCCAATCGAGATGAAGGGAGTCAACTCGACCGACGGTCGGCAGTACTTCCTGGAGCTCCAGCGAACCACCCCTCGCGACGCCAACTTCGTCAGCAAGGCCAATGGCGGAACGAACAACGATAAATTAGATTCGATCCCCCACCCTTCCGCGACCGACGACGACGACTTCGCCATGGCGCTGCTGAGGCCGGAGCTGCTCGAGCAGTTGCTCAACAGGAAGTTGAGGGGGTGGCAGGCCAAGAACGAGGATGTTAAAAAGGAGCTGCTGAAGGAATTTAGCTCCAAGGACGAGAAGGAGAAGGAGCGAACCCTCACCGACGAGGAAACGGCGAAGAAGAAGTCCATCGAAGAGTCTCACGCCAAGGTCGAAACAACCGAAATCACCTCCATCGTCGAGGAAAACAAGTTCAATATCAACGTGTTCTATAACCTGAACATTTACGACAAGGCGAACTCCGAAACAGGTGATGAGCCTTGTGAAAGATTGAAACATATACGCGAGTGAGAAATGTTAACTAACACTAATGTTACAGCCTCGCAGTGGGCGAACGACGAGCTGACTGTTCGCAACGCTTCGAACTTCCTCCTCGATCAAGTCATTCCGGCGTTCCACGAGAACATCACCAAGAAGACCATATCCATGCCCTACGACGGGAAGATGCTGACCGAGATGATGCACGAGAACGGCATCAACATGAGGTACTTGGGGGTGCTGGCCAAAATGGCCGAAACCGAAGAGGAAATGAGGGAAATGAAAGAGCAGCAAATTCAGAACTTGCCCCGGTTCTGGAGGAGCTTGCTCGAGACGGAGATCGTCGCGAGGACCGCAAAGCACGTGCTCGACAGGCACATGAGGACGAGGAAAGTCAACGGGACGATGAGCGAGAAGATCATTGCGCTGCTGAACGCGCTGGTTTGCGTCGGGGAGGAGACTGCGAGAGAAGAGGAGGTCAGGCTGAAGAAGGGCGAGGGTGCTAGTGCAACCGGCAGCTTCCTAGCCTCCGCCAAGAAGGACCAGAACCCCAGGTTGTCCTACGCGGACATCTGGGAGGAAATAAACTCGGAGATCACCAAACGTTTTCCGTCGTACAAGGTACAGTTCTACGGCCCTTCGGCCAACAAGGAGTTGGCCGAACGCGCCCTCCTCATTCCTCTCCTCCGCAGAGTGTGCCAGCGCTCCGGACTGAGGCTCGCCGGGAGGGTTTACGAGCTCCAGAACGCAAAGGTGAAGGAGCGAAGCGAGCGAGCCTTGAGGAAGACGAGAGTACGAGCCACTACTAAACTAACATTATTCTCAATTTTTTGGCTCGCTCGCCTCCCCCCTGCCTCCATTAAAAATGCGCCTCGTTTCGCTCGGCGCAGTACTCGTACAACAGCAAGTCCAGCTTTCCCATTTCGACCAGTGATCTGGTTGAGGTCGTTCCGATGATTAAGCACAGCGGGGGGGCCGCTGGCTGCGAGTCCTTCGTTCCGTTGAAGATTCCAACCGCCGACGACGGCGGGAAGAAAGGACAGCAACAGCAAAACGAAAACAACCTGTCGTTGTATTTGCTGTTCCCAGATGCGAACAAGCACTTCGAGACCGCCAAGGCGTACCTGTCCCGAGGTGCCTTGGGGGAGGCGTACCAGTGCGCCGAGAAGGCCAAGCAGCTCTACTCTACGTGCAACAACGGCGGCTTGCAGCACTCTGCGGTTGCCAACTGTTACGAGCTGCTCGCGGTAATTTGCGAGCAGCTTAGCGAGCACAACCTGGCGATCGACTTCACGCAGTCCGCGCTGGCAATCTACTCGGCTCTAGACGGTTTGGACAGCAACAAGGTTCTGATCTGTCACAGCCTGTTGGCAAAGCTGTACAGCCAGGTTGGCGCGTTGGACCTTCACATCGCCCACCTCAAGATCTTCGCCAAGGCGGTGGAGTTCGTCGGGGGGTCGCAGCACCCGGGCATCTGCGCCGAGGCGCTCGGAAACGTGTACCTGCAGTTGTCGCAGTACGTGAGCCGGGATCTTGCGGTCATTGCGCACGCATACTTCGTCAAGGCGTTGCACATTGACAGCGGGGACACGCTGAAAAAGGCCAAGCTCTTTACCCAGGACGCCCAGGCCTTGGCCATGGTGGAACCGGCGGATAAAGCGGTTGAAATGGAGAAAAAAGCGCACGCAATTTACACGACGGTGGCTGGACCGGATCACCAAGTGTGCTTGGCGAGCAAGGAGAGGATCAAGATGTATGTCGGGCTGAAATTGCAGCAGGACGAGGCCATAAAGAAAATGTGGGAGGAGCAGAAGAAACAGAAGAGCCTTGAGAATGGGAGCGGGAATGGGAATGGGAATGGGAACGGAGAGAAAGGCGAGGGTGAGGATGGAACTGCAGACAAGAAGAAAAAGAAGAAGAAGAAGAAAAGAAGGAAGAAAGAAATTTCTCTTTAAAAATGTGTTTCCATTCTATAATTCTGCTCCAACCCTCAACCCTTCCGCAATCTCATCCGCAATCTCATCCGCAATCTCGTCCACTACAGAACTCTCATTCAAATAGCCGTAGGTCTCAGGATCTTCCCGCATCATCTCTTCAAAACTTTCCTCGTCGCCCAACATGGAGTACATGATCCCGCCGATTACCATGAACACCTTCAACACTCCCACGACGTCCTTGACACTCGTCCCTTCCATGCTCGCCCACAAAATTTTGGGTGCGAACATCAGCTGCATCAGTCTATCCCAGCAAAAGGTCAAGGTAACGTCAACAGCCAGAATCATCAAAATCCAATTCCTGTATTCCTCGTTCGGGAACGGCACGAGCTGGAAATACTTGTTCAGGTGTGGCATTGTCTCGCTCGCAAACATGAAGGTAAGAATGAAGGTCGCCGCGAGGGAGTAGAGCAGCGGCTTGTTCTCCGTCAGCCCCCCCATGAACGGCCGTCCCTTCAGATTCACCACGAACACGCAAACCTGCTGTACGTTGCTGACCAGGAAGACGACCGAGTTGACGATTCCGGGCTTGAAGATTCCTTCCAGGTCCACGAGGTGGTCCGCGGGCTGGTACTCCTTCGCGCTCTGGACGGCTGTGTACATGCACGCCAGGTGCACAGCGAACTGGCCGAGCAAACTGAAGAATAGGCTCTTGTGGAAAATGGAGGTGAGCGGCCGAACCGGACTCAGTTTGTTGAGCGGCTTTGCCCTGCTAACCGTCATGAAGGAGATGCTGCCCAGAATTCCCATTGCGGTCATCTGGGTGTCTCCGTATTTGACGCCGTCCAGGTACAGAACACTCAAACTGTACGCGCTGATTAGGCAATTGAGGGCCAAAATTTGGTTCATCTGCATGCTCGTCACCAGGGTGCACCGCCCCTGTCTGATTATATCGACGCAGCTCCTGATGCTGGGCATTTTGCTCGTGAAGGGAGCTGCGATGGAGGCGTCGCCGATCTTCACCATTGGCAGTTCGCCGTCCTCCACGTCTTCGAAGTTGGCAGCCATTCGGCTTGCGGAGTTGGCAATTCCGCCATTGTTCCGCATCACCGCCTTCTTCTCGTTCGCCTCGGCCATCTCCGCCGCCATAAACTCCTTCATGGCCTTGAACTGAGCCCAAGATTCTCCGGCCGCTTCCAGTTCGGCCACGCGCGCCATCATTCGCCGCTGCTTGTCTTCCATCTTCTCCTTCTGTGTCTGTTTAGCCTGTAATTGTTTTTTGTGGTTGAGTTGATAGTGACCACGTCACAAACAATTTAATACGACTCGCTCACCTTAGCCACGTTTTCCTTCCTCTGGTCTGCGGCATTTTTCTTGTCGTGTGTGGCGACGGCAATCTCGATCTGCTTCTTTCGGTACAAAGCGACGAGCTCGCTCTTGTCAGTAATTGCAAAGTTGTCGGGCTCGCAGCCCAAAGCTCTGATTCGCTGCTTGATGTCTTTTACGGGCAGAGCCCTGATCTTATCAATCTCAGCTTGTGAAATGAGGGCGGTGGATTCACTTCCGCCACCCCCACTGGTTGCTGCTCCCCCTCCTTTCTTAACCCCGTCCTCTCCCTTGTCAACGTTGACGTCCCCAAACCCGGACAGCAGCGCAACTCCAACGTCAGCCTGTTTCAGCGCCCCAACATCATTCGCTCCATCCCCGCACATCAGGCAAATGTGGCCGACGGAGTGCAAGCACTCGATGACCGTCTCCTTCTCGGCAGGCGTCATTCTGGCGAATATCTGAAAGTGATACAGAACCTTTTTCGTGTTTTCGTCAAAGAGAAACGCCTTGGCCAGGTTCTTGCCGTTGACGGCCAGATCGTATTTTTTTGCAAGGTTTGGGACGGCTTCTGCAACGAAGGGGCCGAAGACTGTGCCGTCCTTGTAGCTCCTCCAGATCATGACATCAGCATCATCGTCACCATTAACCTCCTCAAGCATCAGTATAGTGTCGTCACTCCTGCAAATCGCCACCTCCTTGGCAACGTGCGCGGCCGTTAGCAAGTTGTCGCCGGTAACCATTGTGATGCTCAACCCTCCCTCCTTCAACGCCTGCAGCACCTGCTTTGTGTCCTTTCTGACCCTGCACGTGAAGGCGATGAAACCTGCGAATTTCAATTTCTCTTCGCAGGCGCCCCTGTCCTTCTTGAGGGTTTCCACTGCGTCGGGACCAACCTGCTTGTAGCACAAGCTGATGACTCGGAGCCCCTTCATTGCAAGCTTCATGGCGCATTTGTCGTAGCCCTCGGGCTTATCAACCAGTCGTTCACCAATGGCTTCCGGGCTGCCCTTGCACACGACGAAGTGCCTGTTGCTGCGCCGGCGCCGAGCGAAAGCGAGGCGCATTACAAATATTTGTTAGTACTGCTCGTATTCTCGTTTTCCAAATTGTTCGCTCGCTCACCTGCTGTCTTTCACAATCGTGCTCATCCGCTGGAGTTTGCTGGCGAAGTGGTGGCGGGTGATCGCCTCTAAATTATTTATTTTGTGCCCTTCAACGAGGAATGGTTGGCCAGCCTCACGCTTCTCACTTTGCTGCTTGGGAACAATTGTTGTTTTGTTCCCGTTCTCCTTGCACTCCCAGCGCAAAGATTTAAGCGCTGCGGCTTCCAGGGGGTCTCCCTGCGTTTCGCCGTCGTACACGACGAGACTGTTGCAGCCTGCAAGGACCAAACCCGCAGCGCTGGTGACCTTAGTCATTGGCGTGGGCGTGTCCATTTCACCAAAATCGGTTACCACTCCCACGGCCACCATCTCGTCAGTCGTCAGCGTTCCAGTCTTGTCGAACAGGCAACAGTCTAGCTTACCGGCCAGGGGCACTCGGTTCGGCTGCGCCCGAGCGGGTTAGTTTAGTATAAGGTTTTTGTGGAGGAAGAGAAATACGTCGCTCACCTCCGTGCAAAAGACCTGCATCTTCATTAGGGTCATTAACGAGCTGTTCACCGCCAGGGCGAGCTGCATGGGCAACTCGGGAGGAATAACCGAGGTGATGATCAAAATGCAATGCAACAAGAGCTCGTAGTGCGAGCGATTGTCGTCCTTCCAGCCGTTAACAAGCACATAGCCGCTGGACAGCACGGCAAAGACCAGCAGGAACAGCAACAGCAGACCAATCTCTTTCTGCTCTCCCTTTACCTTCTCCTGGGACGATTCAATCATGCGGACGAGCTTGCCCTGAGCGGACAGGAAGCCCGTGCGCAGAACGAAGCAGACGCAGCCTCCGTCGGGTGAGGTGGGAATCACATCAGCATCAGCATCAGCAGCAGCATCAGCAGCAGCAGCAAAAGCAGCAGCAGCATCAACATCAGCAGCATCAGCAGCAACATCAACATAATCGTCGTCGCCCTCCTTCCTGCTGTTCTCCCCCTTGACCTGCAGCATTTTGGTGCCGGCATACATGACGTGGTTCTTGTGCTTGGCCTTGATGTTGAGGGCAAATTCGTTCAGCTCGACCAAACCCTCCTTCATCTGAGGGACGCTCTCGCCCGTGAGCGAGGCCTCGGACACGACGGCGCTACCCCTGAGCAAAACGACATCCGCGCAGACCATGTCGCCGCCGTCGCCCTTCTCCTTGATGACGCTTATTATGTCTCCGGGGACCAAACTGTCACTGGTAGTTTTCATCCACTTGTTCAGTCGAAAGACGTGAACATCCTTGACCTGCGCCGAGCGAAGAAGGTGCGAAGTTAATTGAATCAAGTTGAATAATTAGTTTGTTAGTGGCCCGTATGCTCATCATCCAAAAGGCTCGCTCACTTCGCTCACTCACCTTATTCCCCATCCCCTTGAGAGCCGCCATGGACTTAATGCGCTGGAAGACGACGGTGCCCTCGAACATCAAGATCATTCCGAGCGAAAATAGGGAGTACTGCCAGTAGTCGTCCAGGCACCAGAGAATCGTCGTGAAGAGCTGAAACACACAGAACGGGTTGAGAAGCTGGCGCTTGTACAGGTCGAAAAAGTCCGGCTGCTTGACGTTGAACACATTCTCTCCGAACCGCAGCCTAGCCATGTCCAGCTGCGTGTATTGTTTATTGTAATTGTTATTGTATATATTATTTGTATTGGGTTAGAATTTGCATAAATAAAAATAGCAAAAGGGAAACAACCTCACCTTTTGGGCACTTTTGAAACCTCTCCAATTCCTGAAGAAGCTCGTGTTCATGTCGCACCTTGCCCTTATCTTGACCCAGGACTCTCGGTCATCGTCCCAGACGAATTTCCTGCGGTTGTACTCGAACGTTAAGCCCAAGCCGTCAAGAATTGAGCAAGGAAGGAGCTCATCCTTGGAGGAGAGGGGCGAAATTCGCACATACGTTTGCTTGTCGTTGCGGTGGGCCTCAGTGTCAACTTCTGCATAGTTCAACCAGCAGTTGAAGTCGGTTCGCCAAACTTGCATCAGGAGGAGAAGGCAATGTAGGGTGATGGCAATGCCAGTGCACAGCATTGGCCAGAAACCAGGGCTGTACTTCGACGGGACGCGCATCCGCTTAGGAAGCGAGTCGATAAATGATTTCTCCTTCTCACGCTTCTTCTGCTCATCATACTCCTCAATGTCCATGGCCATCCAGTCAAACCAGCCGGTCTTGGTTGCCCGGCGGTTCGGATCATCAATGTCCTTGAAAGCATGGAGCGCTTCGGCACGAAGAAGGGCATCGTCCTCCATTACTTCGAACCCCTGCTCCTCGGCTTTGGTGATGAAATCGGCATAGGGCTTCCCTATCGTTTGGAACACCCAAGAAGCCAGGATGAGATAGGTCAACAAAAAGAAAATCGTGTGGAGATTGGGAATGGCAGAATGCCTGGTCTTGGGGATGTAGGTGCGACATTTTGTTATGCGCTTTGATGAGCAGGAAGAATCCATCGACTATAAGTGCGGAGGGACAATAAAATAAAAATTTCCTGGTCTGCGCGGAGGTCAAATTTTTGTGGTTGAGTGGGTGCCTGAAAAAGTGCTGAGTTTTTTAGTTAGGTGCACGCGCATTATCAACAAATCTATATATCGATCCCATCAACCACCAGCCTTTAAAATCCAACCTCTAATCTCTTTGTCGACCTCACTATGAATCCAAATTGGCTTATTTCACTAGTGACAACTTCTCATACGATAGACAAAAGACAGAATGCGCAGGTCAAGTCTAAGGACACGAGAAAGCGTGAGCGAAACCAGAAGAAAGAGATTAAGCAGGCAAACAGTAAAAATTCAAAAGCTGCGAACCCAGCAAAATTGGCAAGGGAGCGAAATAAAAAGAAGAAGTCCGGGTCTGCGACTGCGACTGCGACTGCAACTGCGACTGCGACTGCAACTGTGATACGAAAGAGGGGGAGGGATCGCAACAGTGGGTATGAGCAGGATAAGTTGAACAAGCTTAACGCTATGATAACCAGTTTCAACAATAACGAACACTCCGGAATAAACTCCAAATCCGAATTAGACTCTGATCAAAAACCCGTGATAACGAACATCATGATAGAATCAGATTCTGACTCCAAAGCCGCTCCCAAAACCACAACCAACACCAACACCACAAACAAGGCTTTCAGAAAATTCAAAATGACTGAAACTCAACTTCAGCCCAGGAAGGGGGACTACAACGGCCAGGGCCTCGCGCGAGACTCCCTTTTCATCGCTCTGAACGACCCTTCCTTTGTTCCGCTGTTCAACGAACAGTTTATGGAGCACGTTGACGGTTTTTTCGGCAAGGCCAAAACGAAGGGGATGAAGAAGGAGGCAAACAAAAACACGTTATGGAAAAAAATGCAAGTTGAAACGAAGGGGGGGTTGACGTGTGACGAGAGGGTTGAAAAGTATTTGAAAACAATCTAGAGATTTTGGGCTTGTAGAAGATTTGTAGAAACGTTTTCCTTTTAAACTTAGAAATCCTTCAATGAATACGCATTGATACTATGCTTCATTCGACTCTAATTCCATTTACCACTTCCTTATCTGTTATTCTTCTTACACCGAACTCCCCTCATCATGGTCGTCTTCTGTGTCGACTCTGTCAAAACCTTGCTCGATGTGCTTTGGATCTCTGAAACTGGCGTGGCAAAAAATCACAAAGGATGAAATCGCCGCGACTGCAAATATCGGTAACAGACAATACATAACTATCACGTAGCATGTTACTATAAGCAACACCACGCTCCGCCTGTAGGGAGTGAGGATTTGGAATATAACTCTAACAAAATTTGTTGGATGAAGGTCAAGATCTTTGTGATTCTTGAGGATGAAGCAGTGACCATACCAGAACAGCCCGACCAGGCCACAGTATACAAGCATCAAAGGATGAGACAGACTAATGATTCCTGCAACGATCATTGCGATGAAGAAGTAATTGGTGGCAAAGTAACTCAAGTTGAGGGCAAGACGGTCTCTAATTTTTTCGTGAGCGGTTTTGTCAGCATGAGATACTGGTGACGAAAAGGCAAAAGAAGAAACACAGAAGTTTTGCGGGTGTGTGCCCGAAAACTCACTGAAGCTACGAAAGGTTGCCATAGAAACTCTCGAGAGCAGTTTGGATGAGATCGTAGCGATTTGGTCCCTGATCTTGAGGGAATTCTCAGCATTCGATGGGGTAAGGGACGGTGATGAACTGTAACTTGGAGGAGCAGAAAGGGAAGACATCATTATATTTTTTCAAACCAAAATAGAAAAATACAAATTCACGAATTCACATGATATGGAGGCTGTCAATATCATTAACAAAGCGAAGAATATAATCATCTTGTGTGGAGCTGGAATATCCGTGTCCTGCGGCATACCAGACTTTCGTTCATCGACAGGTCTTTACAACACCCTCAATGCATCATCCCTTGGGCTCCTGTGTGCCGAGGATCTTTTCGATTTGGACTTTTTTGTTGACAATCCGGCGCCCTTCTACAGGTTTAGCGCCCAGCTATTTCCTGGTACAATAAAACCGTCACGTACGCACGAATTTTTGGCCTTGTTGGAGCAACGACGAAAGCTCCTTCGGTGCTACACTCAGAACATTGATAACTTGGAACACTTGGCTGGTGTGAGCGATGAGAAGCTTGTTTTTGCGCATGGCTCCCTTCGAGCAGCCCAGTGCCTCAAGTGCAAAAATCTTGTGGATGCTTCCAAAATCAAGGATAACGTTACAGCTGGAACGGTTCCGTACTGCACCTCTAAGAAGAGGAAGCTTGTGCCTGCGTTTGCACCTGTACCTTCGCTTGCACCTGCGCCTGCGCCACTGGGTCTTCCTCCCCCACCTCCTCTAATGCGAAGAAAAAGTTCTCGGCAGACATCGACATCATCATCCACAGGCAACAGCAGCGATCATGTCAACTTTGATGCGACCTGTTGCAACGGAGTTCTCAAGCCAACTGTCACCTTTTTCGGTGAAAAGTTGGACGACAGCGTGGCCAAGAGTCTCAACAGTGATAAGACTGCCGTCGATTGCCTGATTGTTCTTGGCACTTCTCTATCGGTCGCTCCAATGTCACGAGTTGTTAGTTTTCTGCCTCCTAACGTTCCTCGAATTTTAATCAACAAGAACGAAATCAAGCTTGACACAGCATTCACGGAGTCACTGCTGGGCGACTGCGATGACGTTGTGGAGTTTTTGATGGACCGGTTGAATTGGAACAACAGCAACGACAACGACAAGGACAACAACGACAACAACAACAACAACAACATTATCATCAATCCAACAGAAGTTCGTTCAGACTGTCATGTTTTCTGCAAAGAGGGGGGCGCAACAGCAAGCACTGTACCAATGATGCCAATGCCAACAACGACCACAACAACCACAGTCAACGTTCTTTGCGACGGGTGCTCCGATACAATTGAACAGGGCACTTTTTACAATTGTTGTAAGACATGTTTTGACCACGACCTGTGCACAAGTTGTCACAAAGAGCGAAAAACCGTCACCATGAATTGTTCCTTCGTCCTTTCTGATTCTTTTTTATTTTAGACAAACTAATACAAAGCATAGATTTTAGATTTTAATTGTTTTTTCTCGGTTTTCTGCTGCAAATTCAAATTTGTTATTATGCTGCTTATGCTATGCTATGCTATGCTATGCTATGCTATGCTATGCTATTTAAACATCGCTTTTTTCAAATCGCTCGAAATATATATCCCCCTTCTCAGTTGCCCGCTCATAGATTATCTTCAAATATATCGCCCCGCTCCACATCCGGTTTCGTTTTTTTCAAATCGGCCTTGAAATCTCTACCATGTTTCGCAAAGGCTCTCATGTCACCAATAATACCTTCAGCAAAGTCCTCATCCTGCGCGAGCATTGTTTGAATTGTTAGCTGTGTTGTGCTGTGGCTTGCTTCGCTCGCCCGCTTCGCTAAATCAATCACTCACCAACCCCAACTCCTCCTGAACGCGTGCCACCACCGCATCTTTAAGGCCGCTGCTCGCCACTTGCAACATACCCAGGACCGGCGCCACGCACTGCAAGCCCACCAACGCGTAGTCGAACAACAGCTGGTTGTACCCGTCTTCGCTCGTGATGTCCACCTTGATGCACAGCGCGGCAAACATCGTGAAGAAAGTTTGCCACTGCGCGATCTCAGCAAGACGATCGTGCTTCACATTAATGAACGGCGTGTACTGAGCGTACACCCTCATGCTGCCCAAGCAGATGCACATGCTGATCACTATCTGACTCGCCGTGCCAGGACTCAGGAACACCTGCCCTCCCGTCAAAATCAACCTTCTCAAACTCTCAAACACCTCAAACGACCAGCAGTTCGGCTCGTAGTTGGCAAACAGAAACGCCAACCGTCCGATGCTCTTCTTTTCCAGCACCACCTCGTCCCTCCTCCTCAGCGCCTCCACCATGGCGCCCTCTTCGTCCAGACTGTACACCTCGGCTCCGAGCTCTAACAAATCGGTGATCTCGTCGTCGTTCACGTTGCAATCCTTCACGCTGTCAATTCCCAAGTTCTTAACAATTAGCAGTCCCTTCGCGTCCTTGTTGCCGTCCTCATCGAACCTTGTGAACCGTTTCTCCGTAACTATCTTCAACGACTTGCTCACCCAGCTCTTCTCACCCATTACTCTGTCAACGTCCACCTTCTTATAAAAAATTCTCTCGACGCCGTTCTCGTCAACTGCCACGACATACTTGACGGCGCGCATGTTCACCATTGCATCTTGTCCGGGGTACGGGTTCAAGTAGCACCGTTCTTGCCTCAGCAAGAAGTAGTACATAGCCGGAATCCCGACGGGGAAAAGTAGCACCATTGCAAGCGCATAGAACTGGAAGACCTGGTGGGTGGCTCCGTCGCAGTTGATGCTGCAGAATAAGAACGAAAAGAGTTAGAACTGTGGTGGATGTTTGTTGGTTAGCTGCTCGCTGCTCGCTGCTCGCTCACCTATAGTCGCCCTTCAAGAAACGCCCGTAGTCGCCATCGAAGATGACGCAATTGAACGTGTTCAGAACCTTGGTGGAGGTCGTAGGAAGGATGAAGAAGGTGAAAGTCAAGAATGAGCTGAAAAGGGTGGTTTGGATGTCCTCCTTCGCGGCCGACCTCGTTCCCTTGCCGAAGAACCAATATAGGGCTATTAAAACCGCGCTGATGCCAAGCGGCAGGAGCGTGTACCCGAGCAAGTGGTGGTGATAGGTGAGTGTAACCACGCAGCCGATAGGCATGAACGACACGAAGTCGAGATTCGCAAAGCTGATGATGCATGTGTTAGTTGCGTGCTGGCGCTGTGTTGAGCTCCTCGCCGGCATCACATCACTTCCCTTCACTTCACTCACCTCATCAAACTCATCCAACCTGAAAATACAGGCGGAAATTTGATGCCAAAGTTAAACGAAAAGCCGCTCGTAATCTGAAAGTAACTCATCATAATCTTGAGCGGCACTTTCGACTTCTCAACAGCGCTTTTTGCACGCAACGCTTTCTCTTTCATACTCGCGGAGAGTGATCTCGCACGAGACAGCTGTTCGCTCATTGCCAATCCAGCCACGGCCAACTCATCCGAGCTCTTCTTTCTGCCTCTGCAACAGCAGCAGAAGAACACCACGAGGAGGAAGAAAAGGCTGGCGAATCCAATCATCATGATATGGGACTGCGCAGAGCTAGCGTCACCACCACTGGCGTTGCACGGAACGCAGCTGATGCTTTCGGTTCCAACGCTTGAAAATCCATCGGTGCAAACTTGGCAGTAAGGACCGGTCGCGCCGAGGCTGCAACTGTTCTGGGGGTCACTCCCTCCATTGCACTGCTCCTTGTTGGAGCACTCTCGGATATCTAGGGAGGCGTTGGAAGTGCGAAACCAGCCACTCTCCAACACGAGGGTGAATCTATCCATTGCAATGGCGGTCTGATTTACTCCCAGAGGGACGTCAATGCAGGTGCCAGAACTGTCGTCGAAATACTTCTTGGAGGGGCAGATGCAGTCTTCGGCGGAAGTTGTGCCGACATCTTTGGTGATGGAGCCGAGAACAGCAACCTTGCGGTCACAGAACTGGCACTGGTCTTGGCCAGGGAGGTGGGAGAACTTGCCGATTTCGCACAGTGTGCAAGAATCTTGACCGATGCCTGAGAAAGAACCTGGGAGGCAGAGAGCAGTGGAGGAACGGTTCGAAGCTGCGTGGCTTCCGGCCGGGGGAAGGAGGCAGAAGGAGGCTCCGGGGGAGGAGTAGGAGCCGGCCTCGGTGCAGGGAAGGCAGCCCGCCAAGTTCAACGCACCGCTCTCGCTGAAGGTTCCGGCAGGGCAGGGGAGGTCCGCTGTGCCGCTCCAATATTGTCCGGGAGGGGTTGAGACGCAAGAGGAGGACCCGACTTCGCTGTGACCACCGTCGCACGGGGTGCAGGTGTCAATGGCTCCGGTGGAGAATGTGTTGGTGGGACAAAGGGAAGTTGAGACTCCGTTGATGGCGTCGTTTTTCACCACGC
>Ga0302116_1000308_pt1 | contig 29043 bp, 23 predicted proteins | sample AG5_SCM_MG_FD_203124 | JGI IMG/M metagenome (GOLD analysis project Ga0302116, IMG submission 203124) | Marine microbial communities from Western Arctic Ocean, Canada - AG5_SCM | ecosystem: Environmental > Aquatic > Marine > Oceanic | place: Canada: Western Arctic Ocean | collected 2017-10-01 | reverse complement strand
CCTCGGGGGCAACTTAGATTGGTGGGTGACCGACTTATTTTCAAGTATTGCCCCGCAATTTCCTATAAAACCATCGCCACTCCGGCTAAACTCATCGCTTAAGTAATCCACTGTACGAGTACAGCGCGCTATGAGTTTATCGACAATACAGACCAGCATTGAAATTAGCCAACCGGGCGCGCCAGAGGTTTTAATACCAGTTTCAAGGCCGGTGCCTAAGCCCACAGATAGTCAGGTGCTGATTAAAGTCGCCGCCGCAGGCATTAACCGACCAGATGTATTTCAAAGGAAAGGGTTCTACCCAGCACCCCCTGGAGTTACCGATATACCCGGCCTAGAGGTCTCAGGTACGGTGGTTGCTACCGGCGCTCGGGTAGAGGACTGGCTTGTCGGAGACCCGGTCTGCGCCCTACTCCCCGGAGGTGGCTACGCCGAATATGCAGTGGCGGAACAGTCGCTGTGTTTACCCGTCCCTGCCAACCTTTCGTTAACCGACGCCGCCGCTCTGCCAGAGACCTGCTTTACCGTCTGGCATAACCTCTTTGAACGCGCCGAATTACAGGCGGGAGAATGGTTGCTGGTGCATGGTGGTTCTAGCGGCATTGGCACCACAGCCATTCAAATGGCATCAGCGCTCGGCGTCAATGTTATCGCCACAGCAGGTTCAGACGAAAAATGCGCCGTATGTGAAGAGCTTGGGGCAGTTAGAGCCATCAACTATAATCGAGAGGATTTTGTCGAAGTCTGCCAGGCGCTTACTGGCGCAGGCGTCAATGTGATCTTGGATATGGTCGGTGGTGACTATGTACAGAAGAACTTTAGCGCCTGTGCCCCTAAAGCCAGAATGATTAGCATCGCCTTTCTGCGTGGTTCCCAAGTTCAGGTCGATCTTATGCCGCTAATGCTCAAGCAGCTGGTATTAACCGGCTCAACATTGCGCTCGCAACCTTTAGAAAACAAAGCTCGTATCGCCGCGGGCGTTGAATCACAGGTGTGGCCATTAATTGCCGAGGGTAAATTTAAGCCCATTATTCACTGTAGCTTTGCTCTTGCACAGGCCAGCGAAGGCCATGCACTGATGGAATCTAATCAGCATATTGGAAAAATTCTTTTAATCAATTAATCGAGGCATCACATGGCCAATAAAGACTCGCGACTGGTTTACTCCACCGATGCCGGGCGCATTTCCCAGCCAGACGCCCCGCAGATCGTCGAGACAGATGGTACTGTGCGTATTCGTCGTGAAACGAAAGGTCGCAAGGGTAAAGGGGTAACGACAGTTTCTGGCCTTGATCTTCCTGAAGCACAAATAAAAAGTTTGGCTAAACAACTCAAGCAGAAATGCTCCACTGGCGGAACGGTAAAAGCGTGTGTTATTGAGATTCAGGGTGACCATCGCGAAAAACTCAAAGTCGAACTCGAAAAACTCGGCCACAATGTGAAACTGGCAGGGGGCTAACATGGCACCGATTAAAAAACCTTATGGCAGCTGGCCATCACCCATTAGTGCCGAACTAATAACCCGTGCAGCACCCAGCCTCAACTTTATACAATCCTATGGCGATGACCTGTACTGGGTCGAGGGTCGTCCCTGGGAGGCTGGCCGCAATGTCATTATGCGTCGCGACAGCAATGGATCAATCACCGATTTACTTCCGGCGCCATTCAGCCATTACAGCCGAGTCCATGAATACGGTGGCATGGCCTACGCTCTAAATGATGACCACCTGTACTTTGTAAATGCCACAGATCAAAATATTTATAAATACTGCCTAGATGATACAAGTGCTCCTCAAGTGATCACTAACAATAGTTCACGGCGCTTTGCGGATCTAATCGTTGACAGACAAAACCAGCGGTTAATTGCTGTATGTGAAGAACATAATGACGATCAAGAACCAGAAAATTATTTGGCCTCCATCGCACTTAATAATCAAACTCCAGCGATTGAAAAACTCGTATCCGGCGCTGACTTTTACGCCTACCCGCGGATTAGTCCTGACCAAAGTCAGCTATGCTGGATAGAATGGCAACATCCCAACATGCCTTGGGATGCTACCCAACTATGGCAGGCGACTATTAGCAATGGCAATCTTATTGAAAAAAAACGGGTCGCTGGCGGCGATAATAACCAAGCCATTTTCCAGCCCCATTGGTCTCCAAACAATACTCTTTACTATGTTTCCGATATAACTAACTGGTGGAACATATACCGCTTTGAAAATGGTATAGGCGCTCCAGTACTGCGAATGGATGCAGAATTTGCCACGCCCTTATGGCAACTGGGTATGACTACCTTTGACTTTATTGACGCCAATACGATTGCCTGCATTTGGACTGTTAGTGGTATATGGCACAGTGGCTTTATCGATGTTGCTACTGGTGTCCTGACTACCGTACAGACCCCCTACTCGAGTATGCAGGCTGTTGCCTGCCATCAGGGCTCTGTCTATTTCGTGGCGGGTGCATCCGTATTAGCCAGCCAAATTGGGGGGGTTAATTTACAGGGCCAGGTCAGCCCGATTTATGCGCCCGCCACAGTCGACTTAGATAAGGCTGATTTAGCGCAGCCAGAGTCTATCTCATTTACCAGTGGCGACAACCAACAGGTGCATGCATTTTATTATCCTCCTACCAGTGCAAGGTATTGCGGAGATGACCGTGAGCTACCGCTGGTAATTGCCATGTGCCATGGCGGTCCAACCGGTGCCACCAGCAGCGGGCTAAACCTAAAAATTCAGTACTGGACTAACAGAGGGTTTGCTGTGGTAGATATTAACTATCGTGGCAGTGTTGGCTTTGGTCGTACCTATAGACAGGGATTGGAAGGTGCCTGGGGTATTGCTGATGTTGAAGATACCCAACATGCTATTGCGTATTTAGCTGGGCAACAGAAGATTGACCCAAAGCGCTGTTTGATACGAGGAGGCAGCGCCGGTGGCTACACCGTCCTCTCGGCGCTGACCTTTACCGACACCTTTAAAGCCGGCGCCAGCCTCTATGGTATCGGCGATTTAGAAACCCTTGCCAAGGACACGCATAAATTTGAATCGCGCTATCTGGATAGCTTGATTGGCCCGTACCCCGAGCGCCGTGATATCTATCTAGAGCGATCCCCCATACATCACGCCGACGGACTCAACTGTCCAGTAATCTTTTTGCAAGGTTTAGAGGACAAAGTGGTGCCGCCAAATCAGGCTGAGATGATGGTTAAGTTACTCGAAGACAAGGGTATTCAGGTAGGCTATGTCACCTTTGCTGATGAAGGCCATGGCTTTAGAAAGGCGAATAATATAATCCGCGCGATGGAAGCTGAATTAGCCTTCTATCGCGATGTGTTTAGTCTCAAAGGGAAAGCATAGCCCATGGGTCGTTATAGACCACCAGGCCCTAAACGTTCGCCCTATATCACAGGCGCGGGCGCTATAAAAATGCGCGCTGAAATTCGACAGTTGTGGAAAGTCGAACGCCCACAGGTTACCCAAGTGGTTCATGAAGCGGCGAAGAATGGTGATCGTTCAGAGAATGGTGACTATATTTATGGCAAACGTCGATTGCGAGAAATTGACGGCAGAGTCCGCTATCTAACCCAACGATTGGAACACGCTACTATTGTCGAGGACAAGCCCAGAAACATCTCTAAGGTGTTCTTTGGCGCCTGGGTAACGCTTAATGATGAAGACAGCGGCGCGGAAAACATCTATCGACTGGTTGGCTCTGATGAGATTGACCCAAGCCTAAATTGGATTAGTATAGACTCTCCTATAGCACAGGCATTGGTGGGCAAGTCAGTCGATGATGAGATCAACGTAACAACACCTGCAGGAACTCGGTGTCTGGTTGTCACCGCAATTAAGTATTAGTCCGTTGACTAGATCTTCAGTCATAAACCCTGAAGTTGGAAGGAAACCTCAATGTCTATAGGTGCCCATGAAAGAATCATCGCAGTAGCTCAGCAAAATTATCAAAAATTAAGACCTTAATATCTATACGAACTATTCACTAAACCGTCGATATTAGTAATCTCTACCCGCCAAACTACAGTAAGCAAACGGTTAAAATAGTTGTGACTACTAGAATGCCTCCAGGTTGTGTTGCGGTGTTATTGACAGCCGTCGTCCACGTTTAGGGCCTCACTAGTTTTGATCGGTCTCAGCCAAATATACACATCAAGTTTTTCAACTACAGCCCATAGATGGCTTTTAGATGAGCCATAAAATCTGGCATATCAGCAGCCGCGTCAGCGCGTATTTTTTGCACATGGGGTCGTTGTTCCATGCGCATACAGTAATCATCTAGCCCAGGCACTTCTGATAATGGGTCTCTACCTAAGAATTTTTTGCCCACACTTCGCACCACTGGCAGATTCAAAATCGCGGCAATATCGGCGAGACTGAATTGATCACCATAGGCAAACTTCTCGAAATTGGATAGTTTCGAGAGCGCGACTACGGACTTGCTGAGGCTGGCTTCGACTTCTTTTAAAACAACAGCATCTGGTTGGGTACCGGTTAGAAGATTGACAATTAAACGTCGGGCTACAAGCTCAAAATACAATTCAATAAACTGCGACAACTCCTGTACCTTGGCAATACCAAAAGGAGTTTCGGGCAATAGAGAGTGTTGCGGGTATGCTCGTTCGATATACTCTAAAATAGCCCGCGATTCACTAATACAGCCTTCTGGGGTTTCAAGCGCGGGTACCTTACCTAGGGGGCTTTTGTCTAAATATTCGGGTTTGTAATCTTGACTGACACCGGTGTAAGACTGAATCTCCTCAAACTCAATACCTTTCTCCAAAAAGGCAAGTTTGGGGACGTTGTAGTAATTACTGGAGGAAAAGCCATGCAGTTTCATCATTTTATAAAGCCTTTACGGGTAATTTTAAAGCGCTGTTATCAATGTTCATCTCGCTCAACAGACATCATCGCACATCGAGCCTAACATTGTTGCCCGACACTGATCAGTTCCGACAAACAGGGCAACCGTATAGACCAGTTTATTACTACAACCGCGATGACAATAGTCGCTCTAGATGGCAAATACTACTCGGACTGCACGTACCAAACGCTACAACACCAGCGGTGGCGGGGATTATCGATATTGTCTAAGGAAATGACATATAAATAATATCGAATAATCTAGATATAAGTGCCAGCCCATCAGTCTCCTTTTGCAGTAACTGAGAGTTTGTCGCAAACGCTCCATCAAGGTAAAAATCGCGGTTGTAACTCTACCTAGCTCATCTTCTATTAGCCGGTCGCCTCGAAATAATCTTCTCTTAGCTTGGCGTTGCCGTCGGCTTGTACCACCCATAATTCTCTATGGATCACACCACTCGCTTTATTCATTTTCCAGCCAGACTTCAGTAGCGCGCTAGAACTATCAATAATTGTAAATTGCGGATCGATATACTCTACATCAGAGTATCCCTCATCAATTAAATTCTACCAAAACCCCTCAATCTTTTTTCTGCCGACGAACTGCCCAAAAGGCTCTGCGCGCATCGTTGCATTGTCTTCATACTGATTGGCACAGCCTTGGGCACCACCAGCATTGAATGCGGTTGTCCAAATATAGCTGCCTGCTTTTACTGCCTTTAAAATAGTTTCATGATGATCTTTAATGGTCATAGCATTTCTCTCTTATGGGTTGAATAATCTATTAGTCCGCGCATAGACTAAGTTACTGACGGCAGTGTTAGCTGTTTAGCCTTAGACCATTGGGAGCAATAGTTTAGTAGATGCTTAGAGCTGTGTAGCTAGGAGCGAGTGGGCATTGTCAATACACCCAACAACCAACAACCAACAACCAATATTTGAGTGAGGTACTAAGGATTGGCGAAGGCACAGCAGGATATCTCGTCTAAAATGCCTTTTTCGATCTACTATTACCTTAGCATAGACCAAATTTAGGCATTTTTTTATCACAACCTTACCCCTCAATACGTGACTGGGCAGCGTTATAGGGCCAACATAAGCACGTCTATCGCAAGCAATTGTTGATCATAATTATTAGTTGGAACAGTACAGCTTTTCAGGTTTTAGATAGACAACGACTTCGAGAGCCTTGTTCTTGTCGCTTTCTGAGACTACGTCGCCATACCACCTCGCCTTCCCATAGTGGCGGAGGGACAACTTATTAATATGTTCGATTGCACCATCTGACTCTATGTCGACTAGGGAGCAACGTATGGAGACATAAATATCCTCATTTTCTGGGTCTACTTTGAGTATAGTCGCCTTACCAGTGCGTATAAGACTTTTGAGCTTTGGCGCGGTGTTCAACATACCCACACTGATTAAACCATTGTCTAAATCGCTCCACACCAATGAGGACTGTACAGAGCCGTCGTCAGCTACAACGCTTAACACAGAGGAGCCTATGCCTCTTAAAAGATCGTGGTATGCCTGCGGTATTTCCATAGCCTACCCTCCTCATTTGGATACTGTAAAACATCAAGCCAAGTCAACGTTGTCGCTTCTAACGATTAAAACACCGGCTAGTTAGACTTGGCATAGAACTACGGAATCAATGTCTCTAAACCAACCACCAGCAGCCCAAGAGCTGAAGACCAAAGAGCACAGGCTAAGACATCGACCAGACTAAATTTTAATTTGCCGATGCCACTACCGCCAACCATTATTGGCACCAGACTTCTGATAGCGGGAACGAACCGTCCAATCAATATGGCACTGGCGCCATGGTTTAAAATATAGCCCTCGGTGCGATTCAACTGAGCCGCCCGCTTCTTGGCCCAGGCTGTTGCATGAAATTTGGCGCCGAAGCCCCGGCCAACATAAAATCCTAGGTGGTCTGCGATGCAGGCTCCGGCGAAGGCCATAGGTAATAGCTGTTGTAATATTAACAACTGCTCGCTATAAAGAAAGGTGGCAACTGACAAAAGGAGGATTCCAGACGCCAGCAGTCCGAGGCCAGGGCAGGCTTCAAGAAATGCAAGCACAGGGATACTCATCCAGGCACTTTGTTTGTTGGCGCTAAGCCAAACCAATAATTCTTCGTCGATGAACCTAGCCCCATTAACCAATCAGCTTTTACGATACGAGATATGGCCGTTAGTGGCCGATAACTATCGTACCTTATTTTCCGCGGAAAGATTTAGGTGACAAAGACAATTGTATTAATCTCGCCCTTATGGCTTAGCTGCTAGCTCGGGCTCCAGGCAGGTGCGATCATGCGCCGCTTACCATCATGGGTTTTGCTAACGCCATCGGCATCCAAATCTACTCGATCCCAGAGTTCGCAGGTCACCTGCTTATGCTTTTGGTCTAAACCCTCGCAGTAATTGCTAAAGCGGCATAGCGTGGCCTGAGCTCCGTGGCCGAGACGCACCTTTTCAAACCAATCTGGGTCTGCAAGAGATTGCCGGGCAAAGCCAATAATGTCGGCTTGGTCTTTCTCTAGAATAGATTCGGCTTGCATAAAGCTATGAATTCCACCAGCTGTGATACAGGGCACCATGAGGTCTTTGGCAGCCAGACTATCCCGTATATGGGCAACGGGATTAATATTGCGCCCGAAGGGCCCGAAACTATCGGAAATATAACTCGGCATACACTCATAGCCGCTCTGCCCTGTGTAGGGATAGGCTGCCCAACCAACCTTTGGTTGCTTAGCATCATCAAACTTGCCGCCCCGAGAAAAGGAGAGAAAATCCATTCCAGCCGCAGAAAATTGTTCGGCAAAAAAAGTTGCATCATTGAGTCGACTACCCTGCTCAAAAATCTCATCAGTCAGCATTCGACAACCGACAACAAACCCCTTACCCGTATTTTTGCGCACTGCCTGATAGACCTCCAGCGGCAGGCGCACGCGTCCCTCGCGAGAGCCTCCATAACCGTCGGTGCGGCTATTGGTGGCAGACAGAAATGAGGCCATGGTATAGGCATGAGCATAGTGCAGTTCGACACCATCAAAACCTGCTAACTCTGCCCGCTTCGCCGCATCGGAAAATAATAGCGGTAATACCTTAGGAAGCTCAGCAACCTCATCAATGTGGGTGTCGGTTACTCGCTCTCGATAACCAAAGCACATGTCTTCCCATTCTTTGACTGTTAGCACCGTCTGCCGTTGAGCCGGAGATAGCGCTAAGAGATGATCCCGAACTTCCACATCATTCGCATCGGGCATATTTAACAAGTGGCGATGAGAATCGCTGATAGTCAGAAATCGGGATAAGAATTTGTCTGGGTCAGGGCGACGACGAATAGTCATAAAATCGATAAGCTGAATAAATAAGCGAGTCTTACCCTCACTGGCAATGCGCACAGTCTCTACGAGTTTTTTCAAGCCGGGAATATAGCGATCATGGCCTATTCTGAGCAGCGGCCCACTGGGTGTATTGCGGATACCCGTGGCCTCAATAACAATCGCGCCAGGCTTACCCTCGGCGAAGCGCTGATACCAATCGAGAACGTCTTGAGTGACCTCGCCGTCCTCATTGGAACGCCAAGGCACCATCGCTGGAATCCAGGTTCTTTGTTTCAGGCTAATAGTACCGATATCGATCGGAGAAAAAAGACGTGACTTTGCAGCTTCATCCGCATCGGGCCATTCATCATCGAGGGCTTTGTATTTGATTCGTTCGGCGGGCTTCCACATTATTTTAACAACCTCAGACTGAATACTTAGTTTTCTGCACCGCACCCTAATATCTGTAGACTCCGACTATCGGACTCATAGAGTGACTAACCGCCTCTAGCTACAGGCCAGCTATCTGTGCGGTTGCAGTATCCTTTAACTTTCCTAAAAGACGATTTAGATCCTCGACCTCGGCGCTATCAAACTGTCCGAACATACCGATGATCCACTCCTCATGCCTTGCAGCCATAGTGATAAACTCGCGTCGGCCACTGGCAGTTAGACTGACAATAAATGATCTTTTATCGGTAGGCACGCTGACTCGATTAATCATGCCATCCTGCTCTAATTGACGTGCAATACCCGAAACATTACCTCCAGATACCATAGTGCGCCTCGATAGCTCGCTCATGGTTAACCCTTCCGGATTTCTATCCAGCTGGGCAAGAAAATCAAATCTCGGTAATGTGGTATTAAACTCCTCGCGCAATGAGGTGCGCAGATCACCTTCTATCAGGCTGGTGCAAGTTAACAGGCGCAACCACAGCTTGATTGAATGATGATCATCTTCTACCAGCCTCGTTTCATGGTCTGAACCGGCCAATGCGTCTGATCTTATCTCAGTAGTCTCTTTCATTTCATTTCCTATTACTCGGAGCCCCCCCAAACGATACGGCCGGCATTCTTAACTGTCCTCTAGCTGAGATCCTACTGGGCCTAGCACTCAAAAGCATTAGCATGACCAAAGAAGTCATCGGTTCATACCAGATAGACGTAAATAGTATACAGTAACTATTTTAAATATAAAGTAGTTACTGTATGCTGTGGCAACGGACAGTAGTTTAAGCTTAAAGTTTATTTTCGCTTATGGATACTATATAGAGTTATCCTGCAGCGTTAATCACAACCATAGATAGAGGTTTTCAATGAAGGTAGTTTGCTTAGGTGGTGGACCAGCGGGTTTGTATTTCGCTATTTCGATGAAGTTGCACGATCCTGCCCATGAAGTGGCTGTTTATGAGAGAAATCGGCCCGGCGATACCTTTGGCTGGGGCGTCGTTTTCTCTGACCAAACTCTAGATAATTTGCGCGCCAATGATCCAGTTAGTGCTGAGACTATTGAGAAAGAATTTATTCACTGGGATTTGATTGACTGTTACGTCAATGGCGGCCTAGAACGTTCAGATGGTCATGGGTTTATTGGTTTAGGTCGAAAACGTATGCTTCAGGTGCTTTATGACCGCGCTGCCGAATTAGGTGTTGAGCTCAATTTTGAACAAGAATTTGACCCCTCAGATATTGATGGCAGATTTGCCGATGCCGACATTGTGGCAGTCGCAGACGGCCTCAACTCTAAAGTCCGCACAGCTAATCTTGAAGCCTTCGACTGTCAAGTTGACGTTAGGCGCAACCATTTTGTCTGGCTTGGCACCAATCAAACATTTCGCGATGCTTTTACCTTTATTTTTGAGAAAACCGATCTTGGTTGGATCTGGGCGCACGCCTATCAATTTGATGACAATACCGCGACCTTCATCGTTGAGTGCACGCCAGAGGTGTATAAAGCCTATGGTTTTGAAACCATGAATCAGACCGAGAGTGCAGAGACCTGCCGTGGGATTTTTGCTAATTATCTAGGTGGTCATGACCTGATGACTAACTCTGCCCATGTGCAGGGTTCTGCATGGATTAACTTCCCGCAACTGCTATGCCGAAACTGGGTGCTTGACGATCGCGTTGTGCTGTTGGGCGACTCGGCCCACACTGCACATTTTTCCATCGGCTCAGGTACTAAGTTAGGACTTGAAGATGCCATCGCATTGGCACAGCATTTAAATAATGATAGTCCGGTAGGTCAATCTCTGCATGCCTATCAGGCCGAACGTGAAACTGAGGCACTACGCTTACAAAATGCCGCACTCAACGCTCTTACGTGGTTTGAAAATGTACCACGGTATGCAGAAAAATTTGATCTGAAACAATTTAATTATTCCATGTTGACGCGCAGCGAAAGAGTCAGTCATGAAAACTTGCGCCTTAGAGACAAAGACTGGCTTGAAGGAATGGAGCGTCATCTTGCTATGCGCTACACCGACGGTAAAGTCGACAAAGCCATCCCACCTATGTTTTTGCCTTTTAGTATCAAAGATATGGATCTGGTTAACCGCGTAGTGGTTTCCCCCATGTCCATGTATAGCGCTGTCGACGGCTTACCTAGTGACTGGCATCTGGTGCATTACGGCGCGCTGGCCAAAGGTGGTGCCGGTCTTGTGTTTACCGAAATGACTGACATTTCGTCTGATGCACGGATTACTCCTGGCTGCACGGGTATCTGGAATGACGAGCAAGAAGCCAGTTGGATGCGTATTGTTAACTTTGTGCATCAGCAGACAGAGGCAAAAATCGCTCTGCAGATTGGTCATGCCGGCCCCAAAGGAGCCACTAAGGAACCGTGGAATTGGCATCCGGACCGTCTTGATGACCCCTTGGATGAGCAGGACACATGGCCACTATTATCGGCCAGTGCGACGCCTTACGACAGTTATAATCAGGTGCCACAGGCAATGAATCGAAAGGACATGGACAAGGTTACTCAACAGTTCGTAGCAGCAACTAAGCGCGCCATTAATGCCGGCTTCGATCTTCTCGAGGTACACGCCGCCCATGGTTACCTGTTGTCCGCCTTTATTACTCCTCTTCTCAACCAGCGTCAGGATGAATATGGTGGCAGCCTAGAAAATCGTCTCCGTTACCCACTGGAAGTTGTTGCCGCAGTGCGCGCAGTGTGGCCAGCGGAAAAGCCATTATCCGTGCGCATTTCCGCTCATGACTGGGTCGGCACAGAAGGTATTACTGAAGAGGACTGCTTGGAAATTGCCCAGAGCTTTGCGGCAGCCGGCGCCGATATTGTCGATGTGTCCAGCGGCCAGACCTCTCACCAAGGACGCCCACGTCCAGGCCGGATGTTCCAGACACCACTTTCAGATTTGATTCGCAATGAGGGCCAAGTTGCTACAATGGCAGTGGGAAACATCTATGAGGCCGACCACGTCAACAGCATAGTAGCTGCAGGACGAGCCGATTTGGTCTGCTTGGGTCGTCCCCATTTAGCGGATCCACAGTGGACATTACGCGCAGCCGCATCAACGGGCTACCTTGGCACTGGTGCTGCAGAGCAGAAGCAATATTTTATGGGTCATAGGCAGCTAGGCGTTCTAATGGAACGTGCGGCAAGTGCCGCCAATAAACAATAATGGGATACTAAAATGACAATGCATGGAGAGATTCAACATGCCGTAGTAACGGGCGCCGGCGGTGGTATCGGGGCGGCTATAGTTTCTGTACTGGTCGAATCGGGCATTAAGGTGAGTCTTTTAGGTCGCACACTCGAAAGCCTAGATAGGGTTCTCGATCGCTTAGGTCGACCACTCACAGCCCAAGGGGTGATGTGCGATGTCGCCAGTCGAGAACATGTGGATGCTGCCATTAGTACGGCCACTAACGGCTTTGGCACCATCAACTTGCTGGTTAACTGTGCAGGAATGGCCAAGACCAAGCCGTTTCATAAGATGACTAACGACGATTGGAATAACAGTATTGATGTAAATCTGAATGGCGTATTCAACTGCACTTCGGCAGTCATTAATAGCATGCGTGAGCAAAATTTTGGTCGTATCGTTAACATTGCCAGTACCTCGGCGCTAAAAGGCTATGCCTATGTCAGTGGCTACTGCGCCTCTAAGCACGCGGTATTGGGATTAACTCGCGCATTGGCGCTCGAGACCGCCCTTTCGGGTATCACGGTCAATGCCATATGCCCAGGCTATACTGATACCAGTATTATCAGTGATGGTGTTAAGGTCATTGCTGAAAAAACTGGCCGCACCGCTGAACAGGCCCTGCAAGCATTCACCAAGACTAATCCACAACAACGCTTAATCACGCCTATAGAAGTGGCTAATACCGTACTCTGGCTATGCGACCAACATAGCCAGTCAATCACCGGACAGGCTCTATCACTTAGTGGTGGCGAGGTCATGTAATGCATGTAAATAAACGAAAGGTAATAGATGATGCAAACAACAGAGATGGCAAACTATAAAGCGCAAAACTTTTTATGGGAAGCCAACAATTCGGTCGGAGTGATCACACTCAATCGACCGGAACGTAAAAATCCACTGACTTTTGAGTCCTACGCAGAGCTGCGTGACCTATTTCGTGATTTGGTCTATGCCACTGATATTGATGTGGTCATCATCCACGGCATGGGCGGTAATTTCTGCTCCGGCGGTGATGTTAGAGAGATTATTGGGCCACTGACTGAGATGTCTATGAAAGAACTAATGGCGTTCACCCGCATGACAGGGGACCTCATTAAGGCGATGCGTGCCTGCCGCCAGCCGGTGATTAGTGCTGTTGAAGGTATCTGTGCCGGTGCCGGCGCGATTATGGCGATGAGCAGTGACCTGCGCTATGCGTCACCTACGGCCAAGGTATCATTTCTATTTAACCGGGTCGGCCTAGCCGGCTGTGACATGGGGGCCTGTGCTATGTTACCGCGTATTATCGGACAGGGAAGAGCGGGTGAATTGCTTTATTTTGGCCGCTCACTGGGCGCCGAGCAGGGTGAGCAGTGGGGCTTTTTTAACGCGGTCACCGACGACCCGTTAGCGCATGCCAAAGAGATGGGTATGCGGATTGCTTCTGGCCCTACCTTTGCCAACGGTATGACTAAAATGCAACTGCACCAAGAATGGACGATGTCAATTGATCAGGCTATTGAATCCGAGGCTCAGGCACAGGCAATCTGCATGCAGACGGAAGATTTTAAGCGTGCTTATAATGCCTTTATCATCAAAGATCAGCCAGTCTTTCAAGGCGATTAACCTCAGACAGCTCACACTTAAGTGCGCTAGCGTTCATCACATGCTGCCGCGGCGCAAATAAACACCACCAAAGGAAACTACTATGAGCGATCGTTCTTATCTTGATTGGCCATTTTTAAATGATGACCATCGCGCACTCGCTGCCGAGGTGGATACCTGGGCCGAAGACCATTTGGTGCAGCTTACTCAGCATGAAGAGGAAGATTTAGATGGCACCTGCAAGGCTATCGTCAGGGCGCTCGGGAAAGCGGGTTTATTGCGTCATGCTGTCCCTCAGAGTGCGGGGGGTGTCAATCCAAAACTCGATGTTCGCAGCCTGTCTGTTATCCGAGAAACTCTGGGGCGATATCATACCCTCGCTGACTTTGCATTTGCTATGCAGGGGCTAGGCAGTGGTCCGATTTCCTTATTTGGCACGGAACAGCAGCAGCAGCAATACCTGCGTCTGATATCTGAGGGTCGGTCGCTAGCGGCGTTCGCACTATCTGAACCCGAGGCTGGCAGCGACGTTCGTGCTATGACAACCACCGTCAAAGAGACCGATGATCATTTTGTCATTAACGGTGTTAAGACCTGGATTTCAAATGCCGGTTTAGCGGACTTCTACACAGTATTCGCCCGCACAGGGAGCAATGGCGGCACTAAAGACATCTGCTGCTTTATCGTTGAAGCGGACAACCCTGGGCTAGAGGTCACGGATCGTATCGAATTAATGGCACCCCACCCGCTTGGAACGCTGGCATTTACTGACTGTAAAGTGCCCAAAGAAAATTTGGTCGGCACTTTGGGTGGCGGACTGGGGATCGCTATGGCGACCTTGGATGTCTTTCGCACCACCGTGGCTGCGGCTGCACTGGGTATGGCTCGCCGGGCGATGGATGAAACATTGGCACATGTAAGTCGGCGTAAAGTGTTTGGCGGCGTGCTCAGTGATCTCCAGCTTGTTCAAGGAAAAATCTCGGATATGGCTGTGGCCATAGATACCAGTGCACTGATGGTATATCGCTCGGCTTGGACTAAAGATTGTGTGGCAGATCGCGTCACCCGTGAGGCGGCTATGGCCAAACTGCATGCGACTGAATCAGCCCAGCTAGTCATAGACGCTGCAGTGCAACTACATGGTGGTATAGGGGTAACTAAAGGAAATGTGGTTGAATCTTTGTACCGAGACGTTCGCGCCCTGCGTATCTACGAGGGGGCATCGGAGGTACAGCAGACAATTATAGCAAGGGAAGCACTCGCTAGCCTGAGGAAAGGCTAGCGATTAGGATCTAAAGTCGAGACTAGCGGGGAATAACCGCCGTCACTTCAATCTCGACTTTGGCTCTGTCTTCGACCAGAGCAGCAACCTGAAAAACGCTCATGGCAGGATAGTGTTTACCCATAATTTTTTTGTAAGCCTGGCCTATGGGACGAAGGTTTTCGGCATATTCAGTTTTCGAGGTCAGGTACCAAGTCATGCGCGCCATATGCTCAGGTTTGGCATTGGCCTCATCCAGAAGAGCTTTAATATTGGCAAGAGCCTGCTCTACTTGGGCGACAAAATCGTCCGTTTCAAACTCACATTTTTCGTTCCAGCCAATCTGGCCGCCGAGATAGAGAGTTTGGCCAGCATCGCATAGAACGCCGTTAGCATAACCTGATGGCTGAACCCAGTTTTCTGGTAAAAGATGAACATGCATATATAGTTGTTCCAAGGCAATTATTATTTAAGGCTGGATTATAGTTTAAACTTAAAATATAATCTATGCACCTGTTTTATGTACCCAGACCTAAAAGGAATCGACTATGAGTAACTCTTCACTAATTAATCTCGTGCAAGACCTCGCCTCTGGCAAAGTAACCATTGTAGATCTAACCGCTACCTTAGAGCCGGCATCACCGACACTGAAGCTGCCTGAAGAATTTGGCTGGGGCAAATCATGGCCATTTAGTATTGAAGAAATTTCTCGCTACGACGAGCGCGGTCCCTTTTGGTACTGGAATAATTTTAAGTGCGGCGAGCATACAGGGACCCACTTTGACGCACCTGTGCATTGGGTAACCGGTCAAGACCACAATGATAACTGCACAGACAACATGCCAGTTGAGAACTTTGTTGGCCCAGCGTGCGTGATCGATGCCTCCGCAGAAAGTGCCGCTGACCCTGATTTTTTAATGTCGATAGACTTTATTAAGCAGTGGGAAGAAAAACACGGGATGATAGAAGCGGGCTCTTGGGTGCTTTACAGATCCGACTGGTCAAAGATCATAACGTCTGATAAGTACCTTAACATGCAGGCCGATGGTAGTCACACGCCGGGGTGGGAGCCAGATGCCGTAGTTTTTTTAGCCGAGCAACGCAATATATTAGGTGTGGGTGTGGAAACGGTAGGAACAGACGCAGGACAGGCTGCTGTTCAGGACCCAATGTTCCCGTGTCACAATATTATGCATGGCGCGAACAAATGTGGTCTCGCCGGATTAAAAAATCTCGATAAGCTACCCGCTAAAGGCGCTATATTAATCGCGCCGCCGTTAAAAATTAAAGGTGGCTCTGGGAGTCCAACGAGAGTGTTAGCACTAGTGACATCCTAAGTAAGATTAATGTTTTAAAGCCCAGTAATTGAGATTAATTTCAAGCGGAAACATATGGCAGAGCGGTCGTTTAAAAAAGAAGTCCTGAAACTACATGCCGGCGACGGCGACACATTTCAGGGCGAAGGGATTCTTGCGATAACCAAAGGCCTACTGCAGTCCGGAGTGGCCTATGTCGGTGGCTACCAGGGCTCACCGATCTCTCATCTAATGGATGTCCTTAATGATGCCCAAGATATATTGGGTGATCTGGGCGTTCATTTTGAGGCCAGTGGCAGCGAGGCAACTGCGGCGGCAATGCTCAGCGCGTCTATCAACTACAACCTCCGCGGGGCTGTCACTTGGAAATCCACGGTCGGCACTAATGTGGCGTCCGATGCACTATCAAATGTTGCCTCTTGCGGCGTCACTGGCGGCGCTATTGTAATTGTCGGTGAAGACTACGGTGAAGGTTCGAGTATTATGCAAGAGCGAACCTATGCTTTTGCCATGAAGGCACAGATGTGGTTGGTTGATCCGCGGCCAAATCTAACCAGTATTGTCGATATGATCGAGCAGTCGTTTCAGCTCTCGGAAGCGAGTAATACTCCGGTGTTTTATATGATGAGGGTTCGCGGCTGTCATGTCACCGGCGAGTTTGTCGCTAAAAATAATGTGGCTCCAGAGTTTGGCACTAAAAATTCTGTAACGCCTAATCGTGAAGCTGAAAAAATAATCCTACCGCCTCATGTCTATCAGCAAGAGCAGGATAAAATTGCAAAACGCTGGCCAGCGGCTGTTGAGTTTATTATAAAAAATAAACTCAATGAATTTTTCCCTGGCAAACATAAAGACTTAGGTATTATCACGCTAGGCGGCAACTACAATACCTTAATCAGAGCACTGCAGCGTCAGGGCCTAGCAGACAGCTTTGGTAAGACTGCTATTCCTATTTATGTAATGAATGTGGCCTATCCTGTGGTACCCGAGGAAATGGTCGAGTTTTGTTTAGGTAAAAAACATGTTCTGCTTTTAGAAGAGGGACAACCGGAGTACATTGAGCCGGCAATCCATAGCATTCTTAGAAAGCGAGATATTCAAACCAAGCTTTACGGTAAAGACTTATTTCCGCGCGCAGGCGAGTACACAGCGCAGGTTACGCTGACAGGCCTGACGCGCTTTTTAGAAGTCGCAGGCTATAGTAGTGACAAGCATTCACTGTCTGTAGATGATGTCAAAAAACTCAGCTCACCACTCAGTGACGAGGAACATGAGCGTCTACTGTCTGTAGTGCCAGCGAGACCCTCCGGCCTATGTACAGGCTGCCCAGAGCGACCATTATTTAGTGCCATCAAGCAGGTTCAGAAAGAACTTGGGCCTTTCCATATTAGCTCTGATATAGGCTGCCATTCCTTTGCAACATTGGCGCCGTTTAATCTTGGCAATACGATTATGGGTTACGGCCTTTCATTGGCAAGTTCCTCGAGTATTCGAAAAGCACTGCCACACAAGGCTATTAGCATCATGGGCGATGGTGGCTTTTGGCACAACGGTCTGTCATCTGGTGTAGTCAGTGCGGTATTCAACAAACATGATGGTATTTTGATTATCGTCAACAACGGGTATTCGGCAGCCACAGGAGGTCAGGATATTCCCTCCATGGTCGAGCCTAATAATTTGATTGCCACCACGATGGATGCAGCATCCTCAGAGCGCGACGACTCGATATCCATTGAACTGGCCTGTCGAGGCGCTGGCGTTAAGTGGGTTAAAACGGTGAGCACTTACAGTATTGAAGAGATGAAGCAAACGCTGACAGATTCTCTGAATACCGCTGAACCGGGACTCAAGGTAATTATTGCCGAAGGCGAATGTATGCTCAATCGCCAGCGCCGCATCAAGCCGCTGATGAAAAATGCTATCGCCAAAGGAAAGCGTACGGTTCGCGCACGATTTTACATCGATCCTAAAACCTGTACTGGTGATCATGCCTGCATTCGAATCTCTGGGTGCCCCTCCCTGACCATAAAACCAAGCACAGATAGTCTCCGCGAAGACCCCGTGTCCTATGTTGATAATAGCTGCGTAGGCTGCGGTGTTTGTGGGGACAACGTGCACAGTGCTGTGCTCTGTCCGTCATTTTCGAAAATCGACCTCATTCACAACCCAAGCTGGCTAGACCGCAGTGCCTCGACTGTGCGTCGATCAGTGATAGGTTGGTTTGAAAAATATGATGCATGGAAAAGACCGGGACAGATACTTTGAGTAAGCAGCAACCGAAAACTATTAATATTATTCTTGCCGCGCTCGGTGGCGAGGGTGGCGGTGTATTTACTAACTGGCTTATCGAAGTAGCTGAAGCCAATAATTGGCTCTGCCAATCGACGTCCTTAGCTGGGGTTGCCCAGCGAACCGGCGCTACTATTTACTACATAGAACTGTTCCCCACGCAAGCTAAGGACGATAGGAAACCCGTGATGTCATTGTTTCCATCTCAGGGTGATATTGATATAGCCGTGAGTTCAGAGATAGCGGAAACGGGCCGGATGTTGCAGCGCGGTTTTGTCACTCCCGACAAAACCACATTGATTAGTTCCAGCCATCGCGTTTATGGTATCACCGAGAAGTCAGATCTGGCCGACGGCACCATGGACACTTCAACTGTGGTGGAGCTTGCCAATAAGTACAGCAGACAGTTTATAAGTTTCGATATGGCAGAACTAGCCAACAAGCACAACTCTGTTATCAGTTCTGCTATGTTTGGCGCGCTAGCAGGTGCCAATGTATTACCGTTCGCTAAACAGAGCTTCAGCGATGTGATCGCCAATAGCGGAAAAATGGTGGCCACCAATCTTAGTGTTTTTGAAGAGAGTTATACGCAGGCACAGCAGATTGTCGCGGGCGATAACCCTGATAGAAAAACACCTCAGGTAGAAATATTTACGCCGGAGACAACCGCAGCAACGACAGCAGGATTTTGCCTTCCATCGGCCACCTCAAAAAAGGGCACCCTTTTATTGGAGCGTCTTAAATGCGACTTTCCCGTCAGCACTCATGAGCTAATACATCAGGGTTTAATTAGGGTGCTGGACTATCAAGACTTTGCTTATGCCACTCAGTATCTCGACGAACTCAGCGAGGTCCTCGCCCTCGACACCGGGGCTGAGCAATATAAGCTGACGACTATCACGGCCCGCTACCTTGCCCTATGGATGTCCTTTGAAGATATTCCTCGCGTTGCCCAGTTAAAAGTCAGAGCCACGCGTATGTCCGAGATTCGTACTGAGGTGAAAGCGACTGAAGGACAAATTATCCATGTCACTGAATTTTTCAGACCCCGAGCGGAAGAGATCTGTGCCATTTTACCCAGAGCATTGGGCTCCGCTATGCTCTCTAATCGCTGGTCACGCCGACTGATAGAGTTTTTTGCTGGCGGTAAAAAGTTGCGTACTGACAGTCTCGCGGTCTATCTGGTTCTACGCATAATGGGCTCTTTCAAGCATATCCGACGTTACAGCCTTGGCTATCATCACGAGATGAAACTCATTCGTGGCTGGTTAAATCAGATTAAGGAGCAGGTGGCCGCGAACCCTCAGGTAGCATTAGAGATCGCTTTGTGTGGTCGCCTAGTCAAGGGCTATGGGGGGACTCGTGAACGCACCTCTAAACAGGTTTCTGTGATTTGCCAAAATGCCAGTGCTAACGAATGTATTTCTGCCGAATATATCGCCAAGCTGCGTACCGCTGCCATGGCAGACGACACCAATGAAGCCTTCTACACTATACTTACTGAAAGCTAAATCTACCGCAGTGCCGTATCTTAATAGCAACCAAAGCTATTGCATTGCTAAATTCTTTAGGAGCAAATAATGACATCAGCATGGCCCCCCATGAATTGGGAAGACCCATTTTTACTGGATCAACAGTTAACAGAAGAAGAGCGACTGGTCAGGGATACTGCCGAGCAGTATGCACAGGATAGGCTTGCCCCGAGAATTCAGAGCGCTTATCGCAATGAAACAATCGACTTGGACATTTTTAAAGAAATGGGCTCTCTGGGCCTGTTGGGGCCAACTATCGAAGGTTATGGCTGTGCCGGTGTCAGCTATGTCAGCTATGGCTTGACTGCCCGCGCCGTTGAGATGGTTGACTCTGGTTACCGCTCTATGATGTCCGTGCAGTCTAGTCTGGTCATGTACCCTATTTATGCCTTTGGCTCCGAACAGCAAAAAGAGAAATACCTGCCTAAACTAGCGACGGGTGAAGCGATAGGCTGCTTTGGCTTAACCGAACCCGATCACGGTTCAGACCCCAGTGGCATGTTAACTAATGCCAAGAAAGTCGAGGGCGGCTACCTCTTAAATGGCGCCAAGATGTGGATATCTAACTCGCCGTTTGCCGATGTTCTTATTGTCTGGGCTAAGCTGCGCGACGAGAATAATGCCATCCGTGGTTTTATTCTCGACAAGGGGCTAGCCGGTCTGACCACGCCGAAAATTACCGGTAAATTGAGCCTGCGCGCCTCAACTACTGGACAGATTGTCATGCAGGATGTGTTGGTCAGTGAAGACGCCATATTGCCTAATGTGCAGGGTTTAAAAGGGCCTATGAGTTGCCTGAGTAATGCTCGTTACGGTATCGCCTGGGGATCATTAGGCGCAGCCGAAGCCTGCTGGCGTGCTGCTCGCAGTTATACTCTAGAACGCAGTCAGTTTAGACGACCGCTAGCGGCCAATCAGTTGGTTCAAAAGAAGCTTGCCGACATGCAGACCGAAATATTTATTGGTTTGCAGGCCTGCTTGCAAGCTGGGCGCCTCAAGGAGACTGATCAACTGTCCCCTGAGACGGTTTCGATGATCAAGCGCAATTCATGTGGCAAATCACTGGCCATTGCACGGGAAGCTAGAGACATGCTCGGCGGTAATGGCATCTCCGATGAGTACCCGGTTATGCGCCATATGCTCAACCTAGAAACAGTCAATACCTATGAGGGCACTCATGATATCCACGCCCTCATACTAGGACGAGCTATTACCGGTATTGCTGCGTTTTAAACGCCTCTTGCCTATAGCGGATGTCGAGATATCCAATGACGCGTCAGCCCACCGGCGCGTTACTCTAGTCCCTAACGGGCGCTCGCCAGTATCACGATGGTGCCTACCAGCGCAGTCGCCGCGGCTTAGGTCAATATACTTAGCATGGAACTGCTGTCTTCTCGTGAACTTATAAATAGAGTCCACTATCGACAGGAACCTCAAAATTTCGGCAGAGTGCCGCAATCCAAGAGGCAGGTAGCTTTTCAACTCAAGGCTCGTTAAGCGGATGATCGCCCGAGACTGATCTAAAGGGCTCTGCCACAGGGAATGTTGTGTCACTTATCAGCCGGTTTTGATCAGATGTTCAGCCGTGCGATAGGCCAAAGCACTGACCGTAAAGGTGGGATTTACCGCACCGCTGGTAGGGAACAGGCTCGGCCCGACCACAGAGAGATTGTCGGTACCATGCACCAGGCCTAGATCGTCAGTCACAGAGGTTTGTTCTTTCGATCCCATAACCGCACCGCCCATAATATGGATAGGCGCACGTGGCCCAGTCCATACCTCTGTAGCACCGCCAGCGCGGAAGATCGCTTCACCCTCTGCCATCGCAAAAGCCATCTGCGCGTCCTGTTCCGGACCGGCATTGTGCACTGTTCGGGCAACCGGAATACCAAATTTATCTGTCTTATCACTCAGCATGACACGGTTCTCTCGAACCGAGCGATCTTCACCGACATACAGCATATTACCCAGATGCTTGGCAGCCTGAGCCATAAAGGGCTGCAGTTTTGGACCAAAAATATCCGGCCGACTATTGGCATAACCTAGCAGTCCATTAGGTTTAACTGCATTGGCGATTAACCATTGATAGGAGCCAAAGCTGTCGTTGATCGCGGTCTTATCATCGTAATGATCATGACAGATCAACTGTCCACCCGTAGGGCCCAAATGGGGGTCAGTTTGCTCAGAGAATAAACCAAACACTGTACGACCAGCATGAGTCGTAAGATAGCGCCCCAAATTATCAAATTGATTACCCAGAGCAACACCATTGGCTCGCACTGAATTCAAAAGAATACGTACCGTCTGCACCGTAAAGGCAGCCAGGACCACCCTGCCCGCTTTAACCCGCTGCGTATGGCCATCTCTGTCAATATATTCCACACCACTAGCGACATCTTGACGAGTCTTGTCAGTCAATACACGCGTCACCTGTGCATCATAACGAATCTCAGCTCCAGCCAAGGTAGCCTGTTTGAGATGGGTTACCAGTGGATTTTTAAGCGCACCAATTGGACAGCCGGCATCACACCAGCCATCGTAGGCACAGGATGGGTTGCCTTTATAGGGCACGCTATTAATAGCCAGTGGAATCGGTGCTGTGGTCAGACCTATGGCACTGAAACCTTTACTAATCACCTGTCCCTGAGCAAATACTGGCAGGGGCGGCATGGGATAGGGTTCACCTTTAGGCCGCCATATCTCGGCCTTGGCATCGCCACTAATACCCACATCCGCCTGGACTTCATCATAGTAGGGGCGCAGGGTTTCATAACTGATAGGCCAATCGAGATTTTTACCATGTTTAGATAGGGTATCGAAATCATTGCTGTGCAGGCGCGGCCAGACACCATAATGGTGCAATGCTGAACCTCCGGCACCAAATCCAGCATTAAAACCATGGCCAATTTTGTGATTTCCCTCTTCTTCTACAGCTGAACCAGACCATTTAAGTTGCCGTGCCCATAACTGGGAACTGATCAGGTCTTTAAGATCTCGACTGGGGCCCGCTTCCAAAATCAACACCGACTGACCGGCTTGTGCGAGCTTAGCGGCGATGATGCTACCGGAGGCGCCAGAGCCAACGACGACACAATCATACTGTTGATTTGAGGTTAAAGGTGTCATTGGCTCACCAGCTGGTGGTTGGCGCTATATGCGCCATGTAGGGAATGTTGAGCGCCTCGCTACCAGCGCTGGAGCCAAAAACCACATCACAGGCGTCTGCGCGAACGACAAAAAAGAAGAAGCCTGCGGGGGGACCCTGCCATTCTTTGTCCGTACCAGCAGCAATATTTTCAGCCCAAGCTAGCGCCTCATCCGCGGTTAAAGCCTCTGGAGATTTTTTAAATAAACGCTGAGACAGGCTATGGGCACTACCTAACGCACTGCGGTAAAACCCGGGCATAGCACTGGTGTCCACACCCAGATATTTGAGCATCAACAGGGTGTTGGGCTCGCCTAGCTGCTTGTCTATGTATTGAATAATGCCCGCCTCGAGCGCCCCGGGAACAAGAGCCTCACCCAAGGCGCCTAGCGTAAGCGCTTGATCTTTGGTGAGAGCCTTGAGGGGAAGAGGAACTGCCTGAGCTTGCCTAGGACTGAGTAGCGCTCCGCCAGCGGCCAATCCGGCTAAGCCAATGCCCGTTGAGGCGATGAAGTTACGACGCGAGAGGTCATTCATTCTCTGTATTCCTTCATGTTCAGGGTTCTTAAATTTTGTATGCTTTGTAAATCTGACTATCTTTTAAAATCTAGCATGTTGAAGATTTAACTGTTGTAGCACTTCGAACACTGTGTCGCTTAAAGTTTATGAGTAAACCCCTGTCGGCCGCACGACTGACAGGGGTTTTATTCGCTTAAAACTCTCGTTTTATCGATACCGAGACATATCGAGGAGCACGATAAGAGACCTCATTACAGCCACAGAGGTTTGCTAGATCAAAGCCCTGAATACCAGCACGCTCATCAGTCAGGTTTCTAATCGCTAAGGCACCAGACAGCTTGCCATCTTGAGACATCCAAGAGACTCGCGCATTCGCCATCACATAGCTAGAGAACTTATCTGCGTCAAAGTTACGAGCATTGTAGTAGAACTCATCAGAGTAGCTAACATCGCCCTGCACAGCCATAGTGCCACCCAGTGCTGCCCAGGCATATCGAACCATAGCCGTTGCCTGTAAATCAGGCGTATAAGCGGGTTTTACATCCCGCGAGGCTAGAGGTGAATTAATCCGTAATGGCAGATCTTTAACTGTCGCATCTATATAAGAAATATTAGCTAAAATATCTAGACCCTCACTTGGCGTCGTCTGAATTTCCAATTCAATACCCTTAGTTTCTGCATCGCGGTTGATCACGTTACCGCCCACATCAACAAACAGGAATGTCTGGTAGTCCTCATAATCGTAGTAGTATACCGAACCATTAATACGCGTAGTGTCATTAACCGACATCTTGAAGCCCGCTTCGTAGGACGTCAGCACCTCCTTATCATAGGGAACACTTGGGTTTCCGCCACCACCCAAATAGGCACCAAGCAGAGGCATATTATAGCTACCCGCTTTAACACCACGCTTAATACCACCATAGATCATCATATCTTCGGTTTTCTGCCACTGCATTTGCAGATTGCCGGCCCAGAGATTATCCGAAGCCTTGTCGGTGAAACTATAGGGTGAACCTGCGCCGAAAATATTCGGAATAAAGTTGCCTTGATTAACAGTAAATGAACCGAAAGATGGATAGACCCCGATATTCACTTCGTACTCTTTTTTCTCTTTGATTCCACGAATGCCCGCAATAAGAGTCACTGAGTCTGTCATGTCATATTCATACTGACCGAATACGCTGTAGGATTCAGTTTGTAGGTCGCCCTTAGTGCCGATATCAATAGCTGCTGCTCCGCCACCTGCGCCCCCGGTAAACGCCATGTCGATAATACTATTAGCTGGCGCCTTGAGGCCATTATCCGCTTTATTATCAATATTTAGGTAATAGGCGCCAACGACCCAGCGCGATTCATCTGTCTCGCCACTCAAACGTATCTCTTGGCTAAAAGTACTGGCATCCACACCGGCGTAGTTAGCCAACTGGTTGACAGGTGCCCCATCGACATCGATAAACAGTAGCTTTTCATAGTCTTTAGCATCACTGATTGCGACTAATTCCATACCGTTATCTAGAATGTACTCGAGGCGAACATTGAGGCCACTAGTTTCGGTGAAACCCTGATCTTCAAAGGCAAAGTCACTAGAGAAGGTAAAATCAGAACCGTCTGGATCTCGATAACCAAAGAAGTCGCCTCCAGGGACGGGGCGGCCGGCTAGCCCTATACCAGCGCCCGGTTTGAGTGTGCCTGTCGCTTGATCATAGGACCCATCGATGGCGTTACCGCCGCCGTCAGAACCGTCTGCTGCAATAGACAGCCGAGTTTCTGTTGGGCTGGCATCGATCACATTGATCAACTCACCACCGGCATCAAGAACTGCAATAGTTGGCTTTGCCTGATAGGGGCCAGTTGACACCTTTGACTTCGCATAGTTAAACGAGGTGGCGATACTTAATTTCTCGCTTGGCTGAAAGGCCAGGCTCAGACGCACCGCTTTGGTATCGTCATCACCCAGATCAGCACCAGCACCTGTGCCTGGGGAAACAGATCCCAAACCAGTGCCGGCACCCGCGGGGAAAAGATTCTTCAGATACCCGTCCTGTTTGTTCATGCGCACTGCAATGCGTGCCGCTACTGTCTCGGAAAGAGGGCCGCCAACAGCCGCTTCTACTGTGGTACGCAGCGCATCGGCCTCAGAATCAAACTGTCCTACTTCAACATCGACATAACCAGACATCTCATCAAAACTTGGCTTGTTGGACTGGTAGTGAACTAGCCCACCAGTTGCATTACGGCCAAATAAAGTGCCCTGAGGACCTTTCAGTATTTCTACTCGCTGAATATCAAACACGCCAAAGGTCTGACCCTGAGCAATAGCGATATAACCTTCATCCAGATACACCGCATTGGGCGCCTCAATGATATCGGCAAAGTCATTTTGGGTGACGCCACGGATGGAGAACTGCGTATTTTGGCCGGCCAGATTGCCACTGATATGAACACCTGGCGTAAATGCTGCGATATCGAAGCTCTCACTAACACCCATCGCCTTCATTTGCTCACCTGTATAGGCGCTAATAGCAATGGGTACATCTTGAATATTTTGCTCTCTCTTTTGAGCGGTCACTATCACTTCTTCTAAAATACTCTGAGAGACGGCAGGCATGCTCAATGCGCCTATCGCCAAAAAGTACATGGTTCTTTTTATTAGCCGATCTTTTTTATTTTTCATTAGTAATTCTCCCCGTTATCCTACATATCTTGATGATTGTGTCTGTAAACTGTACCCCAGTATAAAGTTATATTATAAGGGAGACCAAGCACCGCCCCCAAATTATTTTAACTCTAAACTATTATTGCTTTAATCTTAAAATACTGTCAAGTAACTAAAGGTAAATGAGACTACATACGGTTAAAAAGTAGCCGACAGAGACAGAATTATGGATTTTCCTCGATTTTAGCCACCAAATGATCTCTAAAAGCACTTTAGCTAATGATTAAGCGTATGCAATGGAAGACAAATAGGAATCACTCCAAATAATACTCAATTAGCGCTTAAGCCTATGCACTACCCAACAGCTAAATCTCAATTAGACCCTCGCTGACCATCTTACATGTCCCAGAAACCCAAACATCAATCCCTGAGTCTGGCCGTTTTTTACTGCGTGCCTCAAGCACACTGGGACGCTTCATCTCCACACCCTGAGCTATACGCCAGCCAAAGTCGCCAGTTGATTCTGTCTTGTAATGACTCAGTAATGCTGCAAGGGCGCAGTTGGCACTGCCCGTTGCCGGATCTTCGGGGACACCGTCAAGAGGCGCAAACATTCTCGCGCGGATGTCAAAGTCGTCGTCAGACCGAACGTAAAGAAGAATATCTGGTATGACCCCAAGTTCTTGAATCTCTTTGATCACAGGCAGATAGGACCGCGCGCGCTCCAACGCCAATCGGCTGTCAAGCTCGACAATAACAAAGGGTAACCCCACCGAGGCGACTATAGGCTGATGGGTGCTCGTGACAATATCTTCAGGTACCAGCGACAATGCAGCAGCTATCAAGTCGAGGTCTATAGATTGTCCTAAAGACAGTGATTCAGGGGCTTTCAGTTCACACCAGATATCGGCGCCAACTTGACGAATTGAAATGGGCACAGGACCAGCCTTTTCCTCAAAGATAATATTGAGACCCTCATCAATATTACCTAGCTCGCCAATACTTGCCAGCGTAAAGGCAGTGCCAATATTAGGGTGACCGGCAAAAGGGATCTCTTGTGTCGGCGTGAAAATACGAACGTTTCTTGTATACCCACCATGACTGGGGAGGACAAAAGTGCTCTCCGAAAAGTTAAATTCTCTTGCGATCTGTTGCATCTGAACGCTGGATAGACCTGTTGCATCTGGCAGTACCGCAAGGGGATTGCCACCAAATCGCACATCGGTAAACACGTCACAGGTGTAAAATTGAACCTTCATCGGCAAATAATACCTTCTTTAAAGTAAAACAGCCGGCACTCTGTTAACCAGCGCCCAATGATGCCGGCTTAGAGCGAGTATCGGCAACCCATTGATTGACTAAATTTTCTAGGACATCTAACGGAACAGCGCCATTACTCAATACCACCTTATGAAAGTCACGAATATCAAATTGGTCACCCAAAGCCGCGCGAGCGTTTTCACGCAACTCGAGTAGTTTAAGCATGCCAATTTTATATGCCGTGGCCTGGCCCGGCATCACCATATAGCGCTCAATTGCTTTAAAGTTTGCAGACTCATCGCTCGCTGTGTTCATCGTCAGATAAGCTGTCGCTTTCTCTCTAGACCAGCGTTTGGCGTGCAACCCTGTATCAACAACCAGTCGACAGGCACGCCAGAGTTCCATACTTAGCCGACCAAAGTCAGAATAGGGATCCGCATACAGTCCCATTTCCTTTGGAATATATTCAGAATACAGACCCCAACCTTCCGAATAGGCCGTATAGCCGCCAAACCTCCGAAACTTAGGTAAATTCGGCTGTTCTTGGGCGATAGACAGCTGCATATGATGACCAGGAATACCTTCATGGTAAGCCAGCGCCTCAAGGTCATAGCTGCGCATATCATTCATATTAGATAGATTCGCGTAGTAGGTGCCGGGGCGGGAACCATCTGGTGCGGCACGTTGATAAAAAGCACGTCCTGCTGATTTTTCACGAAAGGCTTCTACGGCTTTAACAACCAGCGATGCTTTTGGCTTGGAATAAAAAAGCTCGTCAAGACGCTCCCGCATGCTATCAATGACCTGTGTCGCATCAGCTAGATAAGCCGCTTTGTTCGCATCAGAACTACCGTAATCAAACTGAATGTCGGTCCGCATAAACTCAAAAAAGGCTTGAAGATCACCCTCAAAACCAACGGCATGCATAATGTTACGCATTTCTTGGTGAATACGAGTCACCTCGGCGAGACCCAGCGTATGAATTTGCTCTGCCGTTAAATCCGTCGTGGTTATTCGTTTCAGCCGGTTGTTGTAATATTCTTCCCCTTTAGGTAATCGCCAGACACCAAAATTACCCTCGGCTTGTTCACCCATCTCTGTCAGCGCTAACACCAAGGTGCGGTAAGCTGGTGCCAGCTGCTCCGACAACGTATTAGCTAACTGCTCACGCAACTCTTCCTTGACGGCATCGTCGATATCTAACCCGACTATCTTACTATTAAAGTCAGTGACTAAGGGATTCTCGACCCCCGAGTCATCGTCAATGCCCACAATAATATTTTGACTGTCTCGAACGCTGTGAGCAAAGGCAAATTGGGGGGCTAAAATACCGTTTTCTTGACGAATCTTAAGATCCTTAATCACATCCGCTATTAATACAGGAACGCCGTTAATTCGCGCAATATAGGCCTGAGCTTCTTCAAGATTGGCGATCAAATGCTGATTTATCAAAAAACTTGGAATACCTGAATGCATCCCCCGCATTTGATTCACCGGGTATCGGTGATACCTCCACTGCACATCATCAATACTATTTTGTAGCCGCTGGCGATAAAGAGTGTGACTCAACGATGCGCTCTGATCCAGAGTATCAGT
>Ga0302116_1000306_pt1 | contig 29100 bp, 26 predicted proteins | sample AG5_SCM_MG_FD_203124 | JGI IMG/M metagenome (GOLD analysis project Ga0302116, IMG submission 203124) | Marine microbial communities from Western Arctic Ocean, Canada - AG5_SCM | ecosystem: Environmental > Aquatic > Marine > Oceanic | place: Canada: Western Arctic Ocean | collected 2017-10-01 | reverse complement strand
CAGCGTGCCGCCCCCCTCAACAGAACCCTTCAAATAGCCCCTCAACAAAGCGGTCGTGAGCTGCATGGGCGCGAGCCCGGATGAGGCAGTTGCGACGTTGCAGAGCGGCGGCCTCGCGGTAAGTCTACTCCGCGGTATCGTCAAACGCACAGCTGTGCGCCGCCTTTCTTTTTCTTATTATAGTACGTCGTTTGACGGAACGTCGTTTGACGGAACGTCTTCGTCTTCGTCGCAAACGTGAGAGCACCACACTGAGACGAATCATCTCTTTCCTCCAACAACCAACAACCCCCAACCCTACCACGCTTCAAAAAAAAACTCAGTCCACCCTGTCGCTCCTCCGGCCGTTCTCAACGTTTTCCGGAGGGGAACGTATGAAAGCGACGCTGGCGAGAGGCGCGCTTGCGAACGTTCAGGTATTCGACGACTTCGGGGTTGCGGTTATGCGACAAAAGAACTTTTTACAAGAGTGACAGCTAGTTCTCCCCGATTCCGGTCGATGAACTCCCGTTTCCGGTCGGTGCACTCCCGTTTCCGGTCGGTGACTCCCGTTGCGGGTTGTGGGTGCTGCAGGTGCACTCCCGCTATAAATATGCAATTATTCATCTTGAGTTGTCGACTCAAGGTTTCGTGATATCAAACCCCCACAGTGGGGGTAATGTCAGCAGTACGTTTTGTCAGTAATGTCGGTTGTAGAGAGTCGGCACGACGAAACGTCGTAGACAGTCACTCGGCGAGACCTGCAGACATCCCTCAAACCGCGAGGGTCGCTATTTTCGCCGCGACCGCGACCGCGGCGCGCACCAAAACCCAGACCACTCCCGAAAACACAGCCGCCAGTATCCCCGCCTGCGCCACCCGTTCTATGCGTTTCCGTCGTTGGATTCGTGTAAACGTCCAGTCCTCTTTCTGCAACATCGCGATCGTGTTCGGCGAGAACAGTTTTGGGAACGCTTTGTGAAAAAAACCGTCCACGATCAGGGGCAACACGAAGGTTAAAAACCCCCCGTCGAGCCCCCGTGAAATATCCACCAGCGCCTTGGAATCCGCGGCCCGGCGTTGCGAAAACAGGGGAAGCGCGTTTTGCCACGCGTTGGGGTTTTTTTTGCCATCCCCAACGTCATCATCAAATTCAATGAACGGGGGACAGGCGAGGGAGAAGATCAGCGGGTAGTTGTTCGGGAAGATCAATCGCGACAGTATCCGGATCGCCAGTTTGGCGCCCCCAATGACATCCTCCTTTTTTCCAACGTCGTCAAAGCACGTATTCAACACCGCCACGTCCTCAAACGCGGAGTTCACGCCCAAGCCGAAATAAGGCTTGACGCAGTGAATGCTGTCGCCCAACACGACGGCGCCGCCGGGTTCGGTTTCGGGTAACGCGCTGTCCAAGCGTTTGTTTTTGTTGGACGTGACGCTTCCCGTATCCACTCTGTGCATTTGAACACCACCCGCGTGCGCGAACGTGGGAAACGTGGAGAAGCGCCGTTTGGCCATCGCATCCAGATCCTCATCAGTGATGTAGGGAGCGAACATGGGGAAGGATTCGTCAAAGTACGCTCGCGCCGTATCCAAGGACTCCAGTTTCGCGCAAATCGCCGCATCCCCGGGTTTCACTATAAGACCGCCCACCAGCATTCCTTCCTTGCTTTCCTTGGTGGGCAAGAAATCCAGCATGACGCCGTCCTTGGTGCGCGCGCTGTAGTTCAAGTCGTTTCAGAATTTTGAGCGCGGTAAATTGATAGGCACGGTTTTGTACACCAGCGGGTTTTTATCCACGAACCGTTCGACTTTCGTGGCGCATGTCTTGTCCGGATCGTTATCCATGGCCGCGAGGACGGCGTTTTTAAGAGAAGCGCCTTCCGCGCCCACCACGAAGGGCACGAAAGGCTCCACCACGCGCACGGAGGATTTCTCGTCGCGTCCCTCGCGTCGCCCAACATCAACGTCATCTGTTTTCGTCTCGTCAAACTCAATCGTCTCCCGTGTGAGCGTAGCACCCCCTCCCGTTCGCCACTCCACGTCGGTGCACTTTGTGTTGTGCCGCACTGTTACTTGGTTTCCGTGTTTTTCGCAAACCTCGCGTAACAGCACGGAAACCAGCCGGTCTCTTTGAATCACCTGCGTGGCGTACGTCAAAGTGTCGGTTACCTTAATCGTTCCCTCTGTGTTTTTTGGCGTCCAGTTCATCCGCCCGTTTACCTGCTTGCAGTACATCAAAACTTGATCAATCAAGCCGAGGCTTTCTAGCGCGATTTGCCCGCGGCTTGATATTCCCACGTTGTACGACCGCGCCGGGTCACCCCACACATCCGCGTCGTCGGGCGACGGCGGCGCCGTTAAACGCTCCCACACCTCGATTTTTTCCCACCCCCGTCGCGCCAGCGCGATGGCGACGGCGAGGCCCGCGGGGCCGCCACCCACAATCACGGTGCGTGACGGGGATAAGGGTTTGGTGAGTGCGGTATCCGCAGCGGCGGCTGCGTCCGCCAGCGCCAGTTTGCCCAACGCCTCGAACGTGTCGTCCTCGTCCATTGAGTGAAACGCGTTCGGCTCCACGTCCTGCAAAAAGATGTCGGACCCGTTGTCGGAATCGGAATCTGTGGCGCCAAGCGCACCGTCAGTCTCGTCATTCTCCGTAACCGCGTACTTCGGGGGTTCCGATGTCAACCCGTTGGCGATCGCGTCGAAGGTCGTCACCGAGCGGTGCGTTTTGGTGAAGCGCAAAGACAACCGCGATTGAGCGCGGCAAGGTACGAACGCGACGCTTGGTTTGAGACATGTGGTTTCGAGATCCGAGACACGCGCGGCGGGAACGTGTTTGCAGACGCAGCGGTGCGCAGCGGGCGCGCCGAGTCTGGGCGTCGAGAGGGCACCTACGGAGGTGCTGGCCATCGCGAAAATGCCGGCGTCTCGTGCGAACCGATACACGCGCGGGCGTTGTGACGCGACGTTTGACAGAGTGGCATTGTCTGCGCATGTGCGACCAGAAGATTTCGTTTCGCGAGAAAAAGGGAGCGTGGAGACATCCTCGCCGTGGAGATGCCGTCTCCTCGCGCCGGCTGCAGAGAGCCGCACAGCCTGCTCAGGCAGATCAAATCGTGAAACTTTCCCCACATGTCGTCACAAATTGAACGTCTTCCACTCAGTAGCTGGGCAGCAGGGCAGTGTGGTGATGTGTGGTGTGGCGAACATGACGCCTCGACGATGTGCGTGTAGCTTCTCGGAGTCGCTAAAACGATGGGTTGAGGAACGGTCCCGGTGGCGAACGATCGTGATGAGGTGTCCGGCGGTTGGCGATGACAAAAACAAATGCATGCGGACGCGCGTGGTTTCCACGGGAGTGATCGTGGTGTTCGTGGTGTTCGTGTTGCTGGAGAACTTAATAGGTGACAACGGCACACCGTACTACCTGATTTTCCTCACGAACTGGACCGGTTTGTTAACCGGTGTGTACGCGGTGAGTTTCTGTGCCTGTACCGTCCGGGCGGTACGGGAGGACGTCGTCGATTACGAGGACATTGAAACTCCACAAACTGCGACGACGCACTCCACCCAATCAATCCCGTTGCCCGCCAAAATCCTGTGGCTCACGAAAGCCGCCGCCCCCGTGAGTCAGTTTTTAATCACCATCATGTACTGGGGCTTGTTGTACGACGGTTCGGCGGTCAGAGTAGCCACCTTCGTGGCGCACGGAGGGTTGTCTTTCATGATGGCAGCCGAGCTTGTTGCCACCGCGCGAATGCCAATAAACAATTTGGTCGACGCGCTAATCACGTACGTATTCCTCTACACCTACCTCGCCTTCAACATTCTGTACACGCTGGGGATCCCGAACGCGTCAAACCCCGACGGGGATCCCTACGTGTATGGTATTCTAGACTGGAGAAGCCACCCGACACGGTCGTTTATACTGGTCGTGGCCACCACAATCGTGATCGTTCCGTTTTCGTACGCGTGCGCCAAGGCGTTGATGTTTTTGAGGAATAAATACTTTCCCGAAAAAAACGGCGGTGCGATTGCGACCGCGGGACTAAATACCCATACGGGTAAAGAAACGCACGCTCGTGAGGTACTGGATGTGAAACAGGCGGCGAACGAGGCGTAGAAAGAGGGTGACGAACCGTGGTATATGGTACCCGTAATAGGTAGTATATAGCTAGATGTAAGCGAGAATTGTCTATTTGCATCAGCTGGTGTCTGCCGTCGAGAGTCTCGAAGACGGAGTCACTCTATCATACATCCTCGAAATCAAACCGCGGGGGTGGCTATTTTCGCCGCGACCGCGAGCGCGGCGCAAACGAAACGCACCAAAACCCACACCACTCCCGAAAACCCTAACCCCAGTATCCCCACCTGCGCCGTTCGTTCCAAACGTTTCCGTCGCTCGACTTGAGAAAACGTCAGGTCCTCTTTCTGCAACATCGCGATCGTGTTCGGCGAGAACAGTTTCGGAAACGCTTTGTGAAACACGCCGTCCAGGATCAGGGGTAACACGAAAGTCAGGAACCCTCCGTCGAACCCCCGTGAAATGTCAACAAGCGCCTTTGAGTCCGCCGCACGGCGTTGCGAAAACAGGGGAAGCGCGGACTGCCACTCCGCGTTTTTGTCATCCCCGACGCCACCATCCCCAGTACTCTTTCCCACGTCGTCAAAGCACGTATTCAACACCGCCACGTCCTCAAACGCGGAGTTCACGCCCAAGCCGAAATAAGGCTTGACGCAGTGAATGCTGTCGCCCAACACGACGGCTCCGCCGGGTTCGGTTTCGGGTAACGCGCTGTCCAAGCGTTTGTTTTTGTTGGACGTGACGCTTCCCGTATCCACCCGGTGAATTTGTTTACCCCCGCAGTGCGCGAACGTGGGCAGCGTGCTGAGTCTTCGTTTGGTCATCGCGTCTAGATCTGTATCGGTGACGTATGGCGCGAACATGGGAAATTCGGTGTTGAAGTACGCGCGCGCCGTGCCCAAGGATTCCAGCTTCGCGCACGTCGCGACGTCCCCCGGTTTCACCAGGAGAATACCCACCAGCATTCCTTCCTTGGTGGGTAAGCACTCAAGCGCGACCTCTCCGCTGGTGCGCGCGCTGTAGTTCAAGTCGTTCCTGAATTTGTCCTTTGGTAAGTTAATGGGAATCGTTTTGTACACCCGCGGGTTTTTATCCACGAACCGTTTTATTTTCGTGGCGCATTTTTTGTCTGGGTCGCTATCCATAGCCGCCAGGACGGCGTTTTTAAGACCCGCGCCTTCCGCGCCCACCACGAAAGGCACGAAAGGCTCCACCACGCGCACGGGCGATTTGTGTTTGCCATCGTCGTCTGTTTTCGTATCGTCAAACTCAACCGGCTCCCGCGTGAGCGTCGCCCCCCCCCCAACGCGCCACTCCACGCTGGCGCACTTCGTGTTGTGCCGCACAGTGACTTGGCGTCCGTATTTTTCCAAAATCTCGCGTAACAGCACGGCGACCAGCCGGTCGCGTTGAATCACCTGCGTGGCGTACTTCTTGTCGGTTATGCGAATCGTGCCCTCCGCGCCTCCTCCCGGCGTCCAGTCCATCCGCCCGTTTACCCGCGCGCAGTATTCCAAAACTTGATCAATCACCCCGAGGCTTGCCAGCGCGATTTGCCCTCTTCCCGAAATACCCACGTTGTACGACCGCGCCGGGTCACCCCACACGTTTAAATCGTCCGCACTCGGCGGCGCCATTAAACGCTCCCACACCTCGATGTTTTCCCACCCCCGGCGCGCCAGCGCGATGGCGGTTGCCAGACCGGCGGGGCCGCCACCCACGATCACGGTTCTTGACGGGGGCGAGGGTCTGGGTCGGGCTGCTTCGGCTTCCGCCCGCGCTGCGGCTTCCACAAGCGCCAGTTTGCCCAGCGCCTCGACAGACTCGTCCGTCGCGTGAAACGCGCTCCGTTCGAGTTGACTCACCACGATACCGGAATCTACTTCGTCGAAATCTGTGGCGGCAGCCTCACCATCAGTCTCGTCATTACCCGTAAACGCGGTTGCCTTCGGGGGTTCCGGCTCGGGATCCGCGAGCGCACCGAAGGTCGTCACCGAGCGGTGCGTTTTGGTGAGGCGCAAAGACAACCGCGACTGGGCGCGGCAGGGTACGAACGCGACGCTTGGTTTGTCAGCAGTCCCGAGAGATTTAGCGGACCGAGAGATTTCGTGATGAGCCAAGACACGCGCGGCGGGAACGTGCTTAGAGCCGCGGCGGTGCGCACTGGGCGCGCCGAGTCCGGGCACCGGAAGGGCACCTAAGGAGACGCCGGCCATCGCGAAAACGTGGGCGTCTGGTGCGAACCGAAACACGCGCTCGCGTCAATGACGCGACGTCTGACAGAGTGGCATGTCTTGGCAGGTGCGAAAGAGAAGATTCCGTTTCCGCGATTTTTCGATCGTCATTTCAGTTCGGGTCGCGCGCCCCTGCCTCCCTCGTGCGCCGTGCGATGGCCGGGTCCAACGCGAAGAAACGCGCGGAGGATAACGTTCGCCGCCTTCTGTTGCTGCAAAGGGCGATTTTCATCGCCGCCGGGACGCACGGCGTGGTTCGTCTAGGCCTGTACCGCGCCAGCACGTACTGGTTGTTTCATTACCCCCTGTTTCTCTTCGCGTTCGGGGCGGCACAGTTCTGCTACAAGTCCCTCGTCGTGGTGGGCACGCCGAGTTGGGACACGAATGGAGCGCTGGTGGACGGCGGCGGCGACTTAACCCTGACCGGGCTGACGTCGTACTACCACGACATAATCTACGTGTGCGTGTTTTGCTTGACCTCCACGAGCTTGGTGTCGGATTGGTTCTGGTTTTTTATCTTAGCAATCCCGGCGTTCGCGACGTACAAGCTTTGGAAAGATTGGATCCTCCCGTGGATCTTCACCCCAACGAGCGACGAGGCGGAGCAAATGAACCGGGCGAACGAAACCAAGGAACAGCGACGGAAACGGGAACGGTCGGAGAAACGCGCGGGAAACAAGAGGGGACGGTAGGTCGATGGAGGATTAGATGTCGACGGAGAATCAGACGATGTCCTTGTTTTTTGGAAATAAAAATACAAATCGATCCCGTCAATCCGTCAGCCCCGGATTTTCCTTATACCGCTGCTTCACGATTTTATTCAGATCGCCCATGTACTCCCCGATCACCTTGAGCCGTTCCAACGGGTTGTCGTCGTTTTTATATTTCACCGCGCTTCGTGCCCGGCATCTCCGGAACAGGTTTTCCGTCGCCATGCACACGCGGCCGTGCTGCATTTTTGCAAGCGCGTCGCTCCGCAAACTCGAATCCCGTTGCGCCCGCGTTTCTTCCTTGACACGAACCGCCTTCTCCAGTTGCTTCTTTAACAGCGCGATTTCGTTGTTCAACGTCAACGCGTTGTCTTTTTGGGTATCCACGTATTCCGAAAACGAGGTTTTCAAAACCGCATCCTCCGCGGCGAATCGCCGGTGCGCCGCGGTCAACGTTTCGTTTGTGCTTTGCAGCGTCGCGTGTCGCGCCAAAACGTCGTTCACCTCCCGGAAGCCCATTGACGTTGTGGCGGTGCCTGCGCCGTCCCCATGCCCCGAAACGAACTCCAACACCAGTTCCAAATACGCGCCGTACCTTTCGTTTTTTTCAAGAGAAGTATCCGCGATTTCCTCGTTCGTGCCGATCCGGTTCAGTTTTCGCGTAAGCGATTCAATCTCCCGTTCTTTCCGCAACCGCAAATTGATTTCATCCGCCGCCCGCCGTTTCGCCCGCACCCGCTTGCCGTCGTTCTCCTGCAGGAACTTCCCGAACCTGACCAGGTTATCCTGGAGCTCGAGATCTTTTTTTTTAATCAAACTCTCGCGCTGAGAAAAGTTCACCTCCTGCTCTACCCAGAGTTGCCGTCGCGTTTCTAAATCTTTCGTCGCAATCAAAGTTTGCCTTCGTTTTTCCATCAACCGAGTCGTCGACGTGACGTGCTCAAGCACCAAAGAGTGTGCGTTGCCGGTGGTAGACTCAGACCCGGCGCCGAGCTTGTCATTGCTGCTTCCCCGGGGGGTACCCATCACGGGGGCGCGTGGTTTCGCGGAATCGGAGGACATTTCGGTGGCGTTGATGGTGAGATGAGATTGCCGGCGGTCGTGTGATCGATGCCTAATATGGGAGGATTCCACCAAATTCCACCGAATCACGGAGACAGAAGCGGCGGTCACCCCGACCACACCGAACACGCTTTTGTGGGTTCGAGGCGTGCGGTGACTCCGGCCGCTTTAGCGTAGACGGAGTCGACCGGGCACCGACCCGGCGGATCCGCGGGTACACGCGCGGGGTCGAGTGATGGGATACGACGAATGGGAATTGAAAGCTTCTCCGATAAAAATATCCGAGCTCAAACCGAAAAATAATCTAAAACACGACACGTCATCCCGTGTCCTTCACTCCCCCATGGCCGCGACGGTGTGGTTCGCGTCCCCGGGCGTGTTCGCCCTGGGCGTCGCGCCCGCGTGCCCGAAACGCACCGGGTTCCGTGCCCCGGCGCTTCCCAGGCGGCGCGTGGTTCGCGTCCAAAGCAAGTCCGGTGGGAAAAAAGATGTCTCCGCGGGTGAGGGTTTCGGGGATGCGGATGACTGGATTGCGAACTGGAAGGCTGGGAAGTTCCCGCGCGCGAAAGGGTGGAAGTTCGGTGACGCGTCTGAGGAAGGCACGGGGACTTTTTCGGAACAAGTGACTGGCGATGGCGATGAAGTCGATGGCCGAGATGAGGAAATCTCGGAAGAAACAAAAGAAAACCCGGCGGATCGATACGGTGGCGACCCCAACGCGTTTACGTACGTTTTTTGCCACAACCTGCTGTCACCGCCCAAAGACTCGTTCGCGTGCATGTACTTAAGTGACACGCTTGGTGCGCTGGGTATCGAGTTGGTGACGCCCAGTCTGATTGCGGACGAAGGCGACAAATCCGGGGATGGCGAATTTGATTCTTCAAAAGAGAAAAAAAGCGAGCTCACAGTTTCCGCGGCAGTCGCTCGCTTGACAACCGCGATTGATTCTTTACCAGAACCGCACAAGCCAGTTCGCTTGATCGGCAGCGGTATGGGTGCGTACGTGTGCGCGGTGTACGCCTCGTACCCGGAAAACGCCGCCAAAATAGACCGCGTCATGTTACTGGCGCCGACGTTCAAGCCGATTGAGTGCTTGGCTGGAATCGAAACCGAAACGGGCGTCTCCCTGGGCGACGCTTTCAAACTGGACTTGGAAAAGCACGAGCCTTTCCCGTTCGTGCCCTGTAGAGCATACGTCGTGCACGGGTACGACGACCCTGTGTCTCCTTTGGAGAACTCGTTGACTTGGGTGCGGGACGCGTCAGTGAACATGCGGAACGGCGCGGCTGGTGAAACGGGCCAAGTCGCCGAGCGCCGGCTGTTGGAAGTGAAAGGGATGGGCCACGGCGTGGAAAACGCGCTGCCGCAGATCAAAGCGAGGCTGGTGGAGTTCTTTAAGCTGCCGTTCCAAGTGAGTGGACCGCCGTGAGGAGACATGAATAGTAACTATTCTTCATAAATCCGGTGCACTACACTCTTTTCGATTTTACCCCGCTTCGCACGCGTCTTCACTCTTAAAAGACAACCGCTCACTCGCCTTCCTCTCGTCCCTTACCACACTACCCTTCCCTTACCCAGCTCCCTCACACCGCAATGAGTTCCTTGCACATGCCCGACTCAACCAGGTCCTTGACGTGCGCCCTGGCCCACAAATCCGCGGCGACGATATCGTCCAGCGTGGGGTCGAGAATCAAATCGTTTTTGTGCGCCTCCATCGCGAGCTCGATGGTTTTGTAAATGTCAAAGTACCCAATCTTCTTATCCAGAAACATCGCCACGGCTTGTTCGTTCGCGGCGCTGAACACTCCAGTCATGGTTCCCCCGGCTCGCCCGGCGGCGTAGCCCATGGTGAGGGACGGGTACTTCACCACGTCGGGTTCCCGAAACGTCAGGTCTCCCATCCTCAAAAAGTCCAAGCGGGGCCACGTAATTTCGCTGCACTCCACGCGTTCGGGCCACGACATGGTGTACAGGATGGGCAGCCTCATGTCGGGCCACCCGAGTTGCGCCAAAACGGACGAATCACTGGTTTCAACCATCGAGTGAATAATGGACTGCGGGTGAATCACGACGTCGATGTTGTCATAAGACGTGCCGTACAGGTAGTGCGCCTCGATCACTTCCAGGGCTTTGTTCATCTGTGATTGGGAAAGAAAAAGGTCAGTCGTGTATTAGGCGATGTATAGACAAACAGTCACCAGCTTCGGTAAAACAGTGTGCCTGGATTTGGGAAAGCCCCAACACGTACCAAAGTCGCGCTGTCGCACGTGATCTTGGCGCCCATGTCCCAGTTCGGGTGCGTGGTTGCTTTTTTCTGCAGAAACGCCGGGTCTTCTTTCGCGCACCGAAGCATCTCTTCGTGCGACACGTCCCGGAACGCGCCTCCTGAGGCGGTGAGGATGATCCGTCTCAGGGCATTTTCCGGGAGGCCTTGGATGCACTGGATATAAAAGAATAAAATGTCATCAGTCTTGTATGGGCAAACAGTATTGGGATTTGGGAAATACAATACATACCTGGAAAATCGCTGAGTGCTCGCTATCCGCGGGCAAAATCTTCACCCCGTGCTTCACCGCAAGGGGCACGATACACGGCCCGCCCGCGATGAGGGTTTCTTTGTTCGCGAGGCAGATGTTTTTTCCCGCTTCAATAGCCGCTACCGTGGGGGGTAACCCGGCGCACCCCACGATACCGGTAACGACGCTGTCCACGTCTTTGTGCCTGGCGACTTCGACCATCCCATTCGGGCCGTACAGGAGTTCCGGTAACGGGCCGTCCATGTCTTTGAGCATCGCTTTCAGCGTGGCGATGTCTTTTCCGTCAGCGATGCTGACCATCTTTGGTTTGAACTTTTTGATCTGCGCGGCGAGCACATCCAGGTTCTTACCAGCGGAAAGGGCTACGATTTCAAACTTATCCGGGTGTTCCTCCGCGATATCGAGCGTTTGCGTACCGATGGAACCCGTGCTCCCGAGAAGAGAGATCTTCTTCACGTTGCCGTTGCCCAACCTCGGGACGTCGTTCGGTACGTCCGCGCGCCCGGGCCAGCACGCGCCGTAGCGAGACTGTTTACGGTTAACAATGGACAGGAAGGGGGGGGGGGATTTGTCAGTCACGGAGTCCGCGAGTGTCACGGACGGGGCTTTTTAACGAGTGCGCGCGTCTCGACACGCGAGTTGGATAATGGGAAGCCAAAATCGAACGCCAGGCGCACGCACCTCGTTGTTGGAGTCCGCGCGAGCCGCCGCCTTGACAGCCACGGCGCGCTTCCCCGCCGTGGGCCGTAAGGCCTTGGCGACGGAGACGTGAACGGTGGAGGAAAGAGCCGCCATCGCGAGAGGTGAAGTGATGAGGAGGCGCCGAGGACGATCGGGATAGTGTTCATCAGGCAACAGAATCTGAAATCGCGATTTCTAAAATCGCGTCACTTCCGCCAAAAGGTGCCTGCTTTGACCTAAACTGCCATCCCTACGCGCGCACCGCCGCGGTCGGGTTCTGGTGTCCGCGGCAGTGAAAGACACGCCGCCTGGTGCCATGATCAAGCTGTTTTCCGTCAAGGACAAACAGGAGAAGGAAGCCGCGGCGAAAGCGGCGGCGGGTACGTCGGGTCCGAAACAAAGCCCCGGCGAGATCCGTCTCGCGAAGGACATCAGCGAGTTGACCCTCGCGAAGACCATGGGGATCAACTTCCCGGACGGCGCCGCGAAAATAACGCACTTCGTCATCACCCTGAAACCGGACGAGGGGTACTACAAAGGCGGCAGGTTCGTGTTCGAGTTCACGGTACCAACCGCGTACCCGCACGAACCCCCGAAAGTGAAGTGCACGCAGAAGATCTACCACCCAAACGTGGTGCGTATTTCCCACCCAACACATTCCGCCTCCCTGATCGGCCCGATTACCCTGACTGTTTACTCATACGTACTGGTACCTGTTACCGTGGTAACAGTTATGAAGTCACCACACTATACCCTTTCCAACCCCTCATACAAATGGTCCGAGAGTCTGACACTTTCTTTTTATCGCGCCAGGACGTGGACGGGAACGTGTGTTTAAACATCCTGCGCGAAGACTGGTCCCCCGTGCTTTCCATTTCGTCCTGCGTCTACGGCCTGAACTTCCTGTTCATGGACCCCAACCCAGACGACCCCCTGAACAAAGAAGCCGCGAAAGACCTCACCGAAACCCCCAAGCAGTTCGAAATGAACGTCCGCAGAGCGATGCAGGGGGGGAGGATCGGGGGCGCGACGTATTCGGTGGTGACTTGAGTAGTTGAGTTTGTTTTTGTGATTGAAAATCGAGACGACGAGGTACATACGAAAAAAATACGCGCTGATGACGTGTATTACTGTCTAATAGTACTACCCACTCCCTTTAGTACTACCCACTGCCTCCTCTACCTGCGCTTCCCCGGAAGAACCAGCCTTCGGCGGTGCGGACGCGGTTTTTTTCCATCTTCCCTCGGAAAAATTTGTTCCTCAAGATTCCGGCTAAGCCAGTCCACGCATCACCGATGGCGCGCGCGTCCGTGCTCCGCGCGGTCGCCTCGCGGCTGGCTTCCGCGCCTGTGACGACGGCGACGCGGTCTGGACCGTTCGCGATGTGTAATCCAGCGGTGTCGCAAACGAAACCGTGGTTCGACGTTCCTTGTCCACCCACGCACAAGGCGTGGGCACAAAAAACGTGGATTGGGTGCCGTGTGGGTGGAAACGACGCGTTTTCTGAAGCCAGCTCTGTGCGGTGGTCGTTCGCCTCAAACGGAGGGAGCCGGGGCGTGTCGGGGAAGTCAGGGAAACGCGTGCCACCGCAAAAACAGGTATCGCAACAAGTTGACACCGCGAAAACCACACCCCAGGCGCCCCGCCGACCCTTGACGGTACCCGACGCGGGCGGACCTATATCCGAGATTCCCAAACAGATCGACGGGATGCCCCGGTACCCCAATTTCTCAATCCCAGGCGCGTTGCGCCTCGGCGATTACGTCGGCACCGCGATTTTCGCGGTAACAGGCTCGCTAGCCGCAGCGGCGAGGGGCATGGACGTTCTAGGCGCAACCGTGGTGGGCACGATAACCGCGGTGGGCGGTGGGACGATCCGCGACCTACTCCTAGGCAAAGGCAGAAGAGCGTTTTGGATGGAGGAACCCGAGTACCTGTGGATTTGCGTTTGCAGCGCGGCGGGCGCTTTCCTGGCCTGGCCGCACTTGGAACACCATTTCGGGGTAACACAGAGTGATACTTGGATGGACTATTTAGACGCGCTAGGCGTGGGGGCTTTCTGTGTGATTGGCGTACAGAACGGAATTCGAGCCGGGGTGCCGTGCGCCGCGGCGGTGGCGTGCGGGATGTTCACCGCGACGTTCGGCGGTACGTGTGTAAGGCTTTCCCAAATCCCGCCTCCCTGTGTTCCCATACAAGACTGACACTTTCTTTTATTGGTATCAGGGGTCGTGCGGGACGTGCTGATGCAACGACCGGTGCGCATTCTTCACTCGTACACGGATATATACGCCACCACCGCGCTCGCCGGTGCGACTACGTACATGCTGGTCAAGATGGCCGGGCTGCCCGTCGCGGTGCGCATCGTGTCCGGAGTCGCAGTCGCGTTCGGTCTGCGGATAGCCGCTGTGAAGTACGACCTGCGCTTGCCAACCTACGCCGGGCCGGTTCTCGTGCACGGCGTGGGTACGTGCAGTACTACTATCTCTCCCGTCACGGGTTCGAAACCTGCCGGGCCGGGCTTTTTCAAACCCAAACAGGATGACCTGTCATCTTCCGTAGCTTCCGTGAATGCCGCCAAACGTGTGCCGGCCGGTTCCTTCGCGGCGCTTGCGAAGGGCGACGCGGGCGATGGAGTTCGACCGCCGCTCGCGGAGATGACAAACGCGGCGGTCGCGAGTGTGGCGCGACTGTTTCGGTGACGGTTTCGACTTACTTTAAATAGTAATACGTCACGACAAGAGCTAACGTAAGACACAAGGGTATTTACAGTATCCTACAAACTACTGTTATAGTCTGCTACTCCAGTCTTATACCTACTCCGCGGGCGCCACCAAACCCTGCGTACACGTGATGGCTTTCCACTCTTTTCGCGTCTCTAAATCCATGGCGTTGAACTTCCCCATAGACTCTTTCACCACGCACCGGTCCGCGTTTTGAAGATACCCTTCCAACACCTTGGCTTTCGGTGTGCCTGTTGCGGGTACGCTCGTTGGGGTCCACGACCCGCCAGTGCCAATGAGGTACTCGTTTTGCGTCTTTATAATCATGTCGGTGTTCATCAGCGCGGCGAAGGAATTTGTGTGCCCTTCGTGCGACCACTTGTACCCTGAAAAATAAGCATCGGATTTGGCCAGGTAACCATCGACATCGCCTTTGCCTTTCCTTAACAAACCTCGCTGAAGCGCGATGATCTCCTTGGTGTCCCGGACGAAGTCGGCGTCGGAGGCGAGGGCGGGTGAGGCGACAGTGACGAGCGCGAACGCGCTGCCAAACAACGCGCGTCGGGACAACGAGGTTTTCTCGTTGTTATCTTTTCCCGAAACATCAACACCCGCGCGAACGGAAACGCTTCGGCGGGAAGAAGCCTGACGGGAAGAAGCGCCACGCTGGGTGGGTTTGCGTGATGACGTGAGCGCAACAGCGCGCGCGGAAGCGAACGCGGACATCGTGCGAGTATATATGAGAGTGGTGGATCAGTGTTGGAGACCTAGCTTGATCGTGATTTGTGCATTTCGGAAAAGAAGATTTCGGGAAGATTCGTGGAAATAGTTTGCGAGAAAAAACAGACGCCGCGCGAACGAGAGTCGTTTCGTAATTCAAAATACACAGGTGATGTACACTGCCCACGGACGGCGCGTTCCGAATCACGCCACGTGCCCCCCACGCACGGCGTTGAGGAAGGAAATCTTGCTCAAAGTGTTCCCGCCCATTGACGCGGCTTGTTCCGAAGCGAGCTGTACGATTTTCTGAAAAACCGCCTTGGATTTCGAAGCCGTCGTCTGCTGTTCACCGACGAGCACGGGGGGCGGACACATCCCGATTTCGACGCACACCTTCGCCGGGTCCGCCAGGAACGCCGTTGCTTTCGCCACCACCACTGGGGTGTACGTCGCCACCGCAGCTTCGCAGGTTTTCGCCAAGTCCAAGGATTTCGCGTACTTCTTGCGATAAATAAAAGAAAGTGTCAGTTTTGTGTGGGCGAACAGTCGTTGGATTTGGGAAAGGCCAACACGTACCTCGCACGCGTCGTCCGCTTTCAAAACAAGCGCGTCGATGGTTTCGTTGCTGCTCGCGGCTTCGTGAAGCGCGCTCACGCCGAACTTGCACTTCAAGCAATCAGCCGCGTTCGCGGGTTTAGGGGGGTCGTCGGGTGACTCGACGGCTTGGCGCACCAAGCAGTGGAACGCGTTCGACTCGGAAAACCCACTCGTTTGCGTTTCGTCGCCTCCGCAAAACCCGAGACGCGCGCAAAACTCTTTAGGCGTCAGCTTGTCGTTCACGAAACCCACCGCGTAGTCAACCACGTCTTCCATGAAACGCTCGCACTGTGTGAGGGTAGGGTTAGGGTTTTATGGGGTTAGGGCTAGGGTTAGGGCATTCGACGCGAGATTCGGAGCGTTTTTCTTTTTTTGGAACATTCGCTTCGGTGCCAGTCTGTCGACTTTTTGGGCGACGCGCGCGCGCCTCGTTCATGTCGCCCCTCGTACGTGCGTCACGTGCGCGGGCGTATACACACATCACCACCCCCCGTACCTGTTCGGACTCGTCGCCCTGGTCTTTGCACAGCTTCTTGACTTCAAGTGCAACCTTGTCAAGAGTCGCCGGGTCGTTGATGTATTGCTCGCCCTCGGTGACGAACTGCTTGCACGCGACGCAGACGCGATCTTTTTCATCAACCGCGGCGACGCGCACCGCGTTGGGTTCCGCGAGAAGCGCCCTCGCGTCCGCGCCCGCGACGAGCGCGACGCACGAGGCGAGGAAAAGCACGCGCTTGGGAAGCATGGTGGTGTGGCGTGCGGGGAGAAGTGACCGCGCTTCCGAGTCCCTTCAAATATGAAGGGACGTGTTGACGCGGCGCGGATTTTATTATTCGAAAAAGAAAGAAAACTATTTCGCAACACGGCACCAAAGACGCCGGCGCGCGATGAGCGGTTCGTCCAGCGGCAGCGATGACGACTTCGCCGCGGAGTTGGAGAGGGAGATGACGGCGGTGGCGTCTGTCGTACCGCCCGCGTTTCGCCCGACCGTGGTGGTCACCGTGCCGTCCACGAAACGAGACGGGGTGGACGCGCTTTTGAGGGGCGTGGGGCAGAAAGCCGAGGTGAGAAAATTCGTTTCCGACGTTCCCACCGGCACCGGCACCGCGCCTCGGCGAGCGGTGAAACGAGCAAGGGTCCCGCTGCGACCTGGCAGCAGGGTCATTGGTGACTCCAGTGGTACTGCCGACTCTGTCGCGTCAGCTTCAAAACCCGCAACAGCGCAAACAAAGTGCCCCCCCCATCCCGGGTTCTTACACGACATTTGCGTCAAGTGCGGGGTGCGACGTGCGAAGCAGCTCACGAACGTTTCCACCGACGACAACACACAGACGCAATCCACGTCAATGCGATACATCCACGCCGGTTTAGAGCTTTCCACGGAGTCCCTGAACCAGGCGAAACGGGAAGAGAAAGACCGCGTGATGCGAAGCGGCAAGCTCATGTTGGTGCTGGACTTGGACCACACGTTACTCAACAGCGCGCGGTTCGCGGAGCTCACGCAGGAACAGCACGATTTGCTGGGGCGGGTAATAGCGGCGCGGCAGTGTTTGGATTTGGGGGGCTCGGCGGGGGAGGTGGCACAAGCAGCGCACGACGCGTGTGTTGTGCGCGACGCGTGTGCGTCGAGTGGCGCCGAGGAGACGCGCGGCGACGCGGAGATGAATACTACGGATGGTGTCGCGAAGACGGATACGACGCCTGAAACGCACGGAGACGCCGAGACGAAGACAGATACGACGCCTGAAACGCACAGAGACGCCGAGATGAAGTCATATACGACGCCTGAAACGCACGGAGACGTCGAGATGAATACGGACACTCCGGACGTGACCCCTGTTGAAACGGATTACAACACGGCCGATACAGAACCTCCAACGTATCCCGGGTGCTCACCCCCCCTTGACAACACGCACTGTTTGCGACATCTCGCGTTGTTCACGAAACTCCGGCCGTTTGCGCACGAGTTCCTCCACGCCGCCGCGAAGCTTTGCCAGCTGTACATCTACACCATGGGGGATAACCTGTACGCGGCGGAGATGGCCAGTTTGCTTGACCCGACTGGGGTTTTATTCGCGGGAAGGATTATTAGTAACCAGGAATCCACGAACAGCCGGGTGAAGGATCTTGATATCGTGCTCGGGGGAAGCGAATCCGTGTTGATCGTGGACGACACCGACCGGGTGTGGCCCCATAATTTGCAAAACCTTGTACGAATCGATCGGTACCACTTCTTCACGCAAAGCGCGGCTGGGTTCCGGGTTCCGGGGGCGAGCGTGATGGAGAAAGGGTGGGTGGACGAGGGCGGAAACGGCGACCGATTTCAGTTGCGGGACGCGTTCGCGGTTATCGCGAGCGCGCACCGACAGTTTTTCCGCGGCACGGAAGCGCGCGGGTTGGCGGCGGAGGCGCTGGCTGGGTTTGCACGTGGAGACACTTTGACGGGTAAAAAGGGAGATACTTTGGGTTCGGGTGCGGCGGATGTGGACACAGAAAAGGACAAAGGAAAGGACAAACTTTCGCAACCGCTTGGTGACGAGAGTTTAGCTCTCATTCGAAACAGGGACGTGAGGGAGTTACTGCTGGGAACGCCTGAACAACCGCCTGGACCGCTGTCGGGCGTATCGATCGCGTTTTCGCGAATCACCACTATGGGCGAACCGCGACCGGAACGCCACCCGCTGTGGTTGCTCGCGTCGAGCGCTGGGGCCTGCGTGTCGGGGGAGGTTCAGAATACCGAAAACACCGAATCGGAACGCGGCGACACAAAAAAAACCACGCACGTCGTGGTTCGCGGCGAGAAAACCGAAAAGACGAAGTGGGCGTTGGCAAACGACGCACACGCGGTGACAAGTGAGTGGCTGTTTCAATGCGTCGTGGGGTGGGAAAAAATCGACGAAAGGTCGTTTTCGGTGTTGCCAAAGGACGACTCGAAAAGCGAATTCGCGGATTTTGAAAAAGACGATTCGCCCGAAGTGAGCGCTTAGTTTTTTAATAAGGTAGTTTTTTTCCGAAGCTCCTATGCTCTCCCTACAGCCTCCTCGCGCCTTCCTCGAACGCGGCTTTCGCGTCATTGCTCACCGGCGCGTCTCCGAGATACACGTCGAACAGCGCCCTGGCGAGCTCCATGGATTTTAACTCAACCGTGGTGTCCGTCCCCACGACGCCTATTTCTACTGTTCCGTCGAACCCCGTGATGGTTTTATCCGAATCACCACCCGGTTTCCAGTTAATCAACACCCGGCTGTCTTTTTTCAGGTTACTGCCATTGAACAGGTCCTTCAAGTCGGCCATACCGTCCATCGCGAGTTCCTCGGCGACCTCCGCGGCTTCCGCCACCGCGCTCATGAAGTTGCCGCTCGCATCCTCCGCCGTGGCCATGTTCGTGGCGATTTCTCTTATCCGCCCAACAAGCGCCTCATCAAGCGCCTCCCAGAACGTCTTCCCGTCGACGTTCCGCACGAGCTGGATTAGCAAAGCCTTGTGGAACTTGCCGTCCAGCAAAGACCCGCCGGCGCGCAACGATTGTTGGCACTGCGCCACATCCACGTAAAGCGCGACCGCGTATATCTTGACGTTGATGATTGCGATTTTCTTTGACCGCACACCCGCGCCTAAACACTTCAGCTTCACACTGCCGTCGTGCGTGTCGAAGGTATCGGGGAAAGTTACCTTCGTCGCGGGCTCCACCACCGCGGCGAACACCGCGCTTGTGGCGATGTTGCTTTTTTTGGACCTTCCTTTTTGGAATCGCGCGGGAACTTTCACGGAACAACCGAACGAGCCTCGCGACGACAAACGCGCGCGTTGGGCGTGAAGGGCGGGGCGGACCGCCACAGGCGCGACGGCGGCGTTCATGCTGACGATTTCGGGGACAGAGGGAAGCGCAAGTGCGCGCGCGCCGGAGTGGGAGCTGGACCGACGGCGGAAGGACTGACAGTTGTGACGAATAAAATCTGGGCTTTTCGAAAAAAAATCTTTCGAACTGAACAGAAGTTTCCTTCGCGACGGAATCGCGACGACGACGTCCTCGACGACACCCCATTCATCAGACGCACCGCGAAGTAGCGCGTGCCCGTGACGCGCGCGGCGCCGCGGAACACGGAGCAGCTTCAGCGAAGGGAATCGTTTAGACCTATTCCACCGGCCTTCGAACACCACCGCCATGCACGCCGCGTGTGCGTCTGTTTGGGTGGCGCCCCCCCGGGGGCTCGCCCCATCTTCCTCCCGATGCGCGTCGCGTCACCCCCGAAACGCGCCTATTCCGCTGAGCGCCGCGTTCGGCAAAGGCAAGGACGTGAGTAAGATAGTCAAGGATGAAAGTTTCGGCGGGGCGGTTAGCGGGGCGGTGCTCGGCGGGTTGTTGCTCGGGCCGTTCGGGGCGGTGCTTGGCGGGCAGTTCGGGGCCAACTTCGGGAGCGACCGGAAACGCGCGCGACAAGCGGACACCGCGCTTCGAAAGCAAGGCATAACCCCCGAGATGGTCAAGGCGGTGGAGGAGTGCGCGGAGGGTTTGCGAAACGCGGAAGCAGGGTTGCGGAGTGCGAAGGATTCATTCACTTTGAATTTAGAAGAAGCCGCGGAGCTCGACGCCGAGGTTGAGACGCTTTACGAGGCTGCCACGACGTGCGTCACGAGCGGTGACGACGACGGCGCGCGTAAGTACCTCACGAAACGGAAACAAGTGCAAACGAAACTTGGCGACGCGAAACAGCGCGCCACCGAAGCGAAGCGTCGCGTTGAAAGCGTGGAGCGCAGCGTCGCGACGTTGTCCTCGCAAGCCAAGAAACTGGAGAGCATTCTCCGGGAAAACATGGCCAGCGCGGCTGAGACGAACGCCTCGGAAGCGGCTGCGAAGTTCGGCGGGGAGCAATACTCAAGCGCGGGCGATTTAGAAGCCGCGTACGAAGATCCGCTGGAGAAGAAATTTCGCGACCTGGAGGGAAGGTGACACGACGACGATTGGGGTAACACGACTTTGGTGTACTACCTATTAATCTATGAGTCTACGAGTCCTCGTACTCCTCTAACCCCGGTCACTCCTGTTACCCGTGTGCTGCTGTTTGCATTTCAATCAGCCTTAACGTCTCTTTGTTCAAAATCAAGCTTCGGCGCAGCTCTTCTATTTGCCGCGTTAACAACGCCAGCCGCGCGGCGGGCGGGTCGCGCGGCGACGGAGCGCCGCCGCATTCGTCCTCGACTTCGACGTCCGGTACCTCGATTCCACGAAACACGTCGACGCTCCCGTCGTCGGAATCCAAAAAACCCTCGCGAACACAGCTCGCGAACACCACCGGGGCATCGCATTCCCCGGGATTCGAACCGCGGTGCTTCTCGTGCGGTTGCGGGGGGGTAACCGTCGTGCCTACTGCGTTCAGATCGGGACACGTTTGGGACGTCAGCCCGTACCCGGCGCCGATGGCGGCGTGAAATTTTAACGCGGAACTCGGATCGACCCACCGCTTTTCGTACCGCCGGTGCACGCTCTGTTCGTCCCTGTTCACGACGAAGGGGGGGGTTTGCGTTCGGAAGGGTTTTCCGTTTTCACGCCGCACCGCTTCTGCGTGTTCCAACAAGTCGAAAAACGTTCTCGAAGCCTTTTTTTTTTTTTCTCGTTCTCGTCGTTTTTTTTCCGAAAAAGTCTCCCCTTCCGTTTCGCGCCGACCCCACACCGGCACTGGGTGTCCCTCCGTGGTGAACACGACGTTTCGTGTGCCACCCAGAAACCCGTTCGGGTCGTGGAACAGCAGGTACAGGTATTTACACGTCTCCGCCAGGAAATACGACGGCATGTTGTTCTCGAGGGTCGCGCCTTTTTTGCGCGAAAGCGCGCGCACGTCCTTCAAACTGGCAAACCCAAACTTGACTTTCGCGTGTTTCACCAAGTCGCTGGCCATTTTCTGTCCGGCGTGGCGATACACATCATCCTTCGTAGCGCTCCACAACAGCAACGTGCTCTCCGCGAGCTCAGGCCGAAGCGGGTACTGCTTTTCGGAAGGGTGCACTTGCTTTTCGGTGTACAGGTACCGCTCCGGGCTCGCGCCGAACTCGGTCCAAAGCCCGAAGAACCGGCCCCAACTGCGATTGTAAAAAATAAGTGTCAGTCTTGTGTTGGGCACTCGCAGAGGCGGAACGTGGTGATTAGGAAAGCCCCGCACCTTTTCTTGGCGCTTTCTAAATCTCCAATAAGCACCTGCACTCCCGGCCAGAACGCTTGTAACGACGTGGCTTGCAAGTGCGTGGGTTTCCCAGTATCCAGGTGCGCTTCGTGGTACCACCCGTCGTCGTGGTACCACTTGATCACCGCAACGTAGGCGTCGCAAAAGATATCGAAAACCTCGTCGTCGCCAAACGCGACGAAGGCTTTAAGGAGGTACTCGAAAAACGAGTCGTTCCCGGCGCCGACGCCGCCGCTCCGGTTTATCCACTTTGCAGTTTTGACATCGATTGTGTTGCCTAGTAAGTCTCGGTGGCTTCTTTTGTGCCACAACGTCTTGATTGCCCGTTTGCTGGCGTTCTCAAACCTCCAATCCCGCGTTAGCCGCGACAGCGTGCCGAACTCCAGGGCGAAACTCCCAATCGCCGCGACGTTTTGTTCGGTGGTTTCGCCGCGGCGTACGCCGTGCCTCAAATTCACCCACGCGTACGGCAACCCGGAGGGCGTGTCGAAGGCTTTTAGGAGTCGCTCGCCGAGGTCTTTCGCGATGGGTAGAAGCGCGCCGTCGTAGTTCGGCACGAACTTTTCGTCCTGGTAATCGTCTGGTTCCTGTTTCGTTCCCTCGCTCATCCCACCGATAGCGTCCGACCCTCCACTCGCGATGCAGTGCGCGGATAGTAACCCCCCCAGCACCCGGATGTTCACCTCGAACGCGTTTACGCGGACGTCGACGTCGAAGTTTAAGTTCTCAGACATCCACAACACGTTCTTTGCGAACTCCGTGCGGTTGTTCAACACCGCCAGCGTGGTGGTGGCGTCGATCAGGGTCAACGCGGAGCCTGATACGATAAAAAAGAAAGGATCAGTCTCGTATGGGCAATCAGGCAGGCGGAACGTGGTGACTGGGAAACACGCACCTTTGTATTTCTTCGGTAAAAACTCCATCTTGAGGTTTCCCAACTCCCCCAACGAATCCGTCCACGTTTTTGTCAACGGCTTGAGCTCATCATGCGGGAACGCGTGTTTCATGTAGTTGTCGTAGCCGTGGTAAAACATTTGTTTCACCTCAGCCGCGGCGTCGACGCGCATTTGCTCCGTGAATTTCGAGTCTGTGGAGAACGGCTGCGACACCGGGGGAGCACCCGCACGACGCGAACTCCACTCCAGCTCCGCCAGCGGTCGCCCTGTGGTAAACGTTACCGTGGGCCGTCGAGTTTGACGACGAACCGGGGAAGACTGAGGCGATACAGAACACGTGACGCTCAGCAGGAGCACCAGCACGAGCGTCGTCCCTGCGCGCGTGTGCCGAGCCATCGTGTCAAAATCGGCACTGGACGGTGCCGTCCGGCGTCGTCCGCCAAATCCGGTCCTCGAAACGCGCGTCCAGGCCAGGAAGCGTTCTCCCGGTTCGTCCCCCGGTTCGTCCCCAGCTTAAACTACCGTCCCACCGTCTCCACCACCACACCGAAACGGAGGCGAGACCACGCGGGCCCGCGCCCGGCTCTGCCTGTGACCCGAACGAGGAGCAATCTTGTTGGAACTCGTTTTCCAAGTCCCTGAGAGCAGCACATACCCACCAATTTGTTTTCTCACTGAAACTCATACGACGTCCTCGTGGTGATACTCATGACGAGCCCCTTTCTACCTGCGGCGACACGTGTCGGAGAGGTCTGCAGGTCGGCACGCCACGTCGCGATATTGCGATAAAACTGCGACACCGTTCTCGTCGCCCGCCACTCTCCTCCAGGCACACACCCGTTTCGCCAATAATACCATGAGCTTTTCCGTGGCTCAACTCAGCGCGCGCTTGACGTGCGTCGTTCCCATCGCCGGGTCCAAACCAACTAACAAGCCGCGCCCTGGTCGCGCGACGCGCTTGGAAGTGAAAAGCGAGTCTGCCGATCGCGTGGTTTCGTTACCCACCACCCGACGCGCCGCTGTGCTTTCCTTGGGCACCGCGTGTGCGTTCCTGACGGTTCCCCGCGCCCCCGCGCGGGCGGTGCGGGGGCAACAAGTGTGTGACCCCGGGGCGGACGGCGCGGAGTGCCGGGAACGGTTAATCGCGGGCGACGCCGCGGAGCTCGGGGATTACGACGCAAAGGCGAAAAAATCGGGCTTCGAAGCCGCCAAGGCGGCGACGCCCGACTTCACGAACTACCAAAAAGACACGTTGAAACTGGTGGACGAGATGTACGAGGTGCTGGCGCTGGATATCTACGACATGCAACGCGAGAAACGGATATCCGTTTTGAAAAAGGATGGCAACACGTGGTCGTCGCGATACGCGCCGGGGGGAAGCGCGAAAACCGCGAGCGGGCGCGCGTTTTACAACGCGATTAACCAGGTACGTGTTGTGTTACTCTGACTGTTTGCTCATACACATGGCCCGAAAGACTGACACTTTTCGTTCACAACCACAGGTCAGCGGGCACTTCAACGCGAACGGAATCGCGCCGCTTCCCGTGTCGCGGCAACAGGTGGTGAACGACAACTTGGAGAAAACAAGAGCGCTCATCGCGGAGGGACGGTGATTGCGTTTGTTATGGGCGGGTTGTGTTGGTTTTTGAACAAGAATTGTTATCACCGGTCACGATTGCCAAAGTCGTCTTCTCAACACAAGCACCACAAACAGGGTAACTAACAAGAATACAGTTATATACCCTACCACGACAACTACAACACGTCCTCCGGCACTTGCGACCCCCCCCGTCCAGCGCCTCGCCCGCCGTCCTGTCGCGTCTGGATCTGGCTCGTCACCATCGCCAGGGATTCACCGAAACCTTTCATGCTGTTCTGGTCGAACAAGTCCGTCACGCCCTTAAACGCGTGCTGGCCATACTCCATGTGCATCTGTCCTTTCTCGCGTTCCGTGTACCGAATCACAAAGTACCCGAACAAAAGCGCCAGCCCCACGTTTATGACCATCACCACGGACAAACCGACCACAATTCCGAAGTGAAACATGGTCCACACGCAAATACTCGCGTCCGCCGCGATGAGCGCGATTATTAGCAACATCTTGACGATGTTGTACAAAAACATCCGAACACCAAGTTCCTGCGCGAACGCCACGGCGGTATCGAACTCGGCGCCCGAGACGGTTTGCTCGCTCTCCGCTTTTTTCGTATCCTCCTGCGCCGATTTTAACTGCAGTCGCAGACGCTCGCGCCGGAGGTCGGATTTTGTGGCTTTTGGCGTATACTCGTCTTCGTCGTCGTCGTCGTCGTCGTCGTTGTCGTCGTCTGTCTCGTCCTCCTCGTCGTCGTCGTCACTCGCCACGTTTGCCACACCTGCCTCGTCCCTCCCGGGTACGGGCTCGCGTGTTCGGGTTGAAACACCAGAAAGCGTCCCAACCGACGAAACGCGACGCAAATTACCCCCGCTCTGAGTCCTTTCCAAGCCCGGTTCCCGGCCAAACGACACAACACCGGCGCCGGCTCTTTTCGTGTTTTCCGGCGACCGCGGGGAGTCGATTGGCGAGAGGCGGGATGGGGAGTGGGACTCACCGCCAGACCGCGAACCGGCGCCGATTTTCAACCCGCTCGGGGTTCCGAAACTTTTAGGGCCGTCGCCGAAAATCTCCAACTCGTTCCCCGCCGTTTTCGACCGCCCCTTGGTGTACCCGACGTGGATGTTGTTGAACATCTGCCAGATCATTCCGCCTTCTTTGTTTTGTTTAGAACCTTTATAAGGCGTCAGGGACGCGCCGTCGCTCACGCCGCGTTTGTGCGACGTCCTGGCGACGGAATTTGGACCGCTTGTTCGCGTCGCAAAAGTAACGGGAACAAAGCCGTCGTGCGCGCTTTCGTAGGACGACGCCCGCCGGTGGCGCTCTCGCGACGCACCGCCTGTATGCTCATACGAGTCCCGTGTTTCAGAAGGCCGCACGCTTCCGTTGTCTCGGCTACCACCGTGCAGCCCGCCACCCGCGGCGAAGGAAACAAGCATGTCCGCGATACCGCCCGCGGTTGACGACGGCGGGCCGGAGTAGTTCCTGTCGTGGCGCGCCGACGACGGGCCGTTTCCGTAACCGTATGTGGCGCCGTCGTGAGACGTACCACCGCCCGCGTCGGTTTCGTCGTCACTGCAATCCACCGCTAATTCGGACAGCAAATCGATAGTTTTGTGCGCCAGCGCTTTTAAGGTCACAAAGTCACAGCTCAACGGCAACGGCCCGCGGTTCGATCCAGGGCCGGATACCGTGTTCGGCCCGCTTCCCGGCCCGCCGCCGGCGACGGATTGAGATTGGTCACGTCGTCCGTCCATTGATACCCCGGAAAAAAAACCTCGCACCGCGTTTACCCAGGTATCCACCATCCAGCCCATCTCTCCTTTGTCCCCGATGGACTGCGCCGCGGCGGACGCGACCCTTCGTACGTGCTGTGCGAAAACATTCACGGTCTGGTCTTGGGTTAAACCGTGTGTCCCGTGTTCGTCCGCGCTTTGGAACAGCACGAAGAGCTTCTCGTCGAGGTCGCCAGCGCACTGAGAGATAAAAAAGCAAGTGTCAGTCTCGTATGGGCATTATCAGTCGTCGGAACGTGGTAAATGGGAAATACTCACCTGCAGCGCGAGCAGCGCGGCGAAGCGCGGGAGTGAGACTAGTGCGTTTTCAGTCAGCAAGTTTTGAGACGGCTGGTTCAATGACGAGTGCGTGTGCCTTCCATCGTGTCCATCCACCACGCAAATCGAGCTCAGCAGCCTTCGGGACACCGCGCCGCGCTCCACCGAGAGCCCGCATTGCGCGAGCGCGCTCAAAACAAGGGAGCCGCGAATCTCGGGAAGAAGCCTCCGGCCGCGCCCGAGGTCAGCCGCTTTCACAAGCGCGGCGTACGCGTCGCGACAAGACACGTGTCGCCACCGGCTCTGCGTGTGCACCGTGTGCACCACGAGCAGGGTGTCAAGGCGAGGCATGAAGATGAGGGCTTCCCGGCTTTCCGGCTTCCCAGCTCCCGATTACGACCACAATTCCAATATTCCAATGCACGATCGGGCTCGGTGTCATGCGCGACACGTACGTCACCAGTTGGGACGCGCCAACCGCGGGGAACGGACGCACGCACCGGCGAGATCGGCGATGCCCGGAGTGACGCCCGGAGTGTGCCGCGCTAATCGCAGTGGAGGGCACCGCGCGTCGACGCGGTGGGGGAATAATTTACCGGCACTGACGCGGTGCCGAGTTAGGCCGCGGCTTTGGAGTCCGAGAAAAGAAACAACTCGCCACCGGCGGCAGTCGCCGGCGCGCGGACTCGCGATGACCACCGTGGACGTGTCGCGCGTGGCGGTCTTTCCCAACCCCGCACTTCTCGGCGCCGAGCTGAATCTCGAGGTGCGTGCTGTGTTCCAAGCCGTAACCCGCGGTGTCACGAGTGCTTCTCCGAGTCTCGCAAAAGCGCGAAATCGCGATTGACACCGCCTCCCTCTCCACACCCCACTCCACCCAGATCGACTACCAATGCGCGACCCCGATCCAAAACGCGCGGTGGGTAGTTACGTACACCGTGGACATGACCGCGACAAAAACCGTGCTTCATTTGGGTACCACCGAACCTCGCACGTGCGAATCCGGGGCCACCAACTTTTTGAAGTTCCACTGCGATGCAATAGACGTGGCCGGCGTGAAGCAATCGGCGCTGCACAACGTTTCGGTGTTGACCGCGAGCTTGGTGGACGACGGGGGCGGCGAGCTCGCGAAGGTGGTTTGCGTGACGCAGGTGACGAAAACGGGGGAAGGTCTGACACGAAACGTGATCTCGCTGCTGGAGTAGGAAACTAGGAATAGCGCTCTGTGACCTCGCGTGAGTAGCTAACGAGTTCGCGAGGACTGCAGACGAGATGGTTTAGCTTTAGGGTAGATTGTTCCAGACGTTCTCTTCTTCCGGTCACAACAAGGCGCTAGCAATCACCCCAAACGGTGTCTCTACTCCAAGCTTAGTTGCGGTTGCCACCGCGGTCGCCGCCGGCGCCTTCCTTGCGAGGACCACCCGTGTTTTGGAACCTGTTCCCCGAGCGCGTTTGCAGGGTCACGCCCGGCAGGGACGCCATGTTCAGCGATTTCAACATGTCCATCGTGTCCTTGTCAACCTCGATTGTTTCCACCGCCAAGGCGGACTCATCAGGCACGAAGTCCATGCGCCGTTCGCGCTCTTCTTCCTGAAGCTTGAGCGAGATGCCGCGCACGGGGCCGCGCTGGATGCGCTTCATCAGGTGCGTGGTGAACCCCGCGATTTTGTTGCGAAGTCGCTTGGACGGGATGATGGCCACATCCTCCGCGATGCGCTTGTTCGTGGCGAAGTCCAGGGTCAAACGAGAGTAGTACTTCTCGATGATGACGCGCGAGGCCTGGTGATTGGGGCCCGAGTGGGGGGGGGACGGTCAGAGACGTGTGCGGGAGGTGTCGAGTGTGTGGGGATGAGCGATTTTTCGCGTCCCTCCACGTGAAAACCCTAAACGATCACCCGGACGCGTTGGCGTCGTGGACCGCGCGGTACCGGCCCGGCTATTCAGAGCACGACCCCGAAACCGGCGCACACGACTCGATCGACGACTATGCGAGACCATCACCGAGAGTTCGGTCGCGTCGCGGTGTCGCAAACGCGTGCCGCGCTCCACTTTCGGCCCGCGGACGAACGCGATGGCGCGTTCACGATGATGGATGCCGCGCTACCGGCATCGGCGTCGGAAACGAGCGCGACCCGAACACACGCGAAGCGGCTATTCACACAAAGGCCGTACCTTCTTGACCGTCTTAGTGCGTACGCGACCCATGGTTTACGGCGAGTCGTGCGTGTACGACGTCCGCGCGTTTAAGAGAGGGAAGGGACGCGCGCATCCTCGGGTTTTTGCCATTTTGCGGGAAGTCCGAGCCCGAGCCCCAAGAGAGACTGGACGGTCAAAGAACAGTTTCACCGGTTAAATGTTTCGGTCAATGTTGAGCGCCGATCCGCCTTAAAAAAAGTTGTTCGGTCGATTTGACCGGTAAGGTCATACGGCGAATTTTGATTTGGAATCTTGCAGAAGGTGTTAGCGCGTGAATTTCTGGTAAGGCGACACACCTGGGGCCACGAGTGTAGGTGACGGGGTGGACTGTTGTGTGAACTGTTGATGTCCGAGATCGGCGTACCCCCCGCGTTTGACACCGGCGAGGGTCGTGGTGTGCATGCAAGCGCGGTGTCCCAGGATGTCCCACTCGACAAAGGCGAAGATTCCGAGCGCGACGGCAAACTCGGGCTCCCCGTGTCCTTCTCCGGTGTTTTCAACACCGCGGTGACCAAGGACAACGTCCCCACGGTGTTGTCAAAGCTACAGAAATGGGGCGACTACGAGAGTTACGGCGAACCGGTTGGTACTTCGTTGTTCATCCCCATGAAAACCCCGCTTTCCCCAACGTTCCTAACCGGGTTTCCTTTGGTCATGGGCGGTGTCTCTGGCGGAGTCGAGACACATCAAAACGAGGTGGAAACAAACGACACGCGCTCGAAAATCGCGGCGACCGCGTCCGCGGTGCCGCACGCGCACACGCTTCCCAAGTTCCTAGAGGCGCAGCGACGGATGGGCAGGGACGTCGGTTTGATCATAGACCTTAGTAACCACGACTGCTTGTACTTCGA
>Ga0302116_1000304_pt1 | contig 29252 bp, 9 predicted proteins | sample AG5_SCM_MG_FD_203124 | JGI IMG/M metagenome (GOLD analysis project Ga0302116, IMG submission 203124) | Marine microbial communities from Western Arctic Ocean, Canada - AG5_SCM | ecosystem: Environmental > Aquatic > Marine > Oceanic | place: Canada: Western Arctic Ocean | collected 2017-10-01 | reverse complement strand
CGCCTCGGGCTGCGCGAGGCTTCCTTTGGTCACCTTGACCGCGCACTTGGTGCAGCATCCCATGCGGCACGCGTTGGGCAGCTCCCACCCGTCCTGCTCCGCCTCGAAGAGGACGTATCGACCCTCCGGGACGTCAACCTCGAGAACCTCGCCGGTTTCGTGATCGGTGACTTTCACCTTGTGCCGCGTGCCGATCGCCTCGGACGGCAGCCCCGACCACGCGATGTTCTCGATGTTCGTCATGCTGTCGAACTCGGCGCCGCCCGCCAGACGCGACGCGGCGTTGTAGTGATCCTTCATGAAGAGGTCCACGGTGCCGTCGTCGTTGAGGAATTGTTCGCGCCACTCCGCGGTTGTCAGCGGCGCGATGGACTTTGGAGCCTCGTCAGAACCGGAGTCGTCTTCAATAGAACCTTCGGCAGAACCCTTGGACTCCCCGAGGGTCATGCCTATGGGACCGAGGGACAGGCCGGTCTTCTCCATGAGCGCGTCCGCCTTGGCCATGAGTGTGTCGTCGTCGTCGTACCCGGTGTCCTCGTCCGATTCCGCGCCTTCCGTCGACTCGGACTTCTTGGACTCCCCGAGGGTCATGCCGATGGGACCGAGGGAGAGGCCGACCTTCTCCAGGAGCTCCTCGGCGCCGCGCATGATCGTCTTGGTCTCGTTGCCCTTGCCCTCGGAGTTATCCGCGCGGACCGTCACGCTCCTGTTACCCCCGCGGGTGCGACGCGACCTCGTTCCGAGGGCATTATCGGCGTTTCCGCGGCGGAGGGGCCCATGGGTGCGTGCGCGCGCGTCCAGGGCGCGGGGGCGCGACGCGGACGACGTCGCCGGTGAGGACGCGCCGGAGCACGAGGCTCCCGCGATGGTTCGATACGAGATCGTCGCGTTCATCCGTGAAGACCACGCTCGGAACTATGGGCACGTCACCGTTCAAGATGTGTCACGCACGTGAGCCACGGAAAGAGATCCTCGGCGAGATCGGATTTGTGCCCAGGGCTCGGGCTGCCTCGGAGACCGAAATCATGAATTTGGGGTTGCCTTTGTGAAAATGTGTGCACGACAAGGCAAACAGTCTGTAGAAAATCTCGTGCAATGCCAGACCCAAAACCTTGAGTTATTTCCGCCAGTCAAGTCGAGTCAGATATCGTTTGCTATCGTCCTGCACCAATCAGGATAGGGCAATGCCAGCCTGGTTCGCGACTCACAACCAACGACCCACTCGTCGTCTGTCTCCACCTCGATACGAAGATGGCTGCCAACGTCGTTACCATCGGCGCGTCGGTTTTCACCGGCGCGTCCAGTGGCGTGTTCAGGCGCGTCCAGGCGCGGTGCAACGCGTCGGGAAACCAGCACGGCGCTATTCCCGCGAGGCCCCAGGTTGGGATGGGTGCAGGCGGTAATCGCAAATTCCTCGGCCAACGCCGCGGCGACGCGCTCGTGGCGCCCGCGACCGGCCGCCGCGCCATCCTCCAGCAGGGTCCCCCCAAGCGTCCCCCGAGGGATCTTTTGGCGATGGAGGAGGAGATGATGGGAGGCGTGGACGACGAGACCCCGGCGAAGGGCATTCTCGGCGCGGTTTGGAAATTCGTCCGCCCGCACACGATCAGGGGTACCCTCCTCGGTACCACCGCCATCGTCGCCAGGCAGCTCCTCGCCAACCCCGAGCTCTTCAACCAGGCGCTCGTCCCCAAGGCGCTCATGGGCCTCCTCGCCCTCCTCCTCGGTAACGGATACATCGTCGGCATCAACCAGGTGTACGACGTCGAGATCGACAAGGTGAACAAGCCGTACCTGCCCCTCGCATCCGGCGAGTTGAGCTCGGGAACCGCGGTGGCCATCTGCGCCGCCTTCGCCATCCTCGGCGGCGGCATCGTCGCCGTGAACTTCGAGCCGCTCATCACCGGCCTCTACGCCTTCGGTCTCTTCCTCGGTACCCTCTACTCCGTGCCCCCCATGAGGCTGAAGCGCTCGCCGTGGGCCGCCTTCATAATCATCGCAATCGTCCGCGGCGTGCTGCTCAACTTTGGGGTGCACCACGCGACGACCGCGGCGATCGGTCTGCCGTTCGTGTGGTCCCCGCCCATCATGTTCATCACCACCTTCGTCACCGTGTTCGCCATCTGCATCTCCATCTGCAAGGACCTGTCGGACATCGAGGGTGACAAGCAGGAGGGCATCAAGACGTTTGCCACCGAGATTGGCGCCGCGGGCATTGCGTACCTCGGCTCCGGTCTCCTCGTCTTCAACTACTGCTTCGCCATTGGATCCGCGATCATCAGGCAGGATTGGTTCAACCTGCCGCTCATGGTCGGCTTCCACTCGCTCGCCGCGCTGTTCTGCATCTGGAGGACCAAGATTATGGAATACCAGGGCTTCACCAAGGCGTCGGTGCAGAAGTACTACCAGAACATCTGGTACCTCTTCTACGGCGAGTACCTCATCCTGCCCTTCCTGTAAACGTGCAGAGTGGGTGGTGTTAAATTTTACGTTTATACATTAGCCGCGCGATGTTGCTCCGCGATGTTGTCTCATAATCAGATGTTTAATATTCTTCCAATTGGTTCATCAGTTCGACGCGAGCCGTCTACGCTTAAGTTCTAAATCTATTTCTGTCGTTTCTTCTTGAGCTTAGCCGCGAGGGCATTCGCTCCGAGTTCCTGTGCGCTCTTCTTCCTCGCGATCGGCGGAGGCGGTGGAGGAGGCGGCACTCCCATGCTTAATAATCCCGGAGGGGGCGGAGGAGGTGGAGGCGGTGGACCACCAGCCGCGGGAGCCGGCGGCGGCGGCGGCGGCGGCACTCCCATGGAAATCATCCCTGGCGGCGGCGGCGGCGGCGGAGGTGGCGGGCCTCCAGCCTTGGGAGCCGGAGGTGGAGGTGGAGGTGGAGGCACTCCCATGGAAATCATCCCCGGCGGCGGCGGCGGCGGAGGCGGCGGCGGGCCTCCAGCCTTGGGAGCCGGAGGAGGAGGTGGAGGTGGCGGCACTCCCATGGAAATCATCCCCGGCGGGGGAGGCGGCGGCGGAGGCGGGGGTCCACCCGCCGCACGAGGCGGAGGCGGGGGTACCCCCATCTGCAGCAGCCCCGGTGGAGGCGGCGGAGGCGGCGGCGGGGGACCACCACCAACGGGAGGCGTCGCATTCGAATGCGGCCCGCCGATGACCTCGTCCCGCCCGTCGTCCTTCGCGACGGCTGCGACGGCGGCCACGTCCCACGGCCCTTCCTGCTCCAGGTCCCTCGCCATGTCCTCGTCCTTGAACGGGCTCCGCGGTTCCCTCCCGCCTTCCTTCGGGGACCTGAACGGTGACGTGGGCGAGTCCCGTCCGGAGAGCGATTCGCCGTCGGTTTGACCCTTCCGCGGGGTGGACGTCGGCGTCCCGCCCTCCGCGACAGTGGGCAAACCTTCCACCGAGCTGCTTTTCCTGTGCGACCCCCTTGGTGATTTTGATTTCGTGTTGACCGTGAGTGCCTTTTTCGTGGCTGGTGACGCGGCGTCGTACTCGAGGAGCTGCGACGTGGACGTGAGCCCGAGCTCCTTCATCCGTCGCATCTTGGAGCCCGGCGACTCCTCGGATTCGTGCCGCGGCGCCTTAGCCTTGAGCTCGTTGTGCATAGCCGCGACGAGGTCAATGGGTTCGCCGCCCGGCGCACGCGGTTTGGATCGAGCACCCGGGAGCGAGTCGCTTGGAGTGTCCGTCGCGCTCCCCGGAGCGCCGTCCTTCTTGAGCAAGGCGACGGATTTTGACTTTCGCATCTTCAGGCTCTCTTCCCTCCGCTTCGCCGCCGCCTCTCTCTCCGCCGCAGTCTTCATGTCCGTCTGAACCTTATCGAACGTGACCAAAAAGTCCGCCACGAGTCGGAAGATCCGCCCCGCGTTATCCGCCTTGAACGGTTCGCCGAAGAACTCGGTGACGCCCTTCATGGCGTCGTCGGCGGAGGTCGCGAGCCGCTTTGCGTCCACGACGTGGGCGTCGGCGGAGTCGGCGAAGGGAATCATGACATCCCTGAACCTGTCGTGTGTCTCCTCGGTGCTCGTCTCCGTGTCCTGCTCCGGGTCCGCGCCCGCGGCTTTGAGGACCTCGTCGTTGACCTGCTTGAGGCCGGATACGATCTGGCCGAGCGCTTCTTTGGTGCCGTCGAGGTGGAGGCTCGCCGCGAGCTTGACGGATTCGAGCTCGGTGGATAGAAACTCCACGCCGGGCGAGGTCTTCTGCAGTTCTTTGACCACGAAGTGCAGCAAGCTCGTTTTCCTGTCCACAGCCTTGACGTCGGTGAGCCGGAGGAGGGTCTCGAGCCTGAACCCCCTGGCCTGGCCGCGGTAGGTTCCGCCGTTGAGGTGGTTGCCGACGGCGAGGATACCCTCGAGGACGGTGACGAAGTGTTTACAGTGCTTGAGGTCGTTCGCGGCTTTGCTCACGAGCTGGTAGTCGGCGTTGACCTTCTGCATGTTGGCGTGCGCGGAGTTCTTGAAGACGAGCGATGAGATGCGCTGCGCCAGACGCGGGATGGCCATCACCTGTAAAAAGTACTGCTCCACAGTCGCGAGCATGGTTTTGTCCCCGGGGTAGTTCTTGAGTAGCTTGACTTCGTCCATGGTGGGGACGCAGAGCGTGAGGATGTTGAGCTGGTCCAGCCCGAGCACGGTATCGTCCATGCTCAGCAGGGCTCGTTTGATGTCCTTGAAGGGCATGCGGATACCCGCGAGCTGGATGGATATGTTCAGCGATCTCTTGGAGTCGATCAAGGACACAGCCTTGGGCTTACCGTCGTCCACCGGCTTCTTCTTCTTCTTCGCGTTGGGATCTTCGAGCGCGAAGAGAGAGTCGAGCTCGCCGAGGTCGAGCCCGTCCACGGTACCCGCGTCCTCCCACACCGTCCCCTGCACGCTGTGCGGCTGCAGCTTGTCCCAGTGGAGCATCTTGAGCTTGCGCACCGCTTTGGCCACTTTCTGCGCGGCGACGATGGAGGCGATGCCGAGCGAGCCGGGAGGCGGCGGCGGCGGCGGTGGGCCCCCGCCGGGAGGAGGCGGCGGCGCGCCGGGGATCCGCCCGCCCGGTGGAGGAGGCGGCGGGGGAGGTGCGCCGGGGATCCGCCCGCCCGGAGGCGGCGGAGGGGGCGGGGGCGCGCCGGGGAGCTTCCCACCCGGAGGGGGAGGTGGCGGCGGCGGTGCCCCAGGAAGTTTCCCACCCGGAGGAGGAGGAGGAGGCGGCGGCGGTGCGCCTGGAAGCTTCCCACCTGGAGGAGGAGGAGGCGGCGGCGGGGGAGCGCCGGGAAGCCGCCCGCCCGGAGGGGGCGGCGGCGGCGGCGGTACTCCCGGCAGCCGGCCTCCGGGAGGCGGCGGCGGCGGCGGCGGCGGTGGCGCTCCGGGGAGCTTCCCACCGGGAGGAGGAGGCGGAGGTGCCGGTGCCGGCGCACCACCCTGCGCCGTCGGTTTCGAGGGTGATTCCTCATCCTCCGAACCCCCGAGTTGCCGTTCGATGTTTTTGACCACCTCCTCGGCGAACTTCTCGCGTTTCTCCTTGAGCGCCGACGACACCCGCCCGTCCTCCTCGGCGTCGGAGGTGGCCGCCGAGTCCGCGTCGCTGTTCGCGCCGCTTCCGATCATGTTCTCGGCCATCTTGCCCACCAGCCCCCCGCCGGTTTTCTTCCTACCCCGTTCCATCGTACCCGCGCGCTCCCGGCGCTTCATCTTGACCAGGTTGATGATCTGTGCCATGTCCTCGGCGGTGACGTTGACGTCGCCGTCCTCATCCTCGTTCTCGCTGTCCACGAACTTGTCCAGCCCGCCCATCGCCGCCACCTCCTTGAGAACACGTTCGAGGGACGTGCGCGAATACATCTTGACGTACTCGTCCGCATCCGCGGGCTCCGCCGCGCCGTGAAAGGCGGCGTCTCCCGCGGCGTACACGTTCTGCAGCCGGTCTCGAGATGAGCCACTCGGTTGGTCGACGGTCGTGTTGGCGAGACGCGTGGACCCGCCCGCGGGGGGACGCCCTGCGTGCTGCTGCTGCTGCTGTGCGGCGGCCCTAACCCCGCCGGACGTGGGCAGCGACTTGCTCCGCCCTAAACCCGGGCCGGATCCCGCGCCGCCGGTTCTGAACCCGCCGCCTCCACCGTACCGGTTACTCGGTTTTGAGTTTGGACCCTTCGGACCCCTCGCGCTGGCTCCGACCGCGCGTCTGGCCACCGCGGCGCTGTTCTCGGCCGCGTGCTTCCTCGCGGCGCGGAGGCCGGCGCGCAGACCTTTCCCGGCCGTTCCAGAAAGGTCGGCGCCGTCGGACTCGAGCAGCCCCGAGTCGACGCCCGCGTCCGTCGCGATCATCCCCGCGGCGACCATCCCCGACGCGATGGCATCCCGCGCCGTCACCGCACCCTTCGTCCCGGGCGCCGCGCGACGGAACCCGGCGGGGAGGGATACGCGGCCGTCGCCCGGTCCGCCCGGGGTGGACCGTCCGCTGCCGGGCTGTCCGCCGGCGGGAATGAATCCAGCGAATGAACCGGTCGAGCCCGGCGACCCGCCCTCGTTTTCACCCTCCTCGTAAGCCCCTTCGTCGTCGACGTACTCATCCGCGTCGACGTACTCTTCTTCGCCGCCCTCGTCCTGGTCCACGTCCTGACCCTGGCCCTGGCCCTCGCCCTGTCCTTCGTAGTAGACCATATCCTCCGGGTTCACGCCGTCGGCGCCCTCTCGGAGAACGGGACTGATGCCCGGAATGATTCTTTTTTTCTTCAGCTTCTTCTCGGCGCCCGCCGCAGACGGGAACAGGGCGGATCCCTTGTACACCGCGAGTGGCCCGCGCGGGGGCTTACCTTCGGCGATGGGGACGGCATCGTCCGCCGCGATCCCGATCACCCTGGCCGCGGCGATGGCCACGTCGGCGAGCACCTGAACCGGGACCGCCTGGGCCGCCGCCGCCGCGGGCAGAGCCGGAATCGCCTTCGCCGCCGCGGCAGCCTCCGTCGCCGTCTTCGGTCGCATCCTCGCGCTGATGCCCTTCAGCCGATCCAACCCTGGGTCGTTCACCGGAACCGCCTTGGCGTCGGTGAGCTTGATCTTCGCCTTGAGTTCCTTGATCGAGGCGGGCCTCCGCGGCTTTTTCCCCGGAGACTTCAACTCGCGCTCCTTCGCCTTGAGCGCCGCCGCCTGCGCCTCGTCGCGCGTCAGACCACCGGCGGGCGTCATGTCGAGGAGCTTTTTGACCCTCGAGCCGTCGAGGGGAAGCCGCCGCGGGACGTACGGCTTCTTCTCCGCCGATCGTCGAAGCGCCTCGGGTTGCACCACATCCTGCAGCGTATCACGCGTGGGCTGGACGTTGTCCCGCGACAGGAAGGGTTGCCGTGAGGTACCATGGTTGTCGCGTCTGTGGTGTCGACTGAACCTGTCCCCGTCCACCAATGGGCGCGGGCGGGCCTCTATCCCGGTGTAAGTCGATCCGAACACTTGATTCAGCCGCGGATCCGGACTCTTGGCGAACATATCGTTGACGCGGTCCTTAGCGGCCCGGCTGAATAAAGGGCTGCCCGCTGGGTCCCGACCGCGCATCCACTCGGGCGCATCCTTCGTGGGCTCCGGCGATGAAGGAAGCCCGGTTGGAACCGTCGGCGCGGGTTTATTGAACTCTTTCGACGCCTTTTGACTCGGTCCCGCCTTCGCCGACGCGGGCGAGATCACCGCCCTCACCCTCGAGTTTGGCGAGGTTCGTACCTTGTGCCTCGGCGGCGACGCGTTGATGCCACCGGTTTTCCTGTTCACCTTTCGCAGCGGGTTGGTCGGGTCGAACCCTTTATCGTGTTTAGAGGGGCTCACCTCCTTCCCGACCATGCGCTTCTCGCGGAGCTCTTGAAGGTAACTGCGATCGTGCAGGTTGCTGTACGTCTTCGTGGGCGTCACCGGCGGCAGCTCGGGGACCAGCTCCTTCCGCTTAGCCTCCCGTTCAGCCTCCTTCCGCAGCGCCTTCGTCTTCGCCTCGCGATATATCTCCTCCTCCTTTAATCGTTGCGCCTCTGAGAAAACCGCCGCGGGCGTCGCGCGTTTGCCCCCCGGCAACGCCGGGTCCATGTAGGTGAGTCGAAGCCCCGATTCACGGTCTATTTTTGCCTGTCTCTGCCGCTTAGCCCGCTTCGCCTCCATCTCGGCTTCCTCCTGCGCGCTCATCGTCACGATCTCCCGCCCGCTGCCGCCCGTCGTCTTCAGACGCCGCAGCGTACCGGGCGAAGGGGAGTCGTTTGGACTTTTTCGTCCAGCCGGGCTCGCTCTCGACTCTCTCCGCGACTCTCGCTCGCGATCCTGCGCGGCTTTCAGGCTCTTCGCGTACGCCTCGGTGTCGATCACGGAGATGGCGTCGCCCTTGAAGATGAGGTACGCGCGCTCCTTCACGAAGGTTCGGAACAGGTCGAGGACCTTCGCCTCGTCGGTGGCGGCGGCGGCGGCGCCCTTCTCGGGTATGGGCTTCGTCGGGCTCATGCCTGGGGACGTCGGCATGGGCGCGCCTTGCTTCCGCATGACCCGTGGCGCGAGCACGCGCGTGAGGAAGTCCAGCGATACGCCGCCGCCGCCGCCGCCCGCGTTGGCGCCGTCCTCGACGGAGGTGGCGTTCGCGACGACGCCGACGAGGTTCTTCAGGGTCTCCATCCTGTCCGCGGGCACCCGCTCGAGGAGCAGGCGCATGACGTACAGGCGCTCGCGGTATCCCGTTATGCGCACCGCCGCCATGAACGCGGCGTAGACCTTCCCCGTGCACAGGACATCGTCCAAATCGTTCAGCAGCTTGAGCACGACCGAGCTGAGGCACCCCGCGGTGATCCCCCTCTCGCTCGCCTCGCTCGCTTTCGCCTTGGCGCCCTTCTCCAGCACGTACGACTCCGCCTCGGCCATCTTGGACGGGAGGTGGATGATCTGACCTCTGTGCGACACGAACAGCGGGTCGTCCTCGGACGGCGGGCCGGTCACCATGAGCCCCATCAGCCTCGTCACCGCCAGGAGCTTGGCCACCGTGTCCATGTCTTTCGCCTTGCTCGGATCTCGCGCGATACTCGGGGTGATGCCGGTCTGGTCGCCCTGCAGGAGCATCGCCCTGCCCGGATGCGCGTACGGCGGCGCTCGCGATGTGGAGGCAGCCATCGCGGCCCTATACCTGCGATCCGCCCCCTCTTTCTCTGACGTCATGGTCCCCGGCGGACCCAGACGCAGCGCCCTGTGACGGCACACTTCGTAAAGCTGTCGGAGCTGACATTTACAACGGACGGGCAAAGTTGATGCCGACCGACTTTGCAGCCGACCATTTTCGTCTATTTTTCAATTTCTCACGACTGGATGCGTGTGTGTTTTGCACTGGTGTTTCTGTGTGACTAAATCGTCTGGTGTGAAGTCGAGCTTCATCAAAAAGCCCCCGCAAAGCGCGCAACTGGATAAAGGGTACTTGCGCTGCGGGGCGACGGCCATTCTGATATAGCGTCCGTCGCGTCTACACCAGATTCGTCAAGATGTCGTTCGCGATTTCCGCGCAGGCCACCTGCGCTCGTGTCACTGGGGGTGTTGCGGTCGTCCGCCGTAACGAAGGTGCGTGCTCGCGCCCGGGTCCCGGATGCCGGCAACACGGCTTTCCTTCAGGGTTATAGGGTTTGGCGTAATTTCGTGGCGCCGAGCGTACGGCCGCTGGTCGTCTCGCGACGACGCGGCCGCGCTCGGGGGCTCGAACCGCGCGCGCTGGACTCTCCTCGATGCGCGTGAAGCGCACGCCACCTCGTTCGAATCACATCGCTGACCTTTCATACCACCACCGCCCCCAATCTCTCGTCTCCAGGCATGAAGTCTTCGTTCACGGGCGCCCGCGTGGTGCAGAAGGATGTCGTCAAGCTTGCGCGCAAGCAGGTCGCCACCGTGGCGGCGGTTTCGGTTCCCGAGGGTGTGACTTTGGAGAAGATGGGCAAGGTGAGACTCGAGACGCGCAGACCCCTCAAACACGCAACGTCCACTCGCCGGACACGCCAGCGTCGCCCGCCGGACCGCATCCCCGTCGCGGACGTGGCCGGCGAGACGTGGATAACTCTCGGAACGGTTTTTTTCAGATAAATCACCCACCCATGTTGCGCATCCCTCTGACCGCATCCTTCCCCACCCATTCCTTCTCACGAACGCAGGACCTTCTCAACACTACCTACTACCCCAAGGGTGAGGACACCGACTGCAGCAGGAAGCCCTGGATCGTGATCGACGCGGAGGGTCTTCGCCTCGGCCGCCTCTCCACCCTCATCGCGACGTACCTCCGCGGCGGCAACGTCGGGTCTTACTCCCCTTCCATGAACATGGGCACCTACGTGGTGGTCATCAACGCGGAGAAGGTGACCGTGAGCGGCAAGAAGATGACGGATAAGGTTTACCGCCGCCACGAGACCGGCCGCCCCGGTTCCATGAAGGAGGAGACGTTCATCAAGCTCCAGCAGCGCATCCCCGAGAGGATCATCGAGAAGGCTGTCAAGGGCATGCTCCCAAAGAACCGCATGGGACGCGAGGTCTTCGGCCAGATGAAGGTTTACGCGGGACCCGATCATCCCCACGCCGCTCAGTCCCCCGTCGACGTGACTGCGGAGGTCAAGGCTCGGTGCTATTCCTCGAAGCAGCGCAAATAGAGCGAAGGCTGCGAATAAATAGGTGCTTCTCGGTCGTAGAGAATTGAAGAGTAATCGGTTTGAAGAAATTGCGCTGACCGGGTTAGAAGTATTTGGGGAGAGGGTGCCGTCGCTGTCGCTGTTGCTAGCATGTGAATATTAACACGATTCTTTAACGCGAGCCCGTCCGTGTATCGTTTGATGAAAGCTTTGATGAATTAATCCCAACTATGCTGCCAGGGTCGCCGCCCTAATTTTAAAACTGAAACCAATGAATGAGATGCCCGTTCACGCTCCCGCTCAACGTGTTGATGTCGCCGATTACCTGACTGGGCAGATATCATCAATCTTGAGGATCATGCGGACGCACTCGGTGGCCAGGGAGATGGCGGAGGTGGACACCAGCAAGGGCTGGAGCACGTCCTCCTCGAGGATGTTCGTGATCGTACCCTTCCTCACGTTGATGCCAAAGTTGGCGTTGCCGGTGGTGACGTGCTTGTTCCTCAGCTCGGTGACAATCTCGATGGGATTGAGACCCGCGTTCTCCGCCAGGGTGTACGGGATCACCTCCATGGCGTCGGCGAACGCCTTCACGCACACAGCCTCCATGCCGGACAAGGTCCTGGCCCACTTGCCGAGCTGCTGGGACACCTCCACCTCGGGCGCGCCGCCTCCGGCGATGAGGAACCTCTTCTGCACCAGGCAACGAATGACGCACAGCGCATCGTGCAGCGACCTGTCAGCCTCCTCGATGACCAGCTTGTTGGAGCCGCGGCAGAGCACGGACACGGTCTTGCCCATGTTCTGAATGCCGGTCACCTTGACGACCTTCTCGCCGCCGCAGGCAACCTCCTTCGCCAAGTCCGCGTGGCCGAGCTTCTCGGGCGTGAGCTGCTCGACGTTGGCCACCGGCTGGCAGCCGACGGTCTTGCAGATGAAGTCCACGTCGTCGCGCTCGACGTCGCGGACCACCATGATCTTAGCCTTGGCCAGGTAGTGGAGGGAGAGGTCGGTGACGGCGTCGCGGAGGATGGACTTCTGGATCAGCAGCACGTTGCACCCGCTCGCCTTGATCTTCTTGATGATGGAGATGATGTAGTTGCGCTCCTCCTTCAGGATGCGGTCCATCTGCTGGTAGTCGCTCACCACCACCGAGTTCTCCATGTCCGTCTTGGGGGGCGAGATGCAAAACTGGATCAACGCAATCTTAGCATTCTCAACCTTGGTCGGACCGCCCGCGGCTTTGGAGGACTTCAGGTCCAGCACGAGGCCGTCGACCATCTCGGTATCGTCGATGGTCCCGCCGGACTTGCGAAGGATCTTGATGTCCTTCAGGTCCACCATGTCCGGCCTCGCCTCGTCCCTGATCTTGAGCACGGAATCCACCGCGATTGGCGCGAGGATGTTGGAATACTGCGCCACAACCTTGGATCCGAGGGAGGTGGTGGCGGCTTTGATGAGCGCGGACCTGTCGTCGATGTCGAGGGGGATGGCCATCCCGGTGAGGATCTCGCAAGCCTTGTCGCACGCGAGTCCCATGGCGTCCGAGATGACCGTCGGGTGCACGCCTCGGCTGAGGAGGCCGATGCACTTGTTGAGGAGGGATCCGCAGAGGACGGTGACGGAGGTGGTGCCGTCGCCCGCGACGATATCCTGCGACTTGGAGAGCTCGACGAGCATCTTCGCGGCGGGGTGGGCCACCTCCATCTTGTTTAGGATGGTGGCGCCGTCGTTGGTGATGGTCACGTCGTTGTTCCCGCTCACGAGCATCTTGTCCATCCCCCTCGGGCCGAGGGAGGTGCGGATGGCGTCCGCGAGCTTCTTCGCCGCGCCCATGTTGGACGTGCGAATGTCCTGCTTGAGCTTGTTGTCGGTGTAGCGCTCACTGGCCTTGGAGCCGGTCGAACCGGGCTTGGCGACCATGTTGCCTAAGTCGAAAGCCTAGATCTGGTCGTAGGGAAAAAGCGGGGACGTCTCGTTGGCGCCTCCACCCTCGCTCGCGCTGACTTTTGTAGTCGCCGACGCCTGCTTTAAACGCGCGCGGTCGTGTGGAACGCGTGCGATGTGAAATGAACGGCGTGTGAAGCGCGTTCGAACGTCCGGAATCTACGGCGCGAAGGGTGTCGGTCACCTGCGTGCGATCGACGGCGCGTGAGATCTGTGCGCCGCTTCAACCACCGATCGCACGATCTGCCATCTTTTTTCCCTCCATTTGAAATCGAGCGCCGGCAGTTGACTTGACTTTTTCTTGAGTCATTCCCTTTTTTTCTTGAGTCATTCTTGAGTCATTCCGCCCACTGAACTCGGACCCAAAAATAGCACTCGCGAGGGTGACCGCGTGTAAGGGCATTGTCCAGCGCGGGCTGACCGACGCCGCTAGAGCGGGTTGGACGCCATGACCCCCGAGGAGGAGCTCGCGGACCTTCAGAAGAAGTTTGCACTTCTCGGTGAGTGCCTCGCCGAGCTCGAACCCTGGTTCTGACCCGTCGCGCGGCGCCGTCCCGGACCCGATCCCCCGCCCCTTGCCTCTGCAATTTCCCCGTGGCTAACGCAATTCCCATCCCCATCTACCCGCCTCTCCTTCCCAACAGAGGGCGACCGCAAGGCGTACTTCGAGACGTCGCAATGGACGATGAAACAGAACAAGGACACGATCGCGGCATCGAAGAAGGAGAACAAGGATCTCCTGACGCAGCTCGCGGAGAAGGGCAGTAACTCCATGGCTGATCGCGACAACATCCCAAAGTCCGCCGATCTCGGCCCGGAGAACAACGAGGAGCTCTACCGCCTCCAGGAGCTGGCGAAGGACCTGCGCAGGCGGTACGACGACTACAAGCAGCGCGCCGTGCGGAAGACCCGGGAGCTCGAGGACAAGCTGGACAGCATCAAGGACCTCGAGAACGACGCCGTGAATCCGTCCGAGGAGGACACGCCCACGACCAGGCTGCTCAGACAACTCGAGAACCGCTTCGACAAGGCTCTCATCAAGTACAACGAAGCTCAGTCCATCCAGAAGACGTACCAGCAGATCGTCAAGCGGCTCGGCGACGAGCGCGTCACCTTCGACGCGCAGCTCCAAGGCATGGACCGAGCCATCAAGGCCAAGGAGAAAGATCTCGCCGAGCTCGTGCTCCTGTCGCACGAAGCCAACGCGAGTAAAGACAAGGCAAAGTCCGAACTCGCCGACGTGGAGAATTCGCTCAAAAAGGAACGGATGGACCGGGAGAAGGACATACGGGACAGGCGGGAGATGCTGCGGCAGCGCGAGCAGATGAACGCGGAGACGGCGCGGATGCGAAAGAAACGGGACGACGACGCCACCGCCCGCGACGCCGCCGCGCAACGGAAGAAGGAGGCGGATCTTCGAGCCAAGATGGGCGAGGAGGAGCGCCGACGCGCGTCCGTGGCGGGTAAGCTGAACAACTACGAGGATGCCTTCCACCGCATCAAGGATGCCACGGGCGTGGTGGACATCCACGAGGTTGTCAACAAATTCATGACCCAGGAGGACACCAACAACAACCTCAAGCAGCTCACCACGGACGGCCAGACGCGGGTGGAGGCCCTGAAGGAGGAGATCGACGGGACCAGGCAGAAGATCGAGTCGTTCAGGCTGGACGGCGCGGGGACCGGCGCCTCGCGCAGGCTGGTGGATGATTACGAACAGCAACTCACGGAGAGCACCGCGAACAACGACCGCGTCAAGTCCAAATTCGAGCGACTCAACAAGGTGATGGTGAGCATGAAGGCGGGCACCGAGCACCTCGTCGACAGGTTGGATAACACGCACACGGAGGCGTACTCGTCTTCTGGGTCCTTGGTGATCACGGACGAGACCGTGGTGGAGGCGTTGGCGGATTGCGAGCGCAAGCTCCTCAAATCGCTTAACCTCGTGAATCAAAAGGGCGAGGACAGCCTGAAGAGCACCCTGTCGCGGTCCTTCGGTCAGTCCTCCTCCGTGTCGGCGCACAACTTTCGCATCGACCTGCTCGCGGACTCCGAGGACGACTCCGAGGATGACGACCGCGAGGAGGATGAGGACGGCGCCGCGAAGGTTGCGGACAGGACCCAGGTGAAATACGAGGCTGAGGTGACGTTGGCAAAGGCCACCGGGCGCAGGCCGCCGGATGCGCTCTCGCCCATGAAGTCGGGCCGAGGCGGTCCTCCCCCGACACCCGGGTCGGTCAAGGGCAAGGGAAGCCGCGGGTCGCGACCCGTCATGGCCTGAGTTTCAATAACTACTTCAATCGCATTCAACAATCGTCTACACTAGGTACAATCGCCGACTTTTTCTCTCACTTTTGACATCTCACTTTCCGAACATGAGACTCAGCACGGTATCCTCCACGACGTCGTCGAAGAGTTCCTCGGCGAGCCGAGTCAGGATCGCCTTCTCCGTGGACACCACGTCGTACCACCCCTCGTCGTCGCTCGCCTTGACATCGTCCTTCACGACGTCATCCACCGCGACCCGGCCCCCGTGCGGCGGGTCCATCACCGTAGCCGCCCGAGCGGATACAACCTCGATCAGCCCGTCCATCTGTCCAGAACCCATCTGGACGCCGTACACGCCAACGAGCGGTAAGGACTCGAGGAGAACCTCGCGCACCGCGTCGAACACGAGCCGGTCGGAGCACCGACGTCGCGACGTCGCGTCCGCGAGCGCGGCGAGACCGACATTTTCCGGTTCGGCGGTTTGAGCTCCGAGTTGGAAAAAGTCGAGACTCTTCAACGCCGACGCGTCCGCGCCGCATCGTTCGATCGCGACGCGCGCGAGGGACGCCGCGCGCGTCGCCGTCGCGCGGCGCACGAGGTCCTCGGCGGCGGGCGCGGGGGATAGCGGGCTCCCGGGGTCAGCCGCGATCCCGGCGGGTTCGCCGAATGCGACGGCGGCGACGTCGTCCAGCGCTTCACCCAGCAGGTGCGAGTGCAACACCCCGAGGAGCGACGTCGCCTCGCCGGAGAGCGACGGTGACTCACCGGTGACGTCCCTCGTGCGCACCGTCCGGCCGGATGAAGCCGCGGATTCGGTATCTGTACCGGGCGGCTCGAAGTCATCTTCCGAGTACGCGTCTGTGCGTATCGAAGTCTCGGGCGAGTGAATCTCAGAGACGCTCGAGTGAATCTCAGAGACGCTCGAGGAACCGGGCGATCCGCTCTTCTTGCCGGGCGATCCGCTCTTCTTGCCGGGCGATCCGCCCTTCTTCTTGGGCGGGGATACAGCGTGCGCGGGCGGGTGGAGCTCGAGGGGCGAGTGCGGGTGACCGCCGCTCGTGTCCGACCCCATGGAAGACCGGGGTGACCTGTTAGGTGAGCGCGCTGAGCCCGCCGGCGCGGGGATAGGCTGGAAGACGTCCGAGTCGTAGGATCCGATCTCCGTCGCGATGGACTCCTCCGGGATGTCCTCCTCGCCGACGAGCGGGGGTTCCGGCGACGGTGACGATGGTCGGCCTCCGCTTCGCTTGACGGGTGAGGTTTTCGAGATGTTCACCGGGGTGAGCTGCCGCTTGATCGGGCTCCCGCCCGAGAGGGGCGTCGCCGCCGCCGAGCCGATGCGCTCGATGTCGTCGTCCAGCGTGTGAATCTCGCGCGCGAGCTCCCGCTCCACGGATTTCATCTTCCGCAGCGCCAGCGCCTCGAGCCGTTTCGCCTCGACCGTTTCCTCGAGCTGCGCCAGACGTTCCTGGTGCGCCCTCAACTTGTGTTCCACGTCGTACTCGGCGACCTCGGCTTCAAACTTGGCCTCATCCGCCAAAGTCAAACCGTCGACCTGCTCGAGCCGCGCGAGCTCCAACTCCATCTCGCGGATCTTCGCCTGTTTCGCTGCGAGCTCCGCGGCTCGAAGCGTCTTCTGCCTGGCGCGGAGCCTGCGCTGAACGTCCTCGTGTTTCGCGGTGACCTCTTGGTACCGGTCGTCGAAGGATTCCTCGGACCGGGTCGGGGACGGTTCGGTCGGTTCGTCCGACACCGCGAGGCCCCTCGATGACGACGACTTGGATCCGCGCGTGGACCCTTGAACGTGTGGGATCGATTCCTCCGGGATCGACGACGCGGTGACGCTGAGCTCGGAACGCTCGACGACGCCGACCTCGTCGACGATGGAGGTATCGTCGTCCGACTCGGGCGCGGGTCGAACGTCGACGTAGCCAATCTCATCCTCGATTTCGTCGTCGTCGTGGTCGTCTCCTTCGCCGGGTGGTTTGGACGCGGCGGTGGCGGCGGCGGCGTCCGCGAGCATCTTCGCCGCGGCGTCCGACTTTTCCCCGCGGAGGATAGCCTCGGCGGCGGCGTCAAACTCCGCGAGGACGACGTCGGGGTCGAGGTCGGCGTCGACGGTGGGAACCACCCCGTGTTCCTCTTCGTCCGTTTCGTCCTCCTCCGGGAGCGGCTTCTCCACGGACGCCGGTGACCCGAACGCGGCCTCCACCGTGAGTGCACCGGCGGCGGGCAGGCCCCTGGAGACGAGCTCCGCGGCAGCCGCGCGCTCCACCGCGGTTCCCGACGCGAGGCTCTTCACGAACATTTCCGTCACCTCCTGCACCTGCCTGAGGCTCTCCTCGCGTACCCTCGCCGCGGTCTCCATCGCGGTCTTCTCCAGCTCCTCGGCGCGTCGCACGTACGTCTCCTCGAGCTCCTTCGCCCTGGCCATCTGCGCCCGCGCGTTTTCCTCCTGTTTCCGGATGCGTTCGCGTTCCGTCTCGAGCGCCTGCGCCAGCGCGGTGGCGACTTGCTCCGCCTGAAACAGCTCCTGCTGTTGTTGAAGCTGCGAGAGCTCCTCCGCCATCTCGCCCATCTCGTCGAACAGGTTGAGCTCGGACCGTAGCTGGTGCTCGAGCTCGCCCGCGGTCGGCCGGTCGCCGTCGGACGACACCTCCGCGGAGAGCGCCGTCATCGCCGCCTTTTGCCTCGGGGATAAATCAGCCGAGAGCGCGAGGCGCGCGGGCGGCTCCTCTCGGCGTTCCAGCTCGAGCTGGCGCCTGGCCCAGCGCTCGGCGGGCTCGGTGGGCTCCTCGATCGGGGGTTTCGTGGGCGAGGGTGTTGGGGCCTTTTTCTCCCTCTTCTCCTTCTTCTTCTTCTTTTCCTTCTTTTCCTTCTTGGAAGCCTTCTTTTTCTCCGCTGGGGCCGGGAGAGCCGCCGGCCGCGCGGGCGACGGAGCCTCCACGCGCTCGTACACCAGCGCGAGCGGTTCCGTCTGCGAGCTCCGCACCGCGGTGTCCTTCTCCAACTCCAGTTTCTTCTCCAACTCCTCGGCGACGCGCGCAGTTTCCGACGACACCGCCGCGGCCGCGGCGGCGGCGGCGGCTCTCCTCGTGTACAACGAGAAGATTCCAACCGGCTCCCTCGGCTGCGGCGCCACCGTCGGTGCCGGGAGCGCGAGCGTCTCCGCCGCCCTCGCCGCGCGTCTCTCCTCCTTGGATCCAAACGCCGCCGCCGCTAACGCGTCGATTTTATCCTGGCTCATCTTCCCCGTGTCGTACGGCGCGTCGACGTCGAGCGTGGGTCGGTGTCTCGCCAGCCTGGCTTCTAACTTGCGGTGCGCCGAGGACCCTTGCGCGAGCCAGTCCTCGGGCTTCGGCACGTGCTCGTCGTTTGGTAGCACGGTGTGGGTGCCCGGCCGGCCGGTCTTGACCCCCAAAAGCCGTGGTCGTGGCATCGGGGGTTGCCTCTCCGGTGACGTCGCCGGCACGAGCGATTTCTGAACTGTTTCGTCGTCAAAGACAACCTCGACGTCGTCCTCGTCGACTTCGTCCCCGCTTCCGTCCCCCCGCGCTCCTCCCGCGCCGCCCTCGCCGCCGTCGTCGATCTTCGGCGAGAAGGTGATGTGCCGCCCGGAGGCGTGCGTGTACGAAGTCTGCGCCCTGGACGGTTTCAGGATCCCCGCGTTGATTTCAGCGCGGACACCCTTGCGAGCGACGTGACCTCGGAACGCGCTCTGCACCGCCACCGCGGCAGCCTCCTCCTCCGCCGAGGTTGTCTCTCGCGCCTCTTCAACCTCGATGCGTCTGGACGCCGTTTTAGGTTTCCTAAACACCGGCGACGCGTCCCTCGACATCCCCGAGGAGGTCGGTCCGCCGCCGGCGATCTGCGCGAGCGCGAGGTTATCGATGGTATCCGCGAGGCGCCTCGCGACGTCTTTCAACACCTTAGCCTGCCGACGTTTCTCCGCAGCCTCCTCGCCGGCCCGCCGGCGCGCCTCGGCTTCCTCCTTGGCGTTCGTGGGCGCCGCGAAGGACGACGACGGGGTGGCTTGTGAAAATGAATCCTCCCCCCGCGTGAGATCCTCCCGCCCCGCCGCTATTCGCTTGATCCGCGGCGCCGCCGCCGTGAGCGCGAGCGCCGCGGCGTGCGCATCCACCGAGGCGTCCAGCTCAGCCTGTATGGCCACGAGTTCGGACTCGAACGAACCGAGCGGGTTCGGCTTGGGCTTCGCCGGGGATTCTTTACGCGGAGCCGCGACGGGTTTCTCCGGGGATTTGGGTTTCATCTTGAGGGGCTTGTAGGTGATGACGGGTTTGGCGTCCTCAGCCTCGGTCTCCGGCACGTTGTTCTTCTCGGCAGCCGCGTGCGTCTTCGCGGCACCCTTCTGGACCAGCGGCTGGATGTCGACCGGCTCGGGGATCTCAACGTCGGGCGCGGGCGCGGGCTTGACGGGGATGGCCAAATCGGCCAACGACTTTGGCGCGTCGTCGTCCGCGGGGTCCACCCACTCGAGATGCATCGGCTTGGGCTTGGGCTTGGGCTTGGCGGGCGCGTCGACGCCCCGCTTGGCGCGCTCCGCCGCCGCCTGCTGCGCCATCATCCTGGATCGCTCGTCTTCAGCCTTTTTCATCGCCGCGCGGTGCGTCCGCTTCGCCTCCAACTCCGCCTTCTCCGCCGCGATCTTCTCGCGCCATTTACGCTTGCTATCCGCCAAGAATTTCTTAACCTCCGCCCGCCGCTTCTCCGTATCCTCCGGGTTCCTACTTTGTGCAGCCTCCAGTCCCGCCGGTTTCTTCCCCGGGTGGGATCCACGCGCGGGCTCCAGCGGGATCGTCGCGCCCCACGCGGGTCTCGATTTGAGATCCACTTTGTTCGCGGCGGTTTTGTGTGAGTCGGCCGCTTTCCGCTCCCGTTCGCGTCGCTCGCGTTCCTCCCAGAAGGACGGCCGGATGTTCTCCCTCCACGGCCGGTCGCCTTCCCACGGCTTTTGTGACGCCTCGGCGTCGTCGTCGTCGTCGACAACCTTGGCGGGTACGGCGGTGGGCGTGGCGGCGTCGTCGTTTGAGTCGGATGATGAATTCGGGGGTTTGAAGACGGTGCCTTGGGATGGGGATCGGCCGTCGGGCGCCATGTGTTCCTTGGCGCGCTTGATGCGCGACTCGTTCTGCTTCGCGACCGTCTGGAGGAGCTCGTGGACGGCGTTCTGCCGCCGCATGAGTTCCTCCGCCTCCCGCGCGGCAGCCTCTTTGCGCGCCTCGATCTCCTTCATGGCGAGCTTGGGCGGTGTCAGTTTCTTGAGCAAGCCGTCGGAGAGGGGCGAGTTCCCGAAGCCGAGACGCGCGCCGTCGTCGCTGGAGGAGTCGTCGCTGCCCAGGAGCTCCTCCCCCGCGTGCTGCGATATGAGCCGCAGGAGCTGCGCGCGAGCCTCCGCGTGCGAAGGCCCCGCGTCGTCGTCGTCGGACGCGACGAACCCCCCGGACGAAGAAGCGACGGGCGCGACCACGACGTTCATGGGTCGCTCCCTCATGCCCGCTCGGTCCCCTCTGCTAGCCGACCCTTTGCCTGCGTGTTTGGCCCGGGGCGTCGCACGTTGGTCCGCCGGGAGGAGCGCGCCCGTCGCCGCCGCACGCGTGGATCCGTCGACGTCACCGACCAGCCTCGAAGCCGCGAGGTTGGCCATCTCCGCCATCTGCTTCACCCGAGCCATGGACTCGGAGAGGTGCGGATCCTCCTCCGAGGACGACGACGCGGGTGCCTTTCCGGTCCCGCCCCTGGACGCCATCGCCGATGTCGCCGAGTACCTCGCGGCGCCTCGGACGACCTCGATACTTCGCCGACGCGTGGACCGACCCCTCGTCGAGTCCAGCGCGAGCGCTATCTGGGCTCTGGATCGGCCGTGATGGCCGTTTTTCAACGGCTCGAAAATAAAGTCGCGTCCGAGAAGATTTCATCTTCAGTCTGCTCTGCACACGGCAGTTGAGACCGCGCGAGCGCCATGACCGAGCAGAAGAAGGAGGAGAAGAAGGAGGTCGCCGTCGACCTCGAGTGCGACGACGAGTTCGAGGAGTTCGGCAACGAAGGTGAGTCGCGCGCGCCCGAACCCAACCCCGGATCTAGAGAGCGCCCCGATATATCGCCCCAATCTTACCCTAGCGAGATCTCGCGTTCTGACCTTACCTCGTCGCCTTCATTCGTCCGCGCAGAGTGGGGAGCCGAGGAGGAGGACGCCGAGGATGTGAACCAGTGGGAGGAGGACTGGGACGACAGCGAGAAGAGCGACGACTTCACCCGCCAGCTCCGCGCCGAGCTCGAGAAGTTCGCGTAAGAAGAAGAAGAAAACACGAGCCGTGCTGTCCGCGTGGATCTATCGCTGTGCTAGTTGTTTGCCGTAACCGGAGTTCTCACCGGAGCGTGTTCTTGAACCGTTCCTTCCAGGATCCTGCGTGATCTTCCTTTTGGTTTGGGATTACCGAGCTACCTTCCAACACGTCGAGACTCGACGTGTTGAAACGGATAATAGGTAGCACCAAAAGGAAGATCTCAACAGAACACGCCTCGGTGCGAACCATTCGCACAGCGATGGCACCACGTTAGTGACACCCGGCTGGATGTACGAGTAACTAGCCGACATTGATCAATTGAATCCTAGACGTCAAACGTACACATCACACTGTCTCGCCACGTCTCGAACCCGCACGTCATCAGGTGCACGTATCACTGGCGCGAGCTGCCGAACATGAGGTTTGTGCTCCAAACTTGGGCTCGAGTTTTCGTGCCGACAGACTCTTTGACCAGACGGGTAAAACAGCAGTGGAACGATCTCAAGCCGGCCACAAGTCCCCGCGCGAGCGCGTGGCGGCTTTTAGTACATTTGGTCGAGCGACAGGGTGGCGCTCGTGGGTGACCGGGCTTCGTGACTCGGCCGGGATAGACAGTCTCGGCCTTGAGATCTTTGGTCCCCTTCGGTTCGAAACGGGAAAGACAGATGGGTGGCTGGCGCGAAGCCACGAGGGCCCCTCCCTCGCGAGTGCGCCGCGAGGAGCGTCGATCGTTCGCGGCACGTTCGGGCGGTGCCCCTTGGCGCGATGCGATGGCCCCGGTAAAGGCCGCGGCGAGGTCATCATCCTCACGCGACGCGCTCCGAACCGCGGCCAGATCCTTCCTCGAGGACAGCTCCGGTTTGGGCCCCCCGCCCGACGGCGACGCCACCCCGGCGGAGATATCCGCGGACGTCCTCCTCCTCGTGCGCGCGATGAACAGACAGGACACAGAGGACGGCGTCGCCGAGGCGTCCACCAGCGGCCGCGGCGCCCTCGACGCCCTCGTCGGGGACCTCCTCAGCGCGCAGAGGCTCCATCTGGACCAGGAGATCGCGTCCACGCTCGCGGCGTACTACCGCGGCGTGCTGACCGACCCAGCGAGCATGAACGAGGACGCGCGCACCACGCAGAACTCGCTCAAGACACTCGCGCAGCTGCTGCAAGAGGGCGGCGCCCACCTGCCGGCGCAGGAGGTCGACGCGCTCATCTCCGCGCTCCTCGCCAAAATATCCAAAAAGTCCAACAATAAAACTGGTCAAGCGGGCGAAGGGGAATCGAGCCGCGCACGGGGCGGCGCGAGGGACACCGCGAGGCACACGCTCAACGCCCTCGGCGCGTTGGTCAGCCGCGCATCCACCGGGTGCGTCACGACGCAGGCGCACGTCGCGGTCGGCGAGGCTATCGTGTCGGCGCTGGACGCCGAGACCAGGGGCGAGGGCGTCTCCCCCGAGGGCGCGCCGCGCACGATGGGAAGGGCGCGACCCGCCGAGGACGCGAGCTCCTCGCGGTTCTTCGCGGCGGCGACGAGGTGCGCGCACGTGTGCGCGGGGTGCGGGGTTTGGCCCGAGCGCGTGGTGAGTGCGCTGGTGACGCATCTTCGAAGATTTTTCGCGTACGGCGTCGATAAACAAACCAACGCGCAGACCCCAGAACATGTCACGAACGATCAGCCCCCGACAAGCCCAACCCGAGGCGGCTACGTTCCCCCGCACTTACGTACCGCTGAGAGCCGCGGGTGCGGGTCTTCGGACAGCGACGCGAGCGAGAGCGACGGCGGGCGGGGGGGTGAGATTGGCGATCGATTCGGAGCTTCGAAGGTTCGAGCCAACGCCGCGCTCTGCGTCTCCGCGTTGGCACGCACCAACCCACGGAGCCTCCACGCGCACTGGCCCAAGCTCCTGCCCACGAGCGTCGCGCAGCTGCTCGCGAGGTCACCCACACCCACGGTGGTGCGGTGCGCACTGAACGACCCGTCGCCCAGGGTGAGAGCCGCGGCGTTGGCGGCGACGGCGCATCTACTCGAGGGACCCGCGACTCGGACCTATTTCGCCGCCGCGGAGGTGAGGTTCAATTCCAAGACTGGCGCGGTGATCCGCGCCAACTTCGCATCCTTGTCCTCCACGCTCGGTGACACCGCGTGTGCCACGCACGAGGCGTTGGTGAGGGCGGTGCGAGGTGAACCGGCGTTGTCGTGCCTCCCCGCGGCGTGCAAGGCGTTGAGCGCTTTCCACGACGCGGCTCCGTTTTCGCGTTTGCCCCGTGACTTGGTACCGAAGGCACTCGGTGGGATTCAAAAACGGCTCCTCGACCTTCCTACAGAGGGTGCCTCCCGGGTTGACGGCGAGGTAGGCGCCGCGCGGGTGTCACTGCTCGCGGCGCTCACCGCGGCGTTGGCGGCGAAGGGGGCACCGGTTGAGGTGACGGACTCTTTGATGCCCGGGTTGGATGATTCGCCCTCGGGAAGCCTGGGTGGGATCCTCCCGGGGTTGGTGCGTTACGCTGCGGGCGGTGACGGGTCGGGGACGCGGTGCGAGGCGTTCGGTGCGCTGAGGGCGGCGGCGACGGCGCACCCGGCGGCTGTGTCCGCGATGCTCGACGACGACGATTCGTTTGGCTTTCGATCGATTTTACCGGCGAGTACCTTTGCCGCGAGCCGTGGGAACGAGGACGGCGACGGGGACGTTCGCGTCGCTCAGGCGTCCGCGAAGCTCCTCGCGGACTTCCTCGCGGCCGTGGGCGGCGGCGGCGCGGGCACGGCGGCCGAGGACGACCCCTCGCAGCAGCAGCAGCAGCAGCAGCAGGCTGAGAAGGAAAACGAAAAAGGTTGGTCTCTTCCGACCGACTCCCTCGCCGCGTTGTGGGACGACGTCGCGTCCGCGCAGTTCCCCGCGATGACACGTCACTCCTCGCCCTTAGTTCGCGCCGCGGGGCTCGGCGCGTATAACGGTCTAACCGCCGCCGCGCTCGCGGGCACATCCGAGGCGAACAGGCGTGCGCTAATGGAGGCGCCGAGGTTATCGCTGGCGAATGAGAAGGCGCCAGCTGTGCGAGCCGCCGCGTGTCGAGCCATCGGCGCGCTCGCCGCGCTCACCCACGAATCGTCCGGTGCTCTTCGTGACGCGTTGGATCCCTCGGTGGACCTACTTCTGAAGGCTTTGAAGGACTCCGCGAAGAGCGTCCGGTTACCGGCGTCGTGGGCCATCGCCAACGTGTGCGGCACCGCGGGTGAAATCGTAAGTGAATCCACCCTCGCGAAGATCGCGGATTCGTGCGTCGCGGCGGCTACGCAGGAGGGCGATAAGGTTCGCGCCAACGCCGCTCGCGCGCTGGGGTACTTGGTGTCCGCCGCGGACTTCTCGTCGGAGCCGTCCAAAGCGTGGCTTCCCGGCGTGATCCAGGCGCTGATGTCGTGTCTCACCACGGGCAACGCGAAGGTTCAGTGGAACGCGTGCCACGCCATGGCCAACTTGTTCCGCAACCCGACCACCGCCGCGGGCGACAGCGCGTGGTCCCCGCTGGTGGTCCGCATGTTACTGATGCTACTGCGGGACACGCGGAACTTTAAGATTCGCATGCACGCGGCGGCGACGCTCGCGACGCTCGGCGAACGCTGCGAGTTTGGCAACGCGTACCCAGACACGGTGAGCATCGTCACCGTCGCGCTCGAATCGCTCGAATCCCTCGAGCCCACACCGGGTGACTCCGCCCCGGGCGACGGCGGCGAGCCCGCGCTCGCGGACCTGAGGTATAAACCGCAGCTCGGCGCGCAGCTCGCGGCGACGCTGCTGCGCGTGCTCGCCATGGGCACCGCCGAAGACGCCGGGTCGGTGAGGGACACACTTGTGAAAAAGAAGGACGTCATCCGCGCCGCCGTCGACGCCGCCACCGCGGCGCTGGATTCATCGCGCGACGGTGGGGATTTACCGGAGGATCCATTCGGGACGTCGAAGGACGGCGGCGCGGGAGGACACGAGGACACGGCGGTGCGCGGCGCGGGGTCCGCCGGGCCCGAGCGGACGTCCAGCCTCGACATGTCCACCCTCGCGAGGGCGCTCGGAAGCCCGGGGAAGGGCGGCGCGGGCGAGGACGAGGACGGGGATGGGGACGGGGACCGGGAGGCGCGCGAGCGACGCGCGGATTTGATTGCGGCGGCGGCGGGTTTGGGAAGGATGTACGGTGCGCTCGGGCAGGAAGGAGAGGGTATCGCGACGCACTACCGCAGTCTGAGATGAGGAGGACGACGCCAGCCGTACGAGATTCAAATGAGATTCAAATGAGATATTCAAATCCATCAAACGCTACACTTCTCTACCTCCTGTGTGAACCCGACCCACCACCGCCCATCTCTCCGCTGTACACCGTCGCGATGGAATCGTTCGAACCCGCCGCTAACAGCAGCGAGTTCGGATGGAACGCCAGCGACCGAACCGCGCCGATGCGCTGACCCAAGAACGAGTTGTAATACCGAATCGAGGCGACGTTGTTTCCCTCCAGATCCCACAGCTTGATCGCGCGCTCGCTCGACCCCGACGCGATGACCGGCGCGTACTTGTGCGCCACGAGCGCGCTGAGCGTCGGCCTCCCACCGCCGCCCCCTTGCCCCGCGGACGGCCTCTGAACCTCGGTGGTATAGAACGGCTTCGCCGCGTTGCGCAAGTCGCAAAATTTCATCTCGCCGTTGACCGATCCCGTGACCACCAGGTTGGACGTCTGCCCGGGCTGGAGTAAGATGGACACCACCGGGTGCTGGTGCGTCTGGACCACCGAGAGGAGCCGGGCTGGCGTGCGCAGGTCGTACGACAGCACCGCACCGTCCGCGGCGCCCGCCATGAGCAGCGCACCCTCCGCGGTGAGGCACGTCCCGGGCGATTGCATCTGCAAACTCTCCAAACACAGCTCCCGCGTCATGTCCCACACCCGGAGCAGCGGCACCGGCTGCGTGTCCCCAGACGCGTACAGGCACCCGCTCTGCTGCTGCCACGACACCACGCCCTTGTTCTTCCAAACTGAACGCTCGGCGGTGAACGAGCTCCGCCTGTGGCTCGGGGGTCGGCCCCGGATCGGCGCCTCGGAAGCGCTCGACGAAACAGACCCGGCGTGGTTGTTAACACCCGCGCCTCCCGCATCGTTCGACCCAGGGACCGCCATGCCCCCCGCGGCGCCGCCGACGACGCTCCCGCTCCCGCCGTCCGACGTCATTCCGCTCGGCGCGGACGACGGGAGCGGGAGCGCGCGGAGGGCGGTCACGAGGGTCTCCTCACCCTGCGCCGCGTAGTTGCGCCAGACCCGGACCGATCCGTCGACGCCCCCCGTCATCAACAACGCGTCGTCGAGGTCGTTCACGAGCGACAGCGTCGCGACCGACCGACCGGGCATCCCCGCGCTGAACCTGTTCAACATCGCGCCCGATTGGTAATCCCACACGCGCACGATGCCGCGGTCGTCGGCGATCGCCGCGGTGGGCGCGATGGGGTGCATGAGCAAACACGCGGGCGTCGCCGATTCGTCCATGTCGACGGACGCTAAGTGTTCGGTGAGCTTGAGCGTTTCTTTGCGCGCGCGGCCGCTTCGTCGCATGTTCTCCTCCTCGATGCGACGCCGCGCGAGCCGCTTGGACGGGTCCAGGCGCTGGTGCAGGTTCTTGGGCGTCGCGCCGCGTCGCCCGCCGCCCGGAACGACGCCGTGGGGGAAGAAAAACTCTTCGTCGTCGAAATCGTACCCGTGCCCGTGGCCGCTGGCGGGTTCGAGCAGGCTCCGACTGAAGTGCGCACATGACCACTGGAATATGTGCGACTTTGGAAGAACCGCTCGAAGGGGACCGCGCGCGTCGCCGTCGGGCCCTTTAAAGGTTGGGGCAAGAGAAGATCCGTTCCGTCCGTGACCTACTTTCGGCGATTCCGGCGGCTCGGCAAACGCGGGGGGGAACGACGGGTGCTCCGCCATCGGGGGCGATCCGAGCTCACCGCCCACCGTCGTGTTGCGACGCATGCCGCCCCCGTTTCGAATCGTCCGGTCCCTATCCGTCGTTCCCGCTGTCGGTCCGTCCGTACCCCCGCGTGTGTGCGCCGCGTTGTTGTTGCCGAGCGCGCTGTGCGACCGCGTCCGCGAGGGCGCCGCGCCCGACATCTGACCGCCTATGGTGCCGGGGGTGTCCGGGTTCAATCGAAGCCGCGTCGTCGCCGGCGGCGTCCCGGCGACGGGCCCAGGACTGAACACGCTCGACCCCATCCCGCCCGACCCCGCCCTCGGCGATCCCAACAGCCGCGCCGCCGCGCTGCTGAGCTTCTGGTGCCAGCTAGGCGTCCTACCGCCCCGTCCAAGCGTCGCTCCCATCCCCGCCTCTTCCCCTCGGCCGTAGGTGGGCGATCCCGACACGTCGCCCCGGGCGCTCGCCTCGGACCCGCCCCGCGTGTCCCCGTGTGTGCTATCCGCGCGGTACGGCCCGTGCGGGTTGAACGGCGACTTAAGCAGCACCGGGTGCAGCAGCGGGTGCGTGGTTTCGATACCCGTCGCGACGAGCGCCTTTTGCGCCACGCCCGAGACCCTCGGGCTCGGATCCTGCGCCAGCTCCACGAGCTGCTCGAGGAGGTGGACGTAGAGCCCGCCGCCGACGCGCGCGGCATCCGCGCTCGCGAACGTGTTTGCGTTTGTCGTGGCACCTTGTGTGCGAGCTGCATCTCCATCCGCGTGAGACTCCCGCGGGGGTGAACCTGGGACGTTTGGTTCGGGTTTGTCCCTCGCCGCGAGGTTATCGACGCTGGGATCGCGGTATCCCAGGGTGCCAAAGGCGGGTTCGTAAGGTCCCTCCGGACTCGCCGCGTGTACCCCCGCGTTGCGCCCGGAGTCGAAGGAGCCGCCGATCACGCCGCTCTCGCCGAGTGACGGCCTGGCACCGGCGGCGAGCCTGCCGTCGCCCTCATGGCTCGCGGCGCCGCCGTCGAAGGAGGAACCGGCGGCTCCCGAGCTCGGCCGCGGGCTCCCGCCCCCCGACCGAGCCCGCCGCCACCACGCCGCCGCGGACTGGAACAGCATCGAGTGGACGCACGCCAACCGCCCGAGCGCCACCGCGGTTTCCACGCGCACCAGCGGGGAGGCGTCCGAGATGCCCGGTAAGATCTGGCACGCGATGGTGCGCTCCGCGGCGGCTCGGTCCGCGTCGAGAAGGCCGCTTCTTTGTCCCCCCCTTTGTCCCTCTCGGTCCGAGTTAGAGTGTTCGGCGTCCTCCTTGATCTCCCCATCGTCACCCTCGCCGTCTGTATCGAGCTCGACGCGATCGGGGGGTACGTAGATGAGCGCGCCGAGGGCGTAGACGGCCGCCGCGCGGACATCCGGGATCGGGTGCGCGAGCAGCGGCGCGATGGCCTCGGGCGCGCCGGACAAAAACGCCTCCCCCTGGAGAGACTTGAAGTTTTCCCACAACTTACCGACGCACAGGCAGAGCCAGCGGACGAACAAGGGTGAGCCCGCGGGGGACGACGCCTGGGGCAGGTGGCTCAGACAGATCTGCATGAGACCGGATTGCGCGCAGACGGTCTGTCCCTTCGGGTGGGCGTCGGTGATGGCGGCGAGGACGAACGCCGCCATGGCTCTTTCCTCGCTGGGCACCTGCGGTGAGTCGAGGAACCTGATGAAGTACACGTGCCCGTTGTCCTTGACGAGGTCGAGTTGGCAGCTGCGGTCCAGGGCGAGGATCTTGGTCCAGATGAAGACCAGTATTTGCCGAAGGTCCGGCGCGGTGGTCTGCAGCAGCTTTAAGACGTACGGGAAGATACCCACCGACAGCGCCAAGTCAACCGCCCACGGGCCCATGTCCAGGAACCGTCCGAGCAGCACGAGCGCGCGGAGCCGGTGCGACTGCGACAGCAGCACCTGCAGCACGATCGGAAGCTGCTCGGGCGGGGGTTTACGCTCCGACCCGTGCTCCAGCCAAACCTCAAACGCGGTGAGCTGCTCGGTGAAAAAGGGACTCGGAGCGAACTCGACGTTCGGGTCACCCGCGACGAGACTCGGGAGCTGCAGCAAACAAATCTCCACCGCCATGTCCCACGCGTGCCACATCGGGTGCTGGTACGTGGGCGGCAGTGCGGGGCACGATATGGGCGTGCAGTTGTTCGCGCGCATGA
>Ga0302116_1000301_pt1 | contig 29418 bp, 17 predicted proteins | sample AG5_SCM_MG_FD_203124 | JGI IMG/M metagenome (GOLD analysis project Ga0302116, IMG submission 203124) | Marine microbial communities from Western Arctic Ocean, Canada - AG5_SCM | ecosystem: Environmental > Aquatic > Marine > Oceanic | place: Canada: Western Arctic Ocean | collected 2017-10-01 | reverse complement strand
GGCTTTGACGTCGTCTGGAAGGTGGTGCGATGGGACGTGGCGGAGCGCGTGGGTGACCGCGGTGGATGCGCGCTCGGCGGCGACGCGCATCCCCGGCGGGGGGACGCGCTCGGAGCCGCCATCCGCGTCTTCTTCTTCTTCTTCTTCGTCTTCATCGTCGAGGCCCGCCATTCTCAGCGCCTCTGCCTGGGCATCTTGGACTCGCATCTCGTACACAGCTGTGAGCCTCGGGGCCTTCCTCGCCTCGCCCGCGATCCACCACTCGTCCTGGCCCCACGTCGTTGCCTCCGCGCGTAGGTCCTCGAGGAGGGCGTCCGCATCTCGCGGCGGCATGACCCTCTCCACGAGCGCGAACGGGAGATCGGGCACCACATCCTTGAGCGACTCCACGGCGCACGGCCTCCACGCCGCGTCAGGGCCGCCGATCCGCACCCTCGCCACCGGCCCGCTCGTGGACTTGAGCTTCGTGAGAGCGTTACCACCGGAAGGTCCACGCGATGGCGTCGGCGCGGACGTCGACGGCTCCGGCGAAGGCTCTCCGAGCGAGCACCCGTCCGCGTGGGATCGCAGCGCGTGAAGAGGGAAACTCCCATGGCAGAGCGGGCACTCGCCGAATCTGCTCCCGTGCCCCGCCGATTGAGACGTGGATACCCCGAGGGACCCGACGCCAGTGAGCTTGCGCTGCCCTGGGGCCACCGCCGAGGACTTGCGTCGCTTCGGCATGAGTCTCGGCGCCGTCCGACCCGCCCAACACGCGCGCATGGGGTAGTGGCTGATGAGGTCATCATGTCTCGGAGCCTTCGAAATCATGACGGACAGCTCCGAGGGGAACCACCATTGCGTTTGACCACTCTCCGTCGACGCGCGGCATGGGGCGACCGTGGGGCGACCGACGCGGCTCGCGCGACACGAACGCTACCAACGTCTTCTCCAGCGTCGCCGAGACGCTCGGCACGGACACTGGACCCATCGAGGACCTCACGCGGCGCGCGACCGAATCGTTCGCCGCGCCCCTCGCGGCGTCCACCGCCGCGTTCGTGGTCACCGCCCGCGTGGCTCGCCGGTCCGCGTACGCGTTGGGTGTATCGTGCGCCACGCCGATGGTGGGCGCCGCGCTGAGCGTGTGCGCGGTGGGTGCATCCGCCGCGCTCGCGGGGCAGGCGGCGAGGACGGCGACGGAGTGGGGCGGGGGCCATCGAGACGCGGGGGCCCGAGGAAAAGGCTCGTGGCTCTTCCCGTCGGGATTCGCGCGTCGGTACGCCGACGCCGCGTGGGATGAACGGGAGATGACCACGGACGCCATATTTGGGTCGCTGATGTACGCGGCACTCGGCCGGGGTTTGAAAAGCGCGATGCCGAGCGACGTGAGCCACCCGGGCGCCGTGGCTCGCAGATCCCTCCCGGCGAATGGGGCGCATTACGCCAACGAAGGGCAGAAGCGGACGCTCGCGCGGTGGATGGCCAAAGACGGATGCCACCACTGCGGTACGAAGGTTGGCGCCGTCATCGGGGACCACATGCCGCCCAACAAGGTGGCGTTCGGGTCGAGCGCCGCGGCGGAGGCGTTCAGGGATGGCACGCAGACCCTCTGGACGCGCGCGTGGCAGGCTATTCGCGGCGTGCCCAAGCAGAGATTCTTCCCGCAGTGCCGACCGTGCAGCGATTTGCAGTCGGTGGCGGTGAGGACCGGGGTGAAGAAGCTGGTGATGCACGGCGGGGGTGTCAAGGTGGGTGTCGCGGTGGCGGGGTGCGTCGCGGCGAGGCACTACGCCATGGCGCGACACCCCGAGGAATACGCGAGATGGGAAGCCGAGTTGGAGAAAATCAAGTTTAGGTTCGCGCCGTGATGAAAGACTGAATAAGTGTTACAGACGAAACCATCGATCAAGTACTTGTAGACTAATCTTACAAATCTTCAATCACAGCTCGGAGACGACGTCCACGACGATGGACTCGAACCGCTCGCGGACCCCGGATGCTTCCTCCTCCATCGGTAAATGCGCCGCGTCCGGCATCGATTCGTACCTGACGTCCTTCACGCCCGCCTCGACCAGCGCGTCCCTCAAAGCCTCCGATAACGGCGGGGGCGTGGTCCTGTCCTTGGACCCGATGACGATCGCCACCTTGACCCCGTTCGTCGCGAGGTTTGGCATCTCACGCCGTAAACGCTCGCCGTCGCCGCCGAAGGATCCACCGCGGAAAAGTTGCAGTAAACCGACGTCCCAGTTCTCAGCCTTTGTCGGTCTCATATACGCAGCCTTGGTCTCCGGATCTAAGTCCGTGTACGTCCGCCCGTCCTCGATCGCGGCCATCTGCCGACGAACACTGCCCCGCACCACGTTCAACCCCGGGCCGTCCTGGGAGATGAGAAACCGGAACCACGCGAATCGAAGTTGCCGGTCCAGCGGAAGCTTCAAACCGCCGCCGCTTGAACCCTTGCCGCCCTTCTTCGCCTCGCCCTCCTCGTCCTTCTTCTCGGGTGGATCGCCGAGGAAGACGGCGGGTGCGACGGCGATGTACGACTTGACCCGGTCCGGCGCCACCAGCGCGGCGTCCAACGCCACCGGCGCACCCGCCGAGTGACCCAGCAGAGCGGCTGTCTCCACGCCGAGCGCGTCCATCAACTTCAGCGTCAGTTCCGCCTGTCCCTCCGCGGTGTATACAAAGTTAACCCCGTCACCGTCCGTGGATGCTTTGGGTGCGTCCGGGCGGGTGGATAGGCCGTACGGTGGTCGGTCGAACGCGATGCATCGCGTCCCGGGCGCAGCCGCCGCGACTCTCGGGAGCAGACGACGGAACGAAAATTCGCTTCCGTTTGCGCCGTGCAAGCAGACCAGCGCGTCGACGCCCGGTCCCTCATTCTTCCTGTATATGCCTCCTTGGCTTGGGTTGGGTTCGACGACGTGCTCCTTGTAGTGGATCACGACCTCGGTTCCCCGGACGTTCACGGAGATGAACTTGCTGTCGGGGTCCGCGAGCTGCGATGGCGGGACGAGCCCTGGGATCGGGCCTGGGGTCGGGTCAGAGAAGGGCTCCACGACGAGCTCGTTGAAGTCCTTCTCGATCTTATCGCGCGCCTGGGTGGCGAGCGCGCGGACGAGGTCGGAGAGGAGGTCGTCCTTGGCCGCGCGGACGAGGGTCAGTGATGGGCGACGCGGACGCGGGCCGATCGATCGCCAAGACTTTCGTGATGATGTCTTAGATGACGTCGATGCCGCGGACGAGCCCCGGGAGGACGCGCGTGCCGCGGCTGAGGGAGGGCGAGTCGCCGCGACCGCGTTCGCGACGTGCATCTCGAGAGCTGAGAAGGGAGACGCGAGACGATTCAGCACGTTCCGACCGGTCCGGGTAGGTGCTGCTCAGGTGCTGTCGTGGCGCTCCCGAAGTGTTTGACACGCGGGCAGATGCGCTGTCGGCACCTTCGAGAAAAGCCATTCGTCAGTGTCGGTGGTCGCCACGGGGCGGACCATGCCCCCCGCGGAGGACGGTGATGACCGAGCCGGGTCGCCCGTCAAGGGCATCAAGGGGCGGAAGGACATGCACGTGCCCAAGGACGTCTGGCGCGCACATCGCCCCCCGCCCCCGCGCGCCCCCGATCACGTGGAGGGGACCGGACGTGGAGGGGGTCCGACCGCCGCGAGAGTCGTCAACGGCGTCCTCCGCTCGCTCTCGGAGCTCACCATGACCAACCCCAAAAACCTCAAGCGATGGGGCCTGGGCTCGGAAGATGAGTACTTCGAGCACGTCAAGCGACGGGACGCGGCAAAGGCGGCGCTGGACGCGACGCTCCGAGATCCTTCCGTCTCAGCCGACGACAAACACGACGCCGCCGCCTCATTCTCCATGAACCACGGCCCCGCCGCGTTCAACTGCCGGAAATGCTGGCTCCTCCGCGGCTGCTGCATCTGCCGCATGTTCACCGTGTTACCCCCGCACGCCCTCGGCCCGCACAAGGTGGCCGTCTACCTCCACCATCACGAGTTTGGCCGCGGAAGCAGCACGGGCGCGCTGGTATCAACATGCCTCGGCGGCGACACGTACGTCGCGGGGTTACGTAAAGACGAGGAGGCGCTGCGTGCGCTGTGCGAGCGGAAGGGTAAGAAGGTGGCGGTGTTGTGGCCGGGGGAAGGGGCTGTGAGCATAGGCGACCTGGGGGTATCCGTCCACAGTGGGGACGGAGACGGAGACAGAGACCAAAACCAAAACCAACAACCAGAAAACCAAAAGGAAACCGAGGGGTACACGTTCGTCGCCATCGACGGCACCTGGAAGAACGCCCGGAACATGCTGAAGCGGCTCCCGAGGGACAAGGTCACGCTGGTGTCGCTCCCGCCCGAGGCTTTCAACTCTGAGTCCGTGGGTGGGATACGTACGAAGCGGCCAGTGTCGCTTCTCGCTCCAGTGCGGAAGTATCGTGGCGCTCCGGCTGGACGGACCAGCACGTTCGAGGCGTGCGTCGCGCTGTTGCGTGCGCTGGGTGTGGACGAGGGTTTGTGCGAGGCGCAGCTGGAGAACGTGAAGACGAAGGTGGACGCGGTGAAGGTTCAGAAGTGCATGGCGCCGGTGTACGAGAAGGTGACGGGTAGCGACTTCGAGGCGGAGAGTTGACACTTTTAGCGGTGTGGAACTTTATTTTAGCGGTTGTTTATCGAGCAGTAGTGAACACACCTCGCGGGGGCGTCCACGCATCGTGCGATGCAGGTCTCCGCGCTGCGCAGCATCTCACGGTGCTACCGCCTGGGTCTCCGTCGGCCGACGCGCGCGTTCCCCGTCGCGTTCGCACCCGCCAGGCCACGTGTCGCGAATCGTGGAATCACATCGTCGGCGGCGGCGGGCGGGGATGGGGGCGGCACCGCGGTCGAGGAGAAGAAGGGCGGCCACGGCAAGGGCAAGCGCGACCTCGCGGATGCCTACATGGAGGTCCGCGATATGCTGACGGATCCGTCGAGACTCGTCCGCGCGGTGGCGTCGGGAAAGGCGAAGGGCGCCGACCCGGAATGGCGACGGCTGGAGATGTTCCCCGTCGCGCTCAAAGGGGGGGTCAAGCTCCAGGTGGTAAAGTACGACGAGCGACAGGCGTTCACGTCCAACCACGTCTACGCGGGTGCCGACGCGTCCGCGTCCCGGGGACGCCGGGGACGCCGCGCGGGTGCCGACTCGTCCGCCCCAAAGTCCAAAGGGCCCACCGCGGATGAAGCCGCGGACGAGGCGTTGCGTTGCGGATTCGGCAACTGGCGCGTGGAAACCTCGGATGAGGTGCTCCAGCTCAGGGTCACTAAATCGGGCGAGGCCATGGTGAGCCGCTCGCGTTCGCTGCTCGCCAACGCCAGCAAAGGCGCCGGGGCGAACGTGCGGTCGCACGACAGGCAAAAACAACGGCTGCTCGATCCGTCGGATCCGTTCCTCGTTCACGTCGGCGTCAGCACCAAGGACGGCGCCGCGATCAAGGCGGACCGACGCGACAAGTACAAGCAGGTGGAGGAGTTCTTAAGGCTCGTGGACGCCGCGGTGGACGGCGCGAGACAGGGTGGGCACATGCCGGTCGGGACGAAGGAGAGGCCGACTCGGTTGGTGGACCTCGGCTGCGGCAACGCGTACCTCACCTTCGGCGCGTACGCCTTGCTCAAAGCGCGGCGCGGGCAGCCGCTGGAGGTTGTCGGCGTGGACGTGAAGCGTCAGGCGCGGGAGACGAACGGTCGCGTGGCGTCCGCGCTGGGATGGGAGAGGGACTGCGTGTTCGTGGAGGGGACCATCGCCGGCGCGGAGCTCACGTTCCCGACGCCCCGGAGTCATCGCGGCGAGTCGTCGATACGTTCGGACCCCGAGGTTGACATCGTGCTCGCGCTGCACGCGTGCGACACCGCGACGGACGAGGCCCTGGTCCGCGCGGTACGATGGAACGCGCCCCTCACGCTCGTCGCGCCGTGTTGCCACCACGACCTGCAGGTCAGGCTCAAGGACACACGCGGCACGAATGGGGCACACGCGCCGTTGCTCCGGCACGGTATCCTTCGCGAGCGACTGGGCGACTTGATCACCGATGCCTTCCGCGCGCACGTCCTGCGGCTGCTGGGGCACAGGGTGGACGTCGTGGAGTGGATCGGCGGGGAGCACACGCCGCGGAACACGATGATCCGCGCGGTGCGCACGAACAGTAAGGCGGCGCCCGAGCTATGGACGGAATACGACGAGATGGTGGCGACGTGGGGGGTCACGCCCTGGCTCGCCGAGGCGCTGCAGCCGGAGCTCGCGGCGGCGAGGGAGGAGGCGATGAACGACCCGGTCCCCCTCGCCGCGGACAGCGAGGTTGTCGAGGAGAAGGATTGCACTGATTGAAGAGCGATCTTCGCTTGTATTATGACACTAAACGGCGCTATCATATGTCTCGTCGACTGTCGATGTGTCTGTTTTTCCCCAACCCGTCACCCCGAGAATATTAATTATACTTTTACACCTTGTCGAAAGGGGACACGATGGCGCCGTGCGAGCGGCCGTTCGCGCCGTTCATCTCCACCTGCGTCCTGTCTGCTGCGGCAGGCTTCGGATGATCGCCCATCATCCTCCCCTCGTCGTCGAACTGCACCCACCTGAACCCGCGCTCCCGCTGCACCCGCCGGTACACGAACAAACCGCACACGGTTCCAAAGAGTCCAATCAAAAAGATTGAGAGCAGCGCGGCTCCGTAGGTGGGCATCTCGGTCTTCTCCTTGGTGACGTGGAGGCCCGACGGCGCCGCGGCGGCGGGAGCGGAGGCTGGCGCGTTCTTGCCGGTGTACAGCGCGACGTTGATCGTGTCGTCGTTGTGGGCACCCGCGTCTGGGCACCAGTAGAACTCCGAAGCGCAAGCCTTTTCGTTGCACTTGTCCTTGCTGCCGGCGTCGAAATAGGAGTACGTGAGTGTCGGGCACTTGTCTTCTTTGCAGCACGAGCACATGCAGTCCTGGTAGGTCGCGAAGACCATGGCGTTGGCGTTGGCGTCGGCGGACGCCGCGTTGTGAGAGCCCGCGTCGGGGCACTGCGAGAACTCGGACGCGCAGGCGTTCTGCGTGCACTTCTCGGGGGATCCGGCGTCGAACGTGTACTGCTTCAGCCCCGGGGTGGCGCAGGTGCCGCTCGCGCAGCAGGAGCACGTGCAGTCGTGGTAGGTGGCCGTGACGGTGGCGTCGGCGTTGTGGGAGCCGCTGTCGGGGCACTGGGAGACCTGCGACCTGCACGCCGCGTCCGTGCACTTGTCCCTGGACCCCACCGAGATGTGGTAGTCCTTCGTGCCCTCGGAGGCGCACTTGTCGGGGGCGCAGCACGAGCAGGTGCAGTCGTAGGACGTCCCCGCGCCCTGATCCGCGGCGATCACACCGTGCGCGAGCGCGAGGAGCGCCACGAGGAGCGCGAGGATGGAGATCCTGGCCATGGTGAAGGTCAGCGTCGTTTGGCGGCTCTGGCTCTGGCGATTGGCGATAAAAAGCACACGCCTTTTTTTCACATTTCGTATGCGCCCAGTCAGGATCTGAAAAACGTTGAGTTTATGGGCCAGCCAATCAGAACGCTGGAAGGCTTGCTTGAGCAAAAAGCAAACAAAAGAGAGCCTCGACTGGCAACGTAAAAGTCGAGATGCGATGCCGTCCTCCTCACTCCTCTTTGACCCCGTCTCGAAGGACGATACTCGGGTAACTAAGGGAAAGGGATGGGGAAGACGAAGAAGAGGCAGGCGAAGCGCGCCGCCGTCGAGGCTGCGCGCCAGGAGCAGGTGTACGCCGCATCTTCCAACCGCGTTGGCTCCGCGCTGGCGGCGGGCGGCGGTGGGCACGGCTCCGACGCGCGCGACTCCGACGACCCGCGGTGGATCTCCGCCAGGGACAACACGGACGACCCCGACAACAGGTTCAGGGTGGCGCCGATAAAGCTAAAGGTCAACCCGATGGCGGGCGTCATCAAGCCCAAGGCTAAGCAGAAGACGGGCATCATGCGCATCACGCGCGCGGTCGAAGCCGGCGTCACGCACGAAGCGTGCGTCGCGCTCGACACCTTGCTCGCCGAGGTCGAGGCGGGCACGCGCGAGGTCGCCGCCCCGATGGACCTCTGCGGCAAGGTTCTCGCCATGTGTCAGCGCGGCTCCTTCGGCAAGCCCGCCGTCCGGCTACTCGGCCGGATGGAACGAACCGGCCTACCCGTCGGCCCGGTGCAACTCCGGATGGTATTCTTCGCGTGCTGCGGCAAAGGCATGGTCGCCGACGCGCTCTCGCTGATGTCCCGATACGACATCGAGACCGGTAAACGGATGCTGGGCAAGGACGTCCTAGTGCGGGGGTGCGGCTTGATGCCCGGGGGCGTCGACGGCCAACTCGGGCTATCGCTCCTGGAAGGGACGCTACGAGGCATCGCCGACGGCGGATGGCAAGCCGCGCCGTCCACCGCCGGCGACGTCAGGGTGTACACTCACCCGACGTGGGCGCCGCCGAAGACAAAACGCGAAGGGGGTGCCGCCGGGGGTGCCGTCGGGGGTGCCGTGGGTGCCGTGGACCCCGCGGTGGATGCCGAGAAGCGCGCGGCGACGATGTACCCGGGTGGCGCCGACGACGACTCCGGTTCGTTCTGGTTCGTGTGCGACGACGACGGCCGGCGGCGACCCGCGGACCGCAACTCGCTCGAGCTCTGGGCACCCGCGAGCGCGTCCACCATCCCGCTCGCGGCCGCCGGGCTGGAGACGGAGACGGAGCGACACGACGTGCCGCAGGTGCCGGGGGCGTTTACGATGTTGGACGTGTTCAGCGCGGATGAATGCGCCGCGTTGCGAGCGGCGGCTCACGCCGTCGGATGGAGACGGGACCCGTCGGACCCGTCGGACCCGGACCGCGGCCGGCTCGACTACTGCGAGCTCGTGGTCTGGCCGGAGACGGCGACGCGAATCTGGGACAGGATCAAGATGCACATGCCCGTCGGCGCCGCGGGGGTCAACGCGAGGTTCCGTTTCTTCCGGTACGGTCCGGAGACGGTGTACAGGCGACACGTGGACGGGAGCTGGCCGGACGCGCGGCTCACCGAGGATGGCGAGTACGTCACCGACGCGAGCAAAGGTACGTTACGGTCGAAGTTGACGCTGCTGTTTTACCTGAGCGAGGGGTTTCTCGGCGGGGAGACGACTTTTTACACGGCTACCCCCGGCGGTTCCGGCGTCGTGTCGGCTCGGGGCGTCGCTCCGAGGGAGGGCGCCGCGCTGTGTTTCCCGCACGGCGACGCGGAGGATTCGCCGGTGCACGAGGGCAGCGCGGTGAAGGTTGGGCCAACCGGGGTCCAGCACAAGTACATCATTCGCACCGACGTGTTGTTCGAGACGGGTAAGGGTTTAGGGTCAAACCCCGGTCGCGAACGCGAGAACACGGAACATCAGACTTGAAAGCTTTTGCTCATAAGACTCTTATAAACGAAGAAACCAATCATAGTGCTAAGTGTTCAATCATCATCGTCTCCGCCTGGACCCGCGGTCCATGGACGCGTCGAGCCGCGACGCCTCCCTCTCGAACGCGGCGCGGCCCGAGCCGTATCCCGCGCTCTCCCTCGCCGGCGACCGGACCCGCGACGGCTTCAAAGGCGACGCCATCTTGTTAAGCAACGGCTGCCTGTTCACCCTGGCCCGTGTCACCGCGCTCCTCCACTCCTTGGTGTCGGAGTCCGTGGTGTGTCCGCTGGAGTTCCCCCCCGAGGTTTCCTCGTTCTCCTTGTCGGACTGATCGACGTGGGGTACTTGTAAAGGGCTCGAACCCGCGTTCCCCGTGTTTTTGCCGCCGAAGCCTTTGAACGTTTTAAACGGGTTGAATCGAACGGGACCCGGGGACTCCTCCATCGACGATTCGAGATCCTTATCCAGGGCATCGAGCATCTCGTCCATGGTCTTATCCCCGATGGCCCGCGGGAACCTGCTGAACCTGTCGTCGATGGGGGACATGTCGTCAATGTCATCCTCGTCCGCCGCCTCGTTGAACTTTTTCTTCGCTTGACCCGTGTACGAAGGTTTGGACACCGTCTCCCCCGCGGTCATTCGCTTGCTCACCGCGGTGCTCCCGCCCGGGGATTCGTCGTCGAAGTAGATGGTCTTCGTCGCGGAGGAGCCCCACCCGCTGGCGCTGAACCCGGGCCCGCCGGAGAACGCGACGGAGCCGCCGGTGCGCGCGGTGACCATGGACGATCCCCCCGTGCTCATCGCGCTCATCGCGCCGTTCGCTTTGCTCTTCGCGCTTTGCATCGCGGGGGACGGCGACGCAGAATCTGAATCGTCGCCGTCCGAGAGGATGTCCTTGAGATGGTCGTCGCCGCCGGCGAAGCGGGACGTCGCGGCGTCGCGCGCGGATGCGACGATCTTCTCGGCGGATGCGTCTACGGCGGCGACGAAGGAGGGTGAAGCGGCGAGAGACCCCGGGGGCGACGGCGACGGCGACGGCGACGGCGACGCGGACACCGATACGTCGTTGACGGACGGATCCGAGGCGTCGTTCACCGAGGGCGATGCCGGCGGGGACTCCGAGGCGGCGGATGAGATGATCGTCGCGGACGCGGTCGGGTCGGATACTGTCGGCTCGAGGGCCGTTGTTTTGGAAGCCGCAGCCTCCGGGCTGTTCTGCCGGGACAGCATCTTGAGACCGTTCTTCAGCGAGCGGAACGGGGAGAGGAGCCCGCCGACGACGCGCGCGCCGGGCTTCTTACCGCCGTTGTTCTCCGTCTGGGGCTTGAGCGCGGGTGCGGGGGTCGCCGGGTCGACCTCGATGTCGCTCTGCGAAGAATCCGAAAAGTTCCACGGTTTTCTCGTCGCGCCAGGCGGAGACTTGACCGCCGACTTCAAAGGGGACTTCAAAGGGGACTTGGCGGCCATGCTCTCCTCGCGTGATATGTCCATGGAGGAGTCAGAGTCGGCGAAAAACTTGGACACGTTCTCCACGCGCTCGATGGCTCGCTCCGCGGCGGAGTACGCGCCTTTGACCGCCGTCGCCGGTGACTTTTCAAACCGTTCAAACGCGATCCCGTTCGCGGCTTTGGACACCGGCCCTTCGTGGCGCAGATCGTGCCACGCGCGGATGAACCGCTTGGAAATCGCCCTATCCTCCATCACCCGCACGGCATCCTCGCGCGAGTCGGCAGGTATCCTCGGCATGGAGATGACGGGCGCGGGCTCGCGACCCGCCCATCCCTCGAGCGCGCCTGCGACGTCCACCACGAATTTCCTCGACGCCGGGCTGAAAACTTCGCCGCCGTCGCCGTCGTCGTTCGCGGTCATCGCCGGGGCCCCATTCATCGCGCGCACCTCCATCGTGGGTGACAGCGAGTACCGCGTCTCTTGGTTATCGGACGACGAGAACCCTCGCGAGGAGTAGTTGGAACGCGAGGACAACTCCGAGTGTTGTTGTTGGTTTTGATCGAGTCCGAGTCCGTGGGATTCGCCGCGGAAAAATTCAGAGTTGTCCTCGCGCCACGCCCCGCGTCCCGCGCCTCGGCCGTCCACGACGTCGTCGAGCCACGCGCGAAGCGCCGCGCCCGTGGGGATCTTACCGTGCATGAGGACCGACATGGACGCAGCCTCGAGCTCTTCGACGACGCGGGTGGCGGCGGCGACGTCCACGGGTCTTCTGGAAGCGTCACCGGAAGCTTCAACCGCGACTTTCTCCAATCCGGCGGCGCCCGATTCATCCGACCCGATCCGCCCGGCGTATTCGTACACGGCGTCGGCAATCTCTTCCGCCACCTCGGGGAACGACTTCTGGAGCATCCTGACGCGCGTCGCGAGGGACTCCTCGTAATCGTCCAGCCGGAGTGACCGAAGCGGCACCGAAGCGGCGCGTGGTTCAACCGGCGGGACGAAGAGCGGAGAGAGGTGTTTGTACTCGTCGTCGTCGTCGTCCTCCTCCTCCTCCTTCGGCTGCGGCGGCAACGGCGACAGCGGCGCGGCGTAGGACGACGACCGCAGCGTGTACGACGATGTCCGCTTGGAATACGAATCGTCGTCACGGTCACGTCCGCCGTAGGAATCGTAATCGTCGTCGAGCATCATCGCCGCGATGTCCTCCGCTTTTCGGTACCCTCGCTCCGTCGGGTCCAAGGATTTGATGAAGGTATCCTCCGCGTCCTCATCCTCGTCTGTATCCTCTGGGGGCACGCGCATGCCCTTGCTCCAGTGCGGCGTCACCGCCCACGCCTCAACCTTGTGCGTGTACCCTTCCAGGTCCTCGTAGCATCCGTTAGGCCACGGCGCGTCCGGGTCGTCCATGTCGATGTCCATCTCCTCGTAAAACTCAGTCCGGTGCGTTAACCGCTCCGCCGCGCTGAAGAGCTTACGGCCGACACCCTCCGCGGCGCCTCCCACGGTCCTCGACGCGTGAACCACCGTCTTAGCCGCGGAGTCCAGCGCGTGCTCGATCGTCCGCAGACTTTGCGTTCGGACCACGTCACCCGCGTTGCGTACTTCCATCCCGAGCGCCTTGACCAACTCGGCCGGGGTCTTGGCGGCGACGGGGACGCCGAGCGCCTTGACCAAGATGGCCATCGACCGCTCCCGCGCGTCAGTCTCGGTGGCGGCTCCCACCGCATTGAGCGCGATGGACGGGGTACGGTCTGGGTATGATTTGGGCCCCGCCTTGAGCACCCGGAACCATCCGGGCCCGCGTCCGGGCCCCACCCGGACACTCACCGCCGGCGGAACCGCCACGTTCCAGCTGCATCGCGCTAAATGCGGCTCCCACGGCTTGCGCTCGAGGAACGCGGCTGTCGCGTGAATGGCGCGTTTAGTGAGGTCGGAGTCGCGAACGGTGCGCCAGGTGTGAACGGAGGCGTTCGCGACGGTGTGAACGGCGGATCCCACGGCGGAGTCGATCGCGTGGCCGGCGTCGTGAACGCGTTTGCCGACGCTCGAAGCGGACCGCGCGGTGGCTGTTCCGATGTGCACCGCGCCCGCGCGGATGTGGAGCGCGCCGTCGCGGAGGGATCCCACGCCCGACGCCCACGCGCCGCGGAGCTTGGAGGCGGCGTCGTCGCGACGACGGACGCCGCGCGGGGGTAGCCTCGGAAGTTTTTGTCTCGGCGGCTTCGGGCTCGTCGGGGTCCTCGTCGGCGTCGGACTCCTCGGCGGCGCCGGCTCATTCGCGGACTCGGGCTTCGCAGCCTTGGCGGCGGCTTTCGCGGCATCCTTCACGGCTCGCGCAGCCTTCTTCGTCTCGTCGTTGACCCTCTTCTCCTCCCGCCGCTTAGCCTTGGCCTCGGCTCGTTCCCTGGAGCGATCCCGCTTCACGCGGCGGCGTTCCGTCTCTTTGTCGTGCCGCGCCTTTCTAAACCGTGCGATGGCGTCGAAGTGGGTATCGGGGGGCGGCGGGGGCAGCATCTCGACGCCGTGTGTGTCCCGGACGGTGCCCACGACACGCATGTGCCCCTCGGGCGTCGTGCGGACGACTCGGGATGACTGGTGGAAGATTTTGGATTTGACCGTCAGCGCTGGTTCGAGCTCGACTTCGGACTCGGACGTTTCGTTGCCATCCGTGTCTGATGACCCCGCGACTGAGTGTCCTCCCTCGGTGTCGGTGCCCGAGTTGTTCTCCTCGATGCGCTTTTTGTTCTCCGCTAGGATCTGCGCGACGCGTTTCGGGTCCCTCGTGTCCACGTCGTAGCACTTGGCGGTCACCTTGCCGACGATGGAGGTTGACACGGCCATGGGCGGGGCCCGCCCGTCGGGGTTGAGCCCTGGTGGCGCCGAGGGTTTGTGTGACGCGCGCGAGTCGTCGTCGTGTGGGGCCCCAACGACGGTGGGAACGTGCCTCCACGTCTCCCACCGCTCGCCCCCGAGGCCGGGAGGGATGCGCGGGGTGGTATCGTACGCGCCCCGGAGCAAGCTCGCATCCTCGAGCTCGGGCGGCAAAGATTCCACCTCGATCGGGGCGTATTGGCGGTCCCAGAAGCGTCCGCGGCGGCGAAGCCTGCGCGGGGAGGCGGACGACGCGCGGCGTGTGAATCGCTCGTCGCGCTCGCGCGCGGCGTGCAGCTCGGCAGCCTCCAGGTCCACCATGCGCCGGCTCCGTCGCTCGTGCGCGAACGACATCTTGGTCTATGGTCGTTGCTTTTTCCGAGGGAAAAAAGATGCCCCGCGCCCAACGCCTAGATGGGGCGTCGGGGGTTCCGTGAAGGGCGGGTCCGAGGGATCGGAGCGGACGGACGTGGTATGGTGATGTGCGCGAGGCACGAGGAGAGGCCGCGCGTCCGTCCTCGCGCGTCTCCAGCTGTGGCGGGGGGCGACCCACCCGTTCCGGCACGACGAAATATCCCACTTCATCAAAACGGTCATGTGGTGCCAACTTTGAACTTTCTGTTCACTGAGCGTGAAATGACTGGCGTCGAGTATGTTGCACGCTATTGGTTGCTATGTGGCCTCACTTCTTCGCAGCCTCGTCAAAGTCCACGCCCATCATGGAAAAGAAATCCCCGATCGCCATCGGCTTGACGCCAGTCTCCTTCGCCGGGTCCACCTTGATCGTGCGCTTCCACCGCCGGGTCTTCACTCCGCTCTTCTCCTCAAACTTAGCCGGAGTCATCTTCTTCCCGTCGCACAGCACCATCTTCTCGCTGATGATGTAAGACCCGACGAGGCCGCCGCATCGAACGGTCATCAGGTCGTCGCTGTCCTTCGGGGCTTCGTCCTTCTTCTTCGGCGGCCGCTGCTTCTTCCCCGTGTCGGCGCCGAGGTGGCCGGGCACTTTCACCTTGGGCGGCTTTGTCGCCGCCTTGAGGAGCTTGGAGAGGTTCCCGGGAGAGACGGCGAGGTGAGCGAACCGCGCATCCTCCGCGGCGTTCTTCTTCTTCTCCGCCGCGGGCTTAGTGGCGGTGTTGCCGCTCTTGGTCGCGGGCTGTTTCGCGGCTTGGGCTGTTTCCTTGGGCTGTTTCGCCTGCTGCTGCTTTTGCGGCTGCTTGGAAGCCTCCTTTGCGGCGGCGGCGTTTGCCTTCGCCGCCTCAGCCTCCTTCGCCTCCTTGCCATCCTTGGCCATGCCCTCGAACTTTGCCTTCTTCTTCGCGTCCAACGCCTTCCACCGCACGCCGAGCTCGGTCATCTTCTCCTTGGGACCCAGCGTATCCGGCAGTTTGGCGCGCTCCTCGTTGCAGAAGAGGATGTAAGCGCTCGGCGCTCGCTTAGCCTTTGCCGGCTCGGCTGGTTTCTCAGCGGCGGGTTCGGGTGCTTTAGGTTCGGGTGCTTTAGCGGGCGCTGTCTCCTTGGTAGTCTCCTTCGCCGCGGGCTTCGTCTTGGCGGCGGGCTTGGGTTTCTGGTTGGCGAGCTGGGAGATTGGCACGTCGTCCGACGAGGACTCCAACTTCTTCTCATCCTCGTCGTCCTCGTCGTCGTCGTCAGAATCCGAGGATGAGGACGATGACGATGACGATGAGGAGGAGGAAGCCTTCTCGCTATCGTCGGAGTCGGACTCGGAATCGTCGTCGTCGGAGCCGCCCGTCTTCTTCGTCTCCGTCTTTGTCTCCTCCACCACTGGCGCCGCCGAGTCGGTGTCAGAGTCAGAGCCGGAGTCGGAGTCAGAGTCGGAGGAGTCGTCGACCTCCTTCTTCTCAGACGCGGGCTTCAGATCGTCGAGAGTGATCTTGGACAGGATGCTGACGGCGCGCGGATCCGGCTGGATCTTATTCGCGGGCGGCTTGGGCTTGGCCTTGGGCTTCTCGGGCTCCGGCTGGGTCGGCGCGACCTCCTCAGAGTCCGAATCGTCTTCGTCTTCTTCTTCGTCGGAGGAGGAGTCCGAGGACGACGACACCGGCGTCGGCGTCGGCGGGGGCCGTCTCGCCTCGTTCCGCTCCCGTTCCGCGGACCTACTCGCCGCCGGCGACGGCGGGACACCCACGGGGGGAACCGACGCGGGCGCGGGAGCGGCGCCGCCCTCGTACCCAAGCTCCCGCAGACTCGCCCGCACCACGCCTCGACCCACCGCGCCGAATCGACTCGGGGACATGTCCAGCGCCGCGTTGAGCGCGTGCGTCACGCGCGTGGGCAGCGTCTTGAACGTCTTGTACCCGTTCTTCTGCACGCGCGCGCACAGCACGCCAACCGCGAGGAGGTTGACGACGTCGGCGGGCGCGGCGATGCCGGGGGCGTCGTCCGCGGCGTCCAATGCGCCCGCGTTCAACGCGTTCAACCGGCTCAACAAATCGTCGAACATGTCAAACGTGGAATCCTTCTGCGTCTGCACGATGGCGTGTACCGCGGGTTCCACCGTGCGAAGCAGCGCGTCGAGTGAGGACGTGTCGAACTTCTCAACCGCGGTGACAAACTTGGCGTTGGCGAGTAAGGACTTGGCGAAGACGACGTTGCGGAGCGGCACCGAGCCGGTGTCCTCTCCTCCGTGTTTGAAAAGTTCCTTCACGCCGCCGCTCAGATGCGCCTCCGCCGCAGCCTCCGCGCGCTCCTGCCTAGCCTTCTTATCGGCGGCGTCGTCCACCTTGGCGCGCGACGGCGGCGGGGGCATGGCGCCGGCGTCTGTGGCGCCGTTCGCATCCGCGGGTCTCTTGCCGAGGACGCTGAGGGAATTGGCCAGCGCCAAGGGCCTGAGCCCCGCGCCCGGGCCGGTCATCGGGGTCCCACCGCCGGGCGCGCCGAATGCGACGGGCGTGGGCATCATGTTACCGCCGTAGCCGCCGGCGTTTGGTGTTCCGGCCAACGGGGACGGGAGGATGCCCGCGCGGCCGGGTCCCATGATAGCTTCCCAGGTTGACCGATTGGTGAGTGACATTCCCGGGGAGGCGAAATCCATCGTCTCGACGCCGGCGACTCGCTTGGATGTCTCGAGCTCCGCCATGAGCCATGACATTTGATCCGCGCGGTGACGGAGCGCCACGTCGGTGACCGCCACCCACTGGCTCGCGCCCATGGCCTCGTGCGTGCGCAATCCGTAGAGGTTGCGGACGGTCACCTTTCCAAACTCGGGGCGGCACTGCTCGTGCTCGGCAGCCACCGCCTTGCGCAGCGCGTCCACCGTGCACCGTGTCCGGGGCACGGCCACCACGAGGGCGGTGCCCAGGGTGGACGTGACGTCGAACGCGACCTCATCGTCGGCTGCGAGCGGGCGGGGGGACGGGGGAGTCAGACGGGGGCGCCCGGCGATTGGGAGAATTAAAGTCGGCGGGAGATGATTGTCGGCGGGATCCGAGCGGCGAAGCGGCCGCGGGGGGGATTCCCCGCGGGGTTCGGGCCACAGATGATGTCGCGTCACTCACCCATCGTTATCGACGCGAGCCTGCGGCCGATGGCTCACGAGCGGCTGCTCCGGTCGCGCGCCTCGGGGAGTGACGATCTGATCCCGGGCGGCTCGTAGAAGAGATTCGCCAGGCGGGGAAAAATTTGGAATCTTGCAACAATGACTTGCACGCGGCTATGACAATACTACTCCGGACTACTCACTCCGCCTTCATGGCACCGAAGTGCTCCAGCCCCGCGCTCGCCTGCGCACGCTGCACCATCTTCTCGTTCTCCCCGGGCTTCATCGCTATCCGGTCCGGGTCCGCGGGCGGGAAGAACATGGGCCGCCAGAGCCACGGGAACACAAACGCCGCCACAAACACCGGCGCCGTCTTCACCATCAGCCACGGCTTCACGATCATCCTCGCGATCGTGTGCGCGGTCACGCCGATGATGGACGTGTCCACGTCATCGCACCTCAGCGCCACGCACGCGCTCCACGGTTCCCGTGCCGCCATCACATCCTCCAACTCGCGCCGGTAGTGCTGCATGAGTCGCTTGCACGCGAGCGCGAGGTCGGCGTCGACGATGGGTGGGTCCGCGTGCTCCGGGTCGCCCCACGGGACGTCGTCGGTGGCGTAGGTCACGTCGCCGATCCACGTGGTGTGGCGCATGATCGTGGCGAGTGAGCGGTCCCCGCAGGTGCGTCGCATGGCGTCTTGGAGGAACCGGGCGGACTTGACGTACGGAACCTCGACGGTGGATTCGGGATCGTTCGGGTCTGACAGCTCGGTGACGGTGCGCGAGATGTCTTCGCGGACGGGGCGGTCGAGGTGGTGAAGAAGCCGGCGGGTCAGCACGGAGCACGCGGCGCACGCGAGCTGCTCGTCGTGGTGCAGACCCCCGCCCTGCCTCGTCCTCGGATCGACCGGCGTGGATCGTAGCCTAGATCTGCCCGCCTTGCCCTCGGATCCATCGGCGACCGCCCCGCGCGCGCCGAGCGTCAAAGCCGCCAGCGCCACCATCGCCACCCAGCGCACGTATACCCCGTTCCTCGCGTGACGCATCCTCCCCGGGATCCTACGTTCACCCACCCGATTGAACCCCGCCACACCCGGCGCGAAGAGGAGTGACTCGTGTGATGGCTACGATCAATGCAAAAACTAAGAGAGCTACGAAAGTCAGATCCCATCAGAGAGTCGCGTTGGAACCGAGGAGCATCTTGCGTATCTTCTTCGGCGCGTTGACGAACTCGTCCCCTTGCGGCACGCACGCCCTCAGCAAGATGGTAAACACCGCGTGCAAAATCACCACGTACGACAACGAGTTGAGCAGCACGAAGAACAACGCCATGCCCCACACCCACCCCAACGTGGGCATCCAACTCATGCCGATGTTAGCCGCGATCTGGTCCAGCAGACCCATCATCTGCGTCACCATCAGCTGCATCACGTTCTCACGTAACACCAAACTCGTGAACGTGAGGGACGCGAAGATGCCGAGCGATCGAACGGCGGCGCTGAGCGGGACGGATACCCACCAAGAACATCGATTCCACCACGCCCACGAGAGCGCGTACGCCATGGCGCCGTGGAGGCAGAAATAGTTCACCGCCCGCATCGGCCCGGAGATCAAGAAGAGGAGCATGGACGTGACGATGGCGACGCGGGACGCGGCTTTGGTGCCGTTGCGAGCGCACGCGATGACGATGGGCAGCGGGAAGAGCGCGCCGAAGTACGCGTCGAGGCGGAAGAGCGTGGAGAGATGAAATAGGAGCCCGGTGAGCGCGGACAGCATCGCGGTCTCCACGAGCACCGGCACGGGGAGATCGTCCGGTCGGCCGCCGCCGTCGTCGTCGCCGGTATCGCGGATGGGCGGCGGGGGCATGCCGTCGGCGAACGAGGACCGCGATACCGACCGACGATGGAAGGCACGGGTCCGTCGTCCGCCCTTCGAAGCGCTTTTGCCCGTCATCGACGCAGGTGGTGCCCTCCGTCGCGACGCCGGTCCGCCCTCCGCGCCGCGGCATCCGACGCGAGGCACGGAAGCGCGAGGATATCCGGACGTGGACGTGCTCGCCGCGGACGCGGACGTCACCCTACCCCACGGTGACCCCACGATGGTCGCCATACTCGCGTGTGCGTTCGTTCGAAGTGATTGTGATGAGGGGCTCGAGCCCAGGTCTCGGTGGAGAGCTGTAACCTAGATGGACCCATATTCGCAAACACTTCCACATTTCTCCGAGTTTTATACCCCCGGAGAGCGCGGCGCTCTCGCCCTCTTTCACAAGCACGTGTGTTTCGTTCTCTTGTTAAGGCAGTACAAGATGAGGTGAGCGTCGCGCCCGCGCGTCCCTAATCGGCTCCTCGAGCCCGCGCGTCGGTCGCACCGCCCGGGGACGCGACCCGGACGGCGGATCGACGGCGTGTTTTTCTTAGGGTTCGGGTTTTTCCCGGCGGGCCCCGAATGCGCGCCGGAATCGCGCCGCGACGCGCGGATCCGACGCGCGTTTGCCCCCCACACGCTTCACGATGCCTGCACCGATCGTCTTTGACGACATTCCACTGACCGCACGCCCCCCATCTCATTTCCCCTCGATCCAACAGCAAGCTCCCCTCCGACCAAATCCGCGACGGCATCGCGCACGTCCTGGCCAAGTCCCAGGAGAAGCCCCGTAAGTTCACCGAGACCATCGAGCTCCAGATCGGCCTCAAGAACTACGATCCCCAGAAGGACAAGCGTTTCAACGGCACCGTGGCGCTCCCCTACATCCCCCGCCCTAAGCTCAAGCTCTGCATGCTCGGCGACGCCAAGCACTGCGAAGAAGCCGTCGGCGTTGGCATCGACCACATGGACGTCGAGGCGCTCAAGAAGCTCAACAAGAACAAGAAGCTGATCAAGAAGCTCGCCAAGAAGTACAACCACTTCCTCGCGTCCGAGTCCGTGATCAAGCAGATCCCCCGTCTCCTGGGCCCCGGCCTCAACAAGGCGGGCAAGTTCCCCACCCTGTGCACGCACAACGAGCCCCTCGAGAACAAGGTCAACGGCATCCGTTCCCAGGTGAAGTTCCAGCTCAAGAAGGTGCTCTGCCTCGCCATCGCCGTCGCCAACGTCGAGCAGACCGAGAAGGAGATCTTCGTCAACACCCAGACCTCCATCAACTTCCTCGTCTCCCTTCTCAAGAAGAACTGGCAGAACGTGAAGTCGCTCAACATCAAGTCCACCATGGGCCCCCCGTTCCGCCTCTTCTAAGCGAGAGGCGGCACAAGATGCCAAAGTCGTACCGTGTATGAGGCCCTCGTTAAGTCTTAGAACACTTAGCGTACCACCAACGCACCGCAGCTGCACCCTAAGTCGTCCCAGCATCAAGGCTGGTTGGCGGCGCGGCTACGGGAGTGACTTGGTAGCTCCGATTCTTTCCGCACTACAAAGCGGGGGGAATGAGCGCGCTTGCTTCGTCCTGTACCTTACGATCGAGAACCGAAACACACGACTGTTGAGTAGCGCACATTAGGCGATATTCAATAAAGAACACATCTGCCCCTAAACGTTAACTCAGTCTATCGCTCTCTCTCGTCGAATCGAATCACTCCTAATATCCCGAATCACTCCTAATATTCCGAATCATTCGTCACAGTCCTGGTATGTCCTGGCCCGTCGCCATGAGCCCCGCGATGACCACCAGCACCCCGCTGTTCCACATCGCGTGAATCGTCATCGGCGTCAGCAAGTTCCGCGTCCTCGCGTACGAAAACCCGAGCACCATCCCCAGGCACACCAGCTGGGGAAAGTCCCTGGCGCTGAAGTGCGCCCCGGCGAAGATCACCGACGAGAACAAAACCGCTCCCGGCGTCGGGAGCCATTTCGTCAGCGACGTCATCAGGAACCCCCGGAACACCACCTCCTCCAGCGCCGGCGCGAACACGGACGTCACGGCGAGCAGCGACAGCAGCCGCGCGCCCTGGTCCTCGCCGCCGCCGATCAGCGGGAGGACCGCGTCGATCGTCCCCGGTCCGTCGCTCTCGCGCCTCGCGGCGTTTCTCGCGAGCACCCGGTCCTGAGCGCTCACGGAATCTCCCATGTTGTTTGAACCGATGTTCGCCGCGTCCATTCCACCCGGGTCCATCACGCCACCACCGCTATCGCCGCCGCCTCCCCCACTCAACGCGTTAACGTCCATGGATGTTAACGATGACGTGGAGCTCATCGTGGAGCTCATCGAGTGCGCGTTGAAGTACTCGAGCGCGAACCCGCCGAGGTTGAACGCGGCGGCGACCGCGCCGATGGACACGAAGACCGCGACGTACCCGTACAGTGCCCACCGGAGCCACCCGCGATCCACCCCGAAGGCGTCGGAGGTTGGATCTACGGTGAACCAGTCCCCGGCGGCGTCCATGTCGTTTTTGTAGTTTCGTAGGAGAGCGTACAGGACCGCGAATGTGATTCCCGTCTCCGCGGCTTGGATGGCGAGGAGGTACTGTGTCTTCTCCGTCGGCGTGAAGGCCCGTGGGTCGAGGCCGTTGAGGGCGAGGAGGACGGGCGCGACGACCCCGGCGGTGAGGACGAATGACGCGGTCCACCCGGAGAGCCCGAAGAAGACGCGCCATCCGCCCCACGGGACGTCCCATCGCTGACGGACGGTGTCGAGGTCGAAGAACCGGAGCGAGGCGATGCTGTCGTCGTCGACGTCAGGCTTCGACGGCGTCGGCGTCGACGCTGCCTTTTTGGACGGGGGGATGGGCACGCCCTTGCCCCGGAGGAACCGCTTCAGCTTCTCGTCCTCGTCCACGCGTTCCCCGGCTCGGCATCGCACCAGCCCGCCCCGATCTCCGCGACGGCACCCGCCCACGTGGTCGACGCTCCTCCTTCGCGTGCGTTGGAGCGTCGACGCCTGCGTCCTGGAGGTCGCGCGACGCGGAGCCGCGGCGCGCGCGGTCACGACGCACACAGAGGCGACGATCGATGCCATCACGCCCCCTCGATCGAGCCCCGCGCGTCTCGTGGAGTGGCCACTCCGCGTATGTATACATCAAGATGCGAAACCACGACGTGGCGGGGCCTCCCGTTTGACTTCACAGAACTTTATCCAGTCGACAGCCCCACTCGTCACCGCGCAGCGTCGGCTCACGCTCACGCCGCGTCGACTCGAATCCAAGGCAGGGTGAGATGACGACGATCGCACCGACGACGTCGATCGCGCGCGCCTCGTCGCGAGCGGGAACCCGGGGACTTACCACCCGGGCCGGGGGGGCATCATCGCGAGTCCAGGTTGGCAACTACTCGCGGGAGGGCGCCCATGCTCCGAGCGGCGTCCGTCTCGCGGGACCGATGCGGGGAAACGGGCGGGGTGGATCGGCGGTCGTCAGGGCGATGGGCCCCGAAGAGCTGGAGGCGGCGCAGCTGTGGTCCGTCGCGGGCCTCGGCCTGTTCATCGGCATCGCGGCCGTCGGGAGCGGCCTGAAGGGGGAGCCCGAGCCGTGCCCGGCGTGCGCGCAGAGGGGCGGCGAGGAGTGCATATTCTGCACGGGGACCGGGCGCAGGGAGGCGCCCATCAAGGTCTCAAAGCGAGATTTCAACGACGATAGCATACTGGGGCTCACCAGGCGGAGCCCGCTGGAGTGCACGGCGTGCAAGGGAGCGGGCATGATCCTCTGCAAGACGTGCAGAGGAACCGGCTTCAAGTAAGACTCGCGAATGTGTGACCCAGTGGTGTGCGGTATAGCCTCGTGCGTGGCTTTCAATCGCAGTGCTAGAACTAAACCTATGGATGACGCGCACCGTATGGACGCACGCGCTTCACTCGCCCTTGAGTGGCATCTCCAGCGGCGAGATGTCCTCGAACCCCGCGCCTTGCTTGGTCGCCGCCAAAAACTCCTTCTCCGCCTCCATCACCGCGCCGTTGGAGATGCTGTCCCGTTTGCCGTCGTCATCCTGCGCCGCCCGCGCCGCCGCGCGCTTCGCCTCGTTCCGCAGCTCCTTCTGCCTCGCCTCCAGGTTCTTCTCCCTGCGCGCCTCGCGCTCGAACATCTGGTTGATCGTCTGCTTCTCGTTGGGCTGCATGACGCTGAGGCCCTCGCAGAGCTCCATGAGCGTCGCGGAGCCGTCGGCGGCGCCGACGGTGACGAGCCTTCCCGCGGTAGGATCCGACGTGGCGCCGTCGCCCTGGATGTTGAACGCGGTCAACGGTTTGTCCGTCACCTTCACGCTCAGCGTCGGGTCGTTCTGCTTGTAGTAGTAGTCCCACACGTCCATCTCGCCGTCCATCTTGATCGTGAAAAAGACACCCGGGCGCGTGGGCGACCACGTGCCACCCGTGAGGTACGTCCCGTGGTACCGCGTGGTCATGATCGGCGTCTTGATGTCCTCCATCCACACCCGCGCGGTCCAGTCCCCGACGGACATGAAGTACTTCGGGAACCACGGGTTCCGCTCAAGCGAGTACACCGGCCCGTGGTGGCCGTGGAAGGAAGCCCCGACGCGATCGGCGGGTGTCTTCGCCTTGCTGTTGCACATCAAAACCGTACCTTGCTCCGTTCCGATCATGAACTTGGTAGGGCCCGCGATGGACTCGTACTCCACGCTCACCGCGCCGAGCACGGTGTCGCCGCCCCTCTCCTTCAGCAACAGCTCCTCGACCGGTTCCCCGAGCCGGCGAATATCCCACCAATACACGTACCCATCCGTGGAAACCGAGAAGCACTCGGTGCCAGTCTTGCTTTGGAGCCAGTCCATGTCGTAACACGGGTCCCTGTGCGACTTTTCAATCGGGGACAAATCCACCGGGTTGTGGCCCTTGCGGGTGTCCCAGTACGCAACCTGACCGTTGTACAACCCGCCGGAGAGGATGTGCGGATCCTTCGGGTTGTAGTTGACGCAGCACAGCTGCGACGGGGATCGTAGGTAAAAATCCGGTTTGTTCGGCGCGTTGACGTCCCAGATGTAGGAACGCTTGGACATACCCTCGGGCTGCTCCTGGAACCCGAGGATGCTGTACGCGATGGCGCACTTCGCCGCGGATGGGTCCGGCGACCAGGAGATGTATGAAGCGGCTCGCTTGATCGGGGACGGATCTCGAAAGACGGTCAGTGTCTTGGCGTACGGCTGCTCCGTGGAGTGATCGGCGACGGACCCGGCGAAGTATTCCTCGTAGATGTCAACCGCGTTGTTCTGCTTCACCAGTTCCTCCACCTCTCCGATCATCCCGGCGATCGATTTGATGTACTCCTCGTCTTTTTCAACTTTTTTACGGTAGCGCATGACGTGCTCGATCTCGGTCGGGTCCACCTCTTTGGGCCAGCCGCCTTCGGTGTGCGCGAAGCCGCGGTTCTCGAAATGGGTCTGCTGCGTGTTGGCCTGATGTATGACGGAGGGTGGAAGGAAGGACGCGGTGAGTTTAGGGTGGTGGGGCGAGGCGAGCGCGGATGGGCGTGTTAGCCGTTCGCGGGGAGAAAAACACCCTAATTTGGTTTGAAGGGTGGGTTCTTCCGGGCTGCGCACCTCGTGCTCGGACATGTCGGGCGCGACCTGGACGTTGGTCACGACGGGGTTACGCTCGATGTACCCGTCGTGGAGATCGGGCTCGGGGCGGATGTCGGTGACGACCTGGGTTAAGAGGCGGGGGGCGGGGGAAGAGGTCAGCATCTCGGGTCAACCGGGGCGCAGTTCATCGCTGTGTGTACGGTGGGAGATATAATTCCGGGCCGGGGTCGCACCTCCGTGGGCTCGTCGTCGAACGCCGCGTGCCTCCCGAACTCCTTCCCCGTCTTCGTGTACATGTAATAGATCTCCATGGCGGCCGATCAGTCCACTTCTCGCCAGTGGCCTCTCCCCGCGGGCGCGCTCCTGAGATCAGTGATGATGAAGGCGGATTCCGTATCGGGCAACTTCCTCGGGGAGCTGACTCAAGAAAATTAGACCGTCAGTCTTGACACCCCGATTTCTCCGTCCAGTCGTTGCGTTGTTTGCCCCGAGGACTGAGAGTCACTTCGAACCGCGCCCCTACTGGCTAGTAGGAGGCGGGGTTCGCCGGCTACCCACGATGAGGTGGAAGGAGGCGTCGTTCACCAACGGGCAGCCGCCCCCGTCCCCACGCAGCGGTCACTCCACCACGGTGGTCAACGACGGCGAGGACGTCGTCGTCTTTGGCGGATTACACACGAGCAACTTCGTCGGCGAGACGGTGGTGCTCTCGCTGAAGGAGGGGCGATGGTGGAGGCCCCCGTCCGCGGCGGTGGGCGGGCCGGGCCCGCGCGCGTTCCACTGCGCGGTCGCCGTGGACAAGCAGCTCTTCGTGATATGCGGCAGGACGGGCAGGCAGCAGCACGGCGACACGTGGGTGCTCGATACGACGACGTGGGAGTGGCGACCGATGGGACGCATGCCCGGGTCCGTCGGATCCGACGCCATCGCGCCCCGGGACTTTGGCACCGCGCAGCGCGTGGGCACCACGCACAAGATCGTCCTCTTCGGCGGCTACGACGGCAAGAAGTGGCTCGCCGACGCGCACGTCCTCGACACCGCCGCCGGCGTGTGGCGACCCATTCAATTCTCATCCCCGTCGCCGTCGCCTCGGAGCGGCCACGCCATGTCCACGTCGCAGAACGGCCGGCACCTGCTCTTCGGCGGGCAAGGACCTAACGGGACCCTATGCCACGACCTGTGGGCGCTCAAGGGCGTGGACGAGTCGGAAGGGAGCCAGGATGGGAGCCAGGAAACTGAAGGAAAGCCGGGTGTCCAATCGATCAAAGGTGAGTCGAGCGTGGGTCCTCGGTGGACTAAGTTGGCGCTGCGAGGTGAGGCGCCCGTCGCTCGAGCCGGCCACGCGCTCGTCGCGCTCGACCGGTTCATCGTCGTGTTCGGCGGCGGCGGCGGCAAGGGGTGGATGAGCAAGCAGCAGGAGTACCGCAACGACGTCCACGTCATCGACAGGGAGACCATGAGGTGGAGACGGCTGGCGGGGATAGCGCCCAGCGAAGCGGGCCGAGGCGGGTTGGCACCAACGCAGGTAAGAGTCCGAACAGCAGCACTATCCCCCCCCGTACTCACAGTATCCGCCCCGTATGATACTCAAATACCCAAATACCACCCAATTACTGACCCAATCACGACTGTCAATCACCCACACGAACGCAGCCGGGCCCGAGGGCGTTTCACGCCACGTGCGCCGTCGGCGAACGCGCTTTGGTCTTTGGCGGTTTCACCGGTTCCGAGGCGCTGAACGACGCGTGGTGGCTGGAACTCGACGAGAGCGACGGGTGCGGGAACATCGGCGGGGACTCCCTCGGTGGGATGGATACCGGCGCGATGGCGGCGCTGTCGGCTCCCATGAGCATCGTGTCCAACACGATGTCCGGGCTGAGCTCGCCCTTCGACAGGCTCTTCGGGGGGCCCACCGGCGAGGACACTAAGGGCCTAGGCGTCGGCGCGGGTTCCCCGGATGGAACCAAGTCCTCCATGTTCGGCCAGCTCACGTCCCTCGGGGACGCGTTCACCGGCAGACGCGCCAGCCGCGCCGGTCGGGATTCCGCCAATTTATCCGAGGGACCACACGAGACGGCGGAGGAGAAGATTAAAAACCTCGCGCGGTCCATCGACTCGGCGCTGGCTCGCGAAGGAGCTGAGAGACACGAAGGAGGCCTGGACGATACCCCCGGGTGGATGCGCGAGTTTTACGCGTCGTGCGACGCGGAGGATCTGAAGATTGGCGACATGGGACGGTTTTTAGATGAGTACCGCCGAGCCGTCGGGGCGCAGGCGCTCGGATCCCCGCCCGACTTGTCACCGGGTGCCGACGAACACATCGACGGGGTAAACAGTGTCAGCCGCGGTAGGTTCCTGCATGTGTCCTCGGCGGAGTCGCTTCGGTTGGCGGACGTCCCGGCGATGCTCGCGGAGCTTCAGGGCGCGCTCATCGAGGGTGCGTGACGTTCGTTCGATCGAGGGTCCTCGGGCGATTGCGGGTAAGAGTTACTCGGGAATACAGATAAAATTCATCGAACAGTGGACAACGCGCTTAGTCCGTCGCGCGCTCACGCCTCGCAAAACTCCTGGGCACCCTCCTCCACGGCGTGCCCGGTGACCTTGATCATCTCAGCCATGAGCTCCTTGTCGTCCTCGTCGTCCCCGCCGCCGCACCCGTACCTCAGCGCGTGGACCGCCGCCGCCTCAGCCTCCGCCGCCGCGATGATCTTCTCCTTCCCGGCTCCACCGGCGGCGACCCGCTGATGTATAACCTTGATCGCCGTCTGCTTCACGTGGTCGTAACTGCACGGGTCCGTGTCCCGCAGCGTCGCCGCTACCTTGTCCAGCATCTCCGCGCGCGCCTCCAGCTGCCCCGCCGCGTTCAGGCACAGCTGGACGTTGGAGTACACCTGGATCACGGACGTCCTCGCCCACGACTTTTGAGTCTCGCTCAGCCCGAGCGCGTCCATCTTGGACTCGAACCAAACCGTCAGCTCCACCAGGTGGTTAGGATCCGGCGCCGCGGACTTACCCTTGGTGCGCTTGTACTCCGCCATCTCGCGGGAGATGTCGCCGTGGAGAACCTTAGCTTTGGCGCGGAGCTGCGCGATGAGCACGGCGACGGAGCTCGTGTCCTCCGACGACAGCGAATCCGCCGCGGCTTTCGCCGCCGCCTTTTCGCCATCCTTGTCGCCACCCTTTTTCTTGTTCGCGTTGAACTCGGCGACGGCGGCGTCGCGCGCGGCTTTCGCCGCCTTGGACGCCTTCTCCGCAGCCTCGAGCGCCTTGTCCTCGCCCACAGCCTCGAGCCCGCACCGGGGGCACGCGCAGTCAAAGCCCCACCGCTTAGCCACCGACGCCCGCTCGGGTTTGGGCATGGTCACGTCGAAGTACTTGACGAACACCTCCTCGTTCGCGCCGAGGTCACGCGCCGCGCGGATGAACATGGTATGACCGATCATCACCTTGCACGCGTTGGGCGCACAGCTGTGGTTGAAGAACGACGGCAGCGGGTAAATCCCGACGGAATTCGCGTTGCGAATCGCCGACGTCTTCACCACGTTAGCCGCGCGCCTCGCGAAGACTTCCTGCGGCGGGAGCTCGGGAAGCGCCTCGTCGCCCTTGCTCAGGTGCTTGCGGAACGTCGACATGTCCGGCGCCGGGGCTTTGTTGTCGGCGTCGCTGGAAGGTAAGGCGAGGATGACGGCGAGGTCCTGGGGGTTGCGGGACGCCGCGCCGACTAACCCGCCCATGAGCGCAGCCTCCGCGCCCGAGGTCAACGGCGCGACGGCGAGCGGTGACGCGACGCAGATGAGCTCACCGGCCCTCATGGCGCGCGTGGTGACGACGCCGCGGCCGAACTTCATGCCCTCGGCGATCTTGACCGGCCCGACGTAGTCCGCGCACCTTCGAAAGGACGTCGCGAGCCTGCCGAAGAGGAGGGCGGGCATGTGGAAATCGCCCGCGAACGCCTGCGACTGGAGGAGCTCGCACTCCGCCAGGGCGTTGGCGGCGGCGGGATCTTCCGGTTCCTTCTCGAGTAACGTCTTGATGGTCTTGATGGCGTCGGGGTACCGTCCGAGGCCGTTGAGCGCCATCGCGCGCTTGTACAGAGCCTTCGTGTGATTCGGATCGGCTGCGAGCGATGCGTCGGAGTCGACGAGCGCGAGGTGGAACTGGCGGACGCGGAGGTAGCACTCGGCGCGGTTGGCGAGGGTGACGGCATCGTCGGTCTTGACCTTGAGCGCCTCGGCGTAGCGAGCCGCGGCGGCGCCGTAGTCGCCCTTGCGGAACAGCTCGTTGCCTTGCTCCCTGAGAGCCTCGGGGGGCCAGTTGGGAATGGACGCGGCGTCGGACGCGACGGCGTTCTTCGCTCCCTTCTTCTTCTGCACCGGAAGGTCGGCGACCATGCCCTTGGGAGCCTCAGGAGCCATCGTGTATGTACAGGAACGGCGAAGGGTGGGTACGTGCGTCGGAGGCGCCCGCGTTGTTGTGCCGGTCCGGTCGATGTCGGTGCTTTTTATCTCGATAGGGGTTGAATAACGCACGCTGATTGGCCAGCTTCAACCTTGAGATCGATCCTCGAGATTCCTCGACCTCGGGATCGTAACGCTCGAACCGGCGCGAAAGTTCATGTTCAGAATCTAGGGCGCCCACATCCATCGATGGACGCCCGACACCGGCTACATGATGGCGTTCCAAAGGGCGCGAGGGTTTACGTCATGGAGGACTGGTGCACCCCCGCGGAGGAGGAGTACTTCTTA
>Ga0302116_1000294_pt1 | contig 29713 bp, 31 predicted proteins | sample AG5_SCM_MG_FD_203124 | JGI IMG/M metagenome (GOLD analysis project Ga0302116, IMG submission 203124) | Marine microbial communities from Western Arctic Ocean, Canada - AG5_SCM | ecosystem: Environmental > Aquatic > Marine > Oceanic | place: Canada: Western Arctic Ocean | collected 2017-10-01 | reverse complement strand
TCCCCCCCCCCGCCCCCGCCGGGGGGGTGTTAATGGAGGAGGAAACTACTGAGTGGGTGTATGATGTTTTTGAAGTTGAAAAGAAGGATGAGGAAACTGTTGTTAAAAATTCGAATGAGAGTGAGCTGCTAGATGCAAAGGTTCGCATCATCCAAGTTGCTGGAACATTTTCTGACGATTCTCAGCTAGTGTTTGACTTTGAGTTGGATGAAAATACTGTGGCGAATATTTTCGATGTTGATGATGACGACAGCAACGACGAGGAATACTACATGAACGATTATCTGGATGAGGAATCTAGTGGTGACGAGGAAGAGGAAGAGAGTCCCTTTCAGCATGTTAGATAGTAGATTATAAAAAAGTTTTTTATTCTCCTTCTCGGTCTCTAGCGGAACCCCCCCCCCCCAACCACCTCCCCCACTCCCGGATTCTCTTTTACATCCAACCAGCGCTGCAGCTCACTCTCATCACACACTTCCCCATCAACTCCATCACCAGTCGCCCCCCCAAATAGAGGTTTCAAATAAACATTGTCAAATTTCTTGAAATTGTCCCTGAACGAGAACCTAACCCTCTCGCTGATGCTATTGGACCTCCTTAAATTCGTGTCTACAAGGCAAATTTTCGGGTCGAAATTGTGACTCAGTTCCACGTCGGCCCCTTCCCTTTTCATCCCATACTTTGTCAGAATTTTTTCGGTCACACCACCACAAACGACGGTTGTGAAAATACAGACGCACAATGTGTTTGCTATGTAGCTTGACTTATTCGGACCTGGCATGTTCTCGCTAAGCGCAAATGCAATAGCGCCACGCAACCCAACGAACCAAATGACAGTTTGCATATTTTTCGGGATTTTGTTGTGATCATTTCTACACAAATTCACCATGTAGGAGAGCGGGAAGATGTGACAGGCTCTAGCAATGACGCAAAACACCAGGATCAAGAAGGTCAGGAAGGGGTCAAACTGCTTGAATGAGCCGGTGAAGACCGACAGACCCATGTAGAGGAAAACGAGGGTTTCGGATACGGTTGCCAGAGTCGCGAAGATGTGCTCGGCAACAGCATTTGATTCCTCCGAGAGGTTATAGGAGTTGTAGTGGGATAGGACAATTCCGTTGAAGAAGAGGGCCATTATCCCGCTCATTCCGATTGCTTCAGCAGTTGCGTAGCACCCGAAACAGAACAAAAACAACAGTGCTGTTTCGAACTTGGGAAAGTCCCTGATTGTCGTGTGCTTCAACAAACCACTCGTCCCCAATCCGAGCACAATTCCAACAAGGATGCTCCCAAGGCTAACAAGAACAAACGTGAAGAGCGCGCCAGGGATGTTCCCACTGGTCAAGGCCTCGTCCCCATCATAGTACTTTCTAAAAGTTTTGAAGAGAACAATTGCAACCGCGTCATTCAGGACAGATTCCCCAAAGACAAGTGAGTAGAGAAGCTGGTCGCACTTAAGCTCCGGGGACCCCATGATAGAGAGGGTTGCAACCGGATCAACGGCAGAAATTAGAGCGCCAAAGAGGAGAGCCTCCAGAGGGTTGGAGGTATCGACATTGGAAGTCAACCCCATTTTTCCAACAGCAAAGACCAAACCACCAACTATAAAAGTCGAGACCAAGGTACCCGCAAAGGCATAGGCAACAATGGGAACTATATTTGCAAAAAAATGCTTACGTTTCAAAGTATAGCCAGCTTCAAATATAATCGGCGGCAATAGCACAAAGAAGAAAAGCTCGGGAGAGAACGAGAGCAGCTCAAGGGCATCATCAGAAGAGGAGAAAAACCTGGTAACACCACCAATCACCATGCCAACAAGCACGGCAGCTGCGGACTCAGGAAGAAAGTAGAAATGATAAAGCTTAATGAGATACGAGATCAGTAAGCAAAGAATAAGGACGGCACTAAGAAGAAGTGCATTGTTCGCATCGTACTGGTGGTTTTCGGCATCCGAATCTATCGTTGTGTTCATAGGAGATTGCCAGACATGAAAATGGAAAAGAAAATTCTTGAAAAAGTAGTTTTCAAGACTATGAATTACATGTTCTTCCTCTCAAGTTGTGCTGCAATTTTGCTATATTCAGCTACGGCTGCTATCCACTTTGCCGGAGACGAGCCCATTGTTCACCATCTCAACACCGAAAACATTGTGCAGCTTGAGGTAGAGGCCGAGGTCGAACCCGAACCCGAACCCAAACCCATTGTGCAGCTCGAGGTAGAGGCCGAGCTCGAACCCGAACCCGAACCCAAACCCATTGTGCAGCTCGAGGCAGAGAATGAGGCCGAGCTCGAACCCGAGCATTTATGGAAAGAAGAAGTTCGTTCAACAACCGACAAGAGTTCCAACACACAGTTTACCGATGGACTGGACGATTTTAACGATTTGCTTGGATCAATAGATGCTCCCGATGATCTTGACATTTCGGAAGGTTCTTCCATCCAAGAGATTCTTGTCGTTCAATCATCGAAAATCATATATACAAAGGTTCAACGTTCAATCATGCAGTTCTTACACAAATTTCAGTTGCAAATTGAGAAAAAACTCACCGCTTGCAACAGTAGATTCAAAAAAATGTCTTCCTCTAAATTTAGAATCTTCTCCAAAACCTAACTGTCTTCGTTGAGCAAGTCGTCGTTTTCTCCGTTGAGCAAACTCTGGTAGCTTTGCATGTTGTCCAAAAACAAAACCAACATCCTCACTCGTGTGTGCATGTCGCTGCAGTAGCTGCAGTAGAAAATACACGGGCGGTGGACGATTGCCTCGTATTGCACGAAATGACCTTCGTCCGGCCACCTTGTAAGCAAAAATTGTGGACTTGCGGGCAACCCCTGCAACATTCCCAGAATCAGTCCGTAGCCTGCCGCTGCAATGCCTATAACCATGCTCCAGAAGAAGCTGTGCAGTTTGCTGTGGTAATACAATCCTCCAACGATCGCTCCAGTAGTGCAGCTAACCACCAAGAAGCAATAGAAGGTCAGGTACCTCACCACGAAGTTTCCTCGTTTTAATGCCAGCCCCATGTCATCTCTCAAGTCGTTGTTGTTTGTAAATAACCACTCCGCACCGAAGCTGAACTTGACTAAAAAGTTCGCCCCGTAGACGCTTCTCGTCATTGCAACCAGCCCAAAGATTCCAGTGATTAACTGGCTTTTCTCGTAGTGGAACCAAAACCCCTTGCAAATCATTGTAACTGCGCAGTACGGCATCCCTCCAGCAACGTACAGCAAGGTGATGATCCAGCAGAACTTTTTACTAAACCGGTGAATTTCCTTTACATCCGTCAACACAATTTTCTGCTTCCCAACCCTAAGCCAGTTGTTCCTTGGGTTCGTGTCGATTGATACTTCCGGTACCCAGCCGGGCCAAATTGCAAACACATTTTTGGCAAGCCAGTGAACGTTACTAATGTCCATGCATAGCGCGAGAAATACAATGAATCCGCTCCCGACTGTTAGCTCATCGTTGGGCGTAACCCACGGAGGGCGTGCCATGAACAGGCTCTCTTCGGGGTCTGGCACATTGTCTACGTGGACGAACGGTTGGTAAACTTTGTATGATCCCGTCAACGCAATCATCCACAAGCTGCAAATAATGAGTGGACCTGAGCGCAGTTAATCATCAAATAAATAGTTAGTTTGTTTGCGTGTGGTCAATTCAGCAGCTCGCGCACTCACACATAAACGTCAAAGTGACAACTTTCCTCCAAGTTGGATGGCAAACGCACTGGAACGCTCCTTCCGCAACGAGTCCAACTGGCGGCTCGGCCTCTTGCTCCTTGACCAACGCTCTCAAATCCGCCTTATCGCTTGCCCCGGCAACCATTTCATTGTCCATTGCTTGAAAATTGAATTTCTTCTTCTTGGTGCTCATACCAGCAAACCAACCCCCACCTCTTATCCCACCCTCACTTCGCTTTTTCTTCTTGAAGAGCTTTTTCGGAATGTATTTCTTCTTCCAATCTTTCAATACAGTGTCGCCTTGTGTGATCATCAGAACAACGAAGTTGTAGAGCCACTTCATAAATGCGAAAATTGCTGCAACGATTACGTACGCGTCGGCGCCACGGAGAACGAAAAGATCTCCCCTGTATCCTTGCCAAACGTTGTTCATGTAAGGAATCCCACATTGTTCCTGTTTTTCCTCGTCGTCACCGAGAAACGAGGCTGGGTTGTTCTGGCAAAACTCAGTCTCAAAGCAGCACTGCGCAACCTGCACGTCATCGTGCGCAATGGATTTTTTTTCTTCAAACTTTGTGGAAGTTCTCCAATCGGGGTGGAACTTGTGGAAAATAGTCACGTCGTCTATCGCCCAATGGTCCCGTGTGGGCTCGAAGAACTTTTGCTCGAACTTGATCGTGGTGTGGGCGGACCAGCATGTTTCGGGAAGTTCTTCGGACACTTGGGTGAAGTAGTCCTTTAGGACCGAACGGAAAACATTAGAAAAAATTTAATAACATTTTGCACACCACTCGCCTCGCCTCGCCTCGCTCACCTGCCTGTACATGTAGACCGGGTAGCTCCCAAAACTCGTCCAACTCGACCCCCCGTTTGTACTGCACCATACACTGACCTCCCCGCCATAAGCTGTCTTACACTCGGCTTCACCTTCATTCTCAGCAATAGGCGCCATTTTAAAGAAAAAGTTCAAGCTTCCCCCATTCTCAATCTCCAACGGGACTGTCGTCGCGGACCGCACCAGCACCCCTGTAAAGACCAGGGCCCCCTCGCCGTACTTCTCACCGCGTCCGATCAGGGGGTAACCTTTGTCTCCCTCCTGGACATGGAACCCGCAGACGTCGGAAACCTTGGCGTTCTTCATGTCCGACCATCTGGCGGACGCCATCAGTAGAGAGGGGGGGGTGTAGTCTGTCTTATTCCTCCAGTGATCAAAATCGTCCTCAAAAACATAAACACCGTTGTTAAATTCGGCCGAGGTTACCGTCCCTAACCTGCTTTTCAGATCGTAGCAGAAGTCATAGCCCAGAGTGTTTTCAGACTGCCTGGAAATCGAAAGCGAGTAGGTTAAACAATCTTGTACTTACATTCGCTTTTTCGCCCGCCCGCCCGCCCGGCCGTCTCACCTGTAAAGCTCCTCGTCATAAATGCAAACTTTCCCCATCACTTTGTTGATTGTATTTTCCAATTCACAGAACTGGTACCTCGCCACATTTTGCAGGCCATCTGTGGCCGTGGCGTTCAAATCTACGCACACGTCCAGGTCACAGCTCGGAAACCACCCATAGCATTTAAAACCCCAGACTGTTTCAGGCAATGTCGAATAATTGATAAATCCAGATATGAACACCAAAGCAAAGCTAAGCACCATGAACAAAGAAATACACCAAGCACCAAGGACCGGAAGAGCACCTGGATCCTCCTTCGCGGCGCCAAGCCCGCGTGTGTTGACCTTTTGGTTGCACCCTGGGCAGTAGCCCGTGCGCAGATAGCACTTGTGGCAGTAAAATTCGTTGCAGCATCGGCGCATGTACCCTTGATCAAGACAGGAGCGACACTCTTCGCCCTCAAGCACTTCCTTTTCCTTGAAGTCATCGCCTTGGGCTTCTCGGCGGGCGACTTCGGGGTGCATAAGCCAGTAGCACGCATGGCACAGTTGGGTCCCGCTCTCGCCGATTAGAGGCCGGAGTTCTGATTTTTCCATACACCTCACGCAGTCGTACCACACTTCTTCCATGTCAAGGAGGGTCGGGGTTTCTTTAGCCTCGTCGACGGCGAGTTTTTCTTCCTATAAGATTTCATTATATAAATTTATATACGTTGTTTGGTTAGAAGGACCATTGAAGACCATTTTTTTGGGAAAACCTCTCCTCTCACCTCAATCTTCTTTAAACGAGCAAACTCATCCTTGGGGTCCAACCGAAGCAGTTTCTTCTTCTTCTTTTTTCGAGTGTCCTGTGGTTTTTCTGGCTGCTTGTCGGAAACCAAATTGTCCGCATCCTCGACTTTAAGGCCAACTGGACCAGCCAGCTTCTCTTTGTGAAGATCTTGGTAGTTATCTTCTGGTTTTCTGGAACTCTTCTTGCCGAAGACCATTTTTAATATTGGGTTGGGCTCTTGATCAGTTCGTAGGTATGACAATGATTGATGCTGTCTGACAACACAAATGGAATTGAAAAAAAAAAAATTGAAATTTAAATTTATTAATAAATAATTTTAAATAATTTTAAATTTTTTTGAATATGTTCACTTCTCGACCTTCCAATCTACCCATAGGCTCATGAAAAAACTCTTTCGCGTCTCACCAGGCAAAAGTAGAAGTCCATCCATCTTCTCGTGGCAACCTGAGGGCAACTTCCTGGCCTGTTCTGGCAACGGTAGGCAATCAAATGTGTTGGATTCTGAGACTAATCCTCAAACCAACAGCCAGCCCAGCCATAAATTCCAAGAACCTAACACAACTGTCTTTCAACTCAATTCCATATATATTTCCTTTCCTTTCCCAATGCTTGCTATTTGCTAGGAATCGTCACGGTTTATGACCGGCATGGTGAGATAACTGAGGAGATTCCCCTCTCAGGTAAAGGAACAATATTGGCTCTAGAGTGGGACAAAGACGGCGAGTGCCTGGCGATCCTCCAGGACGAGAATGGGCAAATCCCCATCTGGAACCTGTCCTCAAAAAAAGTCCAACAACTCGAAACGAACCTTCGTGACCCAACTTTCTTGAAATGGAGCAAGGTTGGCCCTCAGCTTGCCATTGGAACCCAAAAGGGAAACCTTCTCATCTTCAACCGCTCCACAAAGAAAAAGATTCCAATTCTAGCCAAGCACCCAAGGGCAATTACGTGCGGGTCTTGGTCGAAGACCAACCAGCTCTGCCTGGGATCAGACGACTGCACCATGACGCTATCGAACGAGTCGGGTGATGCCATTGAGCAAACCGACCTCAAATTCCCTCCCTATGACCTTCAGTTTGCTACGCAGAAGGAGGGCAGCAGCCACACTCGGGACCTCAAGGAAAATACTGTATCGATCAATATGGGTGGCAAGTCGCTGATGCTGTATAATCTGGACAACCCCGACAACCCAGTTGAACTGTCGTTTGAACCTGAGTACGGCAACATTGTGGGCCATTGCTGGTTCGGCGATGGCTTTTTGCTAGTCGGTTTTTCCCGCGGGCAGGTGGTTGCGCTTTCCACCCACACGAACGAGGTCTCGGAGGAGATGTGGAGCAAGTCGGTACACAGCTCGAGTATTTATGGGGTGGCGTACTCGTCCGTTCTGAAGAGAGGCGCAACCGCCGGAGACGGAGGTGTTAAAATTATCGACATGAGCAACGACTTCAAGGAACTGAAAGAAGAAGCTATCTCTATGGACACTAGCGAGGACGGACGGCCTCATATGATCCAGTGGAGTCCGGACGGACAAATTCTCACGGTTTCCACCAGGTCTGGATTCATTTACAATTTCTTGGCAAAAATGCCCACGATTCACTCGCACTACGGAACGAATTGCAGCTACTTGAGTAGTCTAAGGGAGGTGAGTGGGGGGAGTGGGGTAGGGAAGGGAAGGGAGACAACAGCGAGAGCGAGAAAAAAAAAAAAACTGACATTTTTTGGGGACAAATGTTTTGCAGATTTCGTTTGTTGATACCTTGACCAAGCAGCGACCTGTAACGATCTCCGTTGGTATTGAACCAACTTTCTGCGCGCTTGGTGCGAGCCACGTTGCGGTAGGAATGAACAACCGCATTTTGTTCTACCAATTGAGTGACACAAATTTGGTCAACGAGCAAGAGTATGTGGGGATGGTCATGGACGTTAGGTGCAATGACAGGTTCGCGGCGGTGTTGAGTAACTCGCAGGTAACTTTGCACCTGATTGAGCCTGTCAAGGGGGGAGGACCCCAAAGGAAAACATTCCCCGACAGGTGAGCGAAGGAGAGTCAGACGTAGTACTGAACTCGGACACTAACAATATTCAAATACTTCTTTTTTACGCTCGAAGGGACGCCGGAAGCTTAAAAAAAGCAACCTGCGTTGCCCTCTCCGACCAATTCCTCATTTTCGGAACGGAAGCAGGTGAGTTGCTCGCTCTTCGAGAGAAGACTGGGAACAAAAATTGGGCGGTTACATTTTCCATTTTTGGACTTGTGCTTCTTTTCCTTATACTTTAATTCTGTTCGCTTCATCCGGCGGCGCATCGCAGGAACGGTCGAGTTCTTCTTCCTGAACGAGTGGGCCACTTTAACTGGTGCCGAGCTCCGCCACAAAACAGCAATAACAAAAATTTACCCAAATTCCATGGGCACCCGGCTCGTTGTTGTGGACGCTGCGAACGAAGGATTTATGTTCAATCCTATTACGTCCGATTTCACCCCAATTCCCGAATTTCCAACCAATTCTTCAAACGTGCTCTGGGACAACAGCGACAAGAATATCGTTATGGTGTATGACGGCTCTATGCTCCACACATACGTGTACGCACCGATCACGATAAGGGGGCCTATGATGATGAAGCTCGGCCCACTGGAAATTGCTGGTGATGGCAGCGTCAGCATGCAACCCCAGAGCTTCCCTTTGGAGTCGGGGTGGGTTCCCATATTATCCCATAACGGAGAGATCACCTGCCAGAGCTCATCAGGCCAGCTTCACACTGTCACCAGTCCTACCTACGATCACAACGACGAGAAGGAGAGGAAGAACAGAGAGCGGCAATTGCTAAGGTGAGCGAGACGAGATGATGAAAACCTGATCTTGACGCGCCAAGCCCTTTTATTAACCCCCCTCCCGAACCCCAAACCCCCTTTGCTCTTTTAGATTTACCCAAAACTTGGCACTGTTGAGGTTGAAGGAGGCGTGGAGTGCCGCCTTGGTTCTAAACAAGTCGCCGTACTGGCTCGCGCTTGCTAATAAGGCAATGCAGGTGATGGACATTCAAATGGCGGTGAGAGTGTACAGGCAAATAGGCGATGCGGGGATGGTCATCGGTCTGGAGAGCTTGAAGCAGTACGAGGACAAGAACTTGTTGGCTGGTCACATTGCGCTGCTGTTCATGGATTACGGGATGGCCCAAGATCTGTTCTTGAGCAGCAGCAGACCGCTGAGTGCTTTGGAGATGAGGAGGGATTTGCTTCACTGGGATTCGGCATTAAGGTTGGCAAATACGTTGGCTCCGGAGCAGGTGCCGGACATAAGCGTGGAGTTTGCACAGCAGTTGGAGTTTAGAGGCGAGTTCGAGGCAAGGTGAGCAAGTGGCGAGGTAGCTCAACAGCTCACAATCCAACACACACAACTAATTCGTTTATCAGCTTGAAGATGTATGAATCAGCCCTCAACTTCATGGACGATCTCGGCAATGTTCTCGCAACAGATTCTCAGCAGTCCACTTGCATGTGCGGGATCGCCCGCTGCACGCTTCGGTTGGGGGATTTACGAAGAGGAGTGCGTCTCGCCAGGGAGAGCGACGACAAGAAACTCTGCAGGGAGTGCGCTGCGATTTTGAGCGACCTCAAACAATTCAGCGAGGCCGCGAGCTTGTTCGAGCTGGGCGAGCAGTACGAAAAGGCAGCGGAAATTTACATCAAAACGAAAGATTTTACGCAGGCGAGTAAGATAATCGGAAGGGTGACCTTGCCAAAATTGCACAGCATGTTCGGAAAGGCCTGCGAGCAGGCGGAGAAATACGTGGAGGCAGCTGCGGCGTACAAGAGGGCCCACGACATGGATGCCGTTATAAGACTGTGCTTGAACAACTTGGGCCAACTGGACAGGGCATTCACGCTTGTGAGAGAGAGCGGGAGCAGCACTGGAGCGGCCATGGTGGCAAAGTATTGCCAGGAGCAGAATGACTTCCGCGGAGCAATCGAATTCTTGTTGATGGCGAACCGTTCTGACGAGGCTTTCGCACTAGCAAAAAATCACGTGTGCATGGACGTGTACACAAGCGTTCTCGGCGAGAAAATTGGGCCCGACGACGCGAGGGAAGTTGCCCACTACTATGAGACCCAGAACGAGCTTGGGGAAGCTGGTAGATACTATTCCCTCTGCGGGCAGTACAACCGCGCGCTGAAGCTTTTTCTGCAGTGCGGAGACAAGCAAGTGGACGCAGCGATTGAAGTCGTGGGGAAAGCTAGAAATGATATGCTTACTCACATGCTAATTGATTTTTTAATGGGGGAGACGGATGGGCAGCCCAAAGACCCGGATTATGTGTACCGGCTTTACATTGCGCTGGGCAACTACACCGAGGCGGCTAAAACTGCAATAATCATTGCTCAGCAGGAGCAGGCAGACGGGGATTACGGCCGCGCTCACAAGATTCTCTACCAAACGATTCACGAATTGGAGAGTAAAGATTCGTACGTGCCCCAGAAGCTGAGGAAGATGTTCGTAATTTTGCACAGCTACCAACTGGTCAAGAAGCTGGCTAAAAGGGGAGACCACGAAGGCACGGCCAGGTTGCTACTTCGCGTAGCGAAGAACATAAGCAAGTTCCCGAAGCACCAGGTGCGGATTTTGATTAGCACAATTATCGAGTGTCAGAAGAGCGGGCTGAAGGACTCGGCGTACGAGTGGGCAAGCTTTGTTTGCAGCAATGCAGATTACAAGAAGGAGCTGGAGGAGAGCAAGTTCAAGAACAAGATTCAAAGTATCGTGAGGAAGGGGGGCGCCAACAGGGAGGAGAAGGCGGAAGAAATGACAAAATGTCCCATCAGCGGAGATAATATCCCTTGCACGGAGCTAGAGTGCAAGAGCACAAAAGACGCACTCCCAATGTGCGTATGTACGGGGCGGCACATGGAGCTGGACGATTGGTGCTTCTGTCCAATTAGCGGGTTACCAGCGTTGTACAGCGAATACATGAAATATCTCCACGCGGAAGCACCAAACGCTATCGAGAGTGTGGAGGGAGCTGTGGAAGAAATGGCAAGGGGGGGGGGAGAAGGGGGGAAGGAGCTAAACAGGGGCAAAGCAATGTTCAGGAACATGGCCAGCAAAGTTGTTAGGGCACTGGATCCAGTGAAGGGGGCAATGGTTAGCTCGCTGGATATTAGCAGGTGCAGCCATGAGGATGCTCTTAACTATATCACCAAGTACAACACATTCCTGAGTGGGAAAAAAAACTCAAATCAAAATCCAAATACCACAGGGGGAGAGGGGCAAGTGGATTTTGAGTAAGCGAAATTTGGATTTTTTTCTTTTTTTGACTCTTTCACTTTTTTAGACCTTTTTAAATTTTAAGAGTAAGATTTAATTTATAGAGCCGACCTTACGGATATTACAGTTAAGGGCCTACAGTACACTGATTACCGTATACGGAATTAGCAGTGCGTGAGTAAGATATAGTCTTACAAGGTTCATCTATACGTTCAAAACAAAAAAGCTTTGCATAATCGCGCGAAACCTTCATTCAAAAGAGCTCTGCACTTGGTTCAACATTTTTGCCTTTTTGTTTGGTTTGGTTGTGGTTGCGTAAAGTTCCTTCGTTAGAAATTGGAAGTCCTGATCAATTCTTAAATCACGCTCATGCAGGCAATTTTTGGTTTACCAACAGTTCACAATGATTGCAGTTCAGATCAATCTCTGCGTGATATGCTGCATTCTTTGCAAAGGCTTGACGACACCGTTTCTTCCGTTTTTTCGCGGGTAATGTTGCGGGCCCAGCACGAAAAGTCTCGTGTCGCTGACGTGAAATCTCGGATTCTTGCCGCACGAAAAAAAATACGATCTATTTCTACCAACTCAACCCGGGCAACTACAATCTTTTCAACTTCAAAGCACCCAGCTTCCCAGACAATTCCCAACTATAATATGCTTTTCTCTTCCTCCGATCCCCTCAAAGGTGTTTCACCCTACCTTGATGCCGACCCCGAAACCCTCTACACACCTGCTGACCCGAACATGTCCGACTTAAACAATAATGAGCTAACTCGAGACTTGACTGACCTCTTCACTCGACTGAACCCTGGCTCCACGGACATGATCCGCGTGGAGATAATGATGGAGAACGAGGGCGTCGGAGCCCTACCCAAGAAGGTCGATTCTGTCGCATCCTTGCTCCTCTTTAACAGCACAAAATGCCCCTACAACGAGTACATCCAAATGAACAACTTGGTTGGGACCGACTTTGCCGAGCGATCTTCAACCACAGATCGCAAAAATGACCTTCATCACGCACCGTCAACTCTCCTCGACGGCGATCTCTTACCAGACGTTGCCGCAATGGACCTCACCTTCAAGCCTGAGCTTGGGCAAATGGCTAGCCTCGCGCTACCCTGCAACATGCCTCTACCAAATATTGCCGATATTCAATTTGGCGGTGGTGGTGGGGGGGGCGAGAATGGTGCTTCAATGGGGAGCATTGCTCCGTCGAACTTCCAGGTAAGTGAGTGGTTGATTGGACGAGGTAGTAGGGATGAAATTAGAGGGTTGGGTTTAGAAAATTGGATTTATTAACTATTAACTCTTCGCTCGCTCACAGGCTGCAACTCAGCTTACTCTCCCTGCCATTGAATTTGCTGCTGCTCCGACTAGCAAGGAGAGCAGCAGTAACAATAACAACAACAACAACAACAATAACAACAGTAATGAAATATCTAAGCATCCCCCCACCACCACCAGCGCCCCCCCACCACCACCACCACCCAGCAACCCACCTCCGGCAGTGACTACTGCAGAACACAAACAAACAGCCATAGAACAAGCCCCGGATGAATCAGACGAAAACGACGATTCTGGTGGTGGTGGAGGTGGCGGAATGGGGGACCTCCTCTCAGCTATTAAGGGGAAGGGCGTAGGCGGCTTAAAAAAGGCCGCGGAGCGAATAGTTGCGGAGCGAAAAGTGGAAAAGACAGCTGAGAAACCTAGCATGTTCAATGAGCTCCAGAAATCAATGGCCAGAAGACAAATGGCCATTTCCGGGAAGAAAGATAGGTTGGAGAAGAAAAGGGAAACGTTTGCGAGCACAAACCCCGAAGGAGTGAGGCAGCAGATTCGCTCGAGCTTGTCGAGTCTACCCAAAGCGAGTCTATTGGATATAGACGTTTCTTCGGACGACAGCTGTTCGGACAATGACGGTCGAGATAGAAATTTTAGCGATACGAGCTGGGAAGGAAATTCAGGGCCGCCAAAAAATACAAAACAGCTTGCCTCCTCGGCGCCTGCCTCCGGCAAGTCTACCAAGTTTGCGCCAGAGGCAAGAACAAAGGAAAGACGCAAACATTCAGCATCGAACAAGACATCAAGCCTCGACGAAAAGCACGGGGATAGCAGCAGAGACAGCAACCCAAGACGGGGGTCTCTCTGGGATAATGAAAACCCAGCGCTGAACAAAATGCTCAGTCGGAACGAAAATGACAACGACGATGCCGATAATAGTGACGGATCAGCAGACAGCGCTTGGGACTGACTTAAAAATTAGGACGGGGTGGTTACGGAAAATTGTTTTCTCGATTCTCGTTTCTACTTAATTCAGTATCTTTTCTTCGCTACATTATCGGCGGCTTTGTTGCAGGCGGATTGGAACTTGGCTTTGGCTTAGTTTTTTCCTTCGCTTTCTTCCTGCCCCCCAAACTTTTCCTTCTGCTCCTGTTATTGGGGGGAGGGCTGTTGTTGACTGAGAGCGTTTTGAATGACCCGGCATTTCGGGAAAACGTGGGATAATAGTCTTCGCCCATCATCCATTTCTGTATTAGCATGTGGCTCGGTATCACTTCGTGCTCACGAGGAGTAACGACTTTCATAAGCTTATCGAGGCCGCGGCATGAAATGAAGAACTCCCCGTTGTCGTTGTTGTTGTCGTTGTCGCTATCATCGTCGCCACTACCGCTACTTCCGCTGCAGTCGAGGTCCTCAAGACTGGACAGATGTTTTTTTAAAGGTGAGTATGATTGTTTCAAAAAAGTTGGGAAAAAATTCCGTTGATCGCTTTTCATGCTCGCCGTACACTTACCTATCGCCGCTGCAGCTGCTACTTCTTGTGGTGCTATTCGTGCTACTACTCGCTGCGTTTGACAGCTTGAAGAGCGTGGTTTCTTGAGAGCTGCTTGGAGAGAGCTGAGGAGGGGAGGGCGACTTTAATTTTGATCGAGTTGGGATGTGTGCTGTATCAAAATTGGAGAGGTTTAATGCGTCAAGGTTCAAAGACGGCGGAGGGGGAGTGTTCTGGAGCCGCCGCTCAGTTGATACCGGGGGAGGTCGGAGCTTTTCTTTTATCTGCTGGGTTTGTTTTTTCGGTCTTTTGATTCTTACAGAGATTTTCGGTGAAATTTGCACATTTTCCGGTGAGATTTTTTGCTCGGGTTTTGTAGTAGGTGATATTGTAAGTAGTGAAGTTGTACGTTGCGTCGCGAGCGTTATTGTTGCGGCTGGTGTTTCTAGGCTTCTGGGTGCGGTAGCAATATTCTTGATATGCGAAGAAATGAATGATGTTTTCGGTTGCAACTGGTCTTTGGCCACATTTTGTATGTGGCTGCTGGCTGGGGATTTTCTTACCGCAACAGCGAGGGGTGGGGGGGTGTTGGAGGTTGAGAGAGGGGCGGAGGGCTGCTGCAACATCACGGCTCTGGTGCTAACAAAAAGATTTACGGAATTGTTGTCTGGATCAGGGGGGGTTGATGGTGGAAGCACAGGGTTGTCCAGCTCGACCTCTTTGTCGCTGATGACGATGCAATTTTTATGGTTGCTGCTTACGAGTTTTTTTATGCTGTCTCTGGAAACCGTTCTTCGCCTCTGAGGAGACACGTCTCCCATTCTGTAAATGTGACATCTGTTTCTTGTTCTTCCTCGAAAGTCCTCTTTCTCGTTTTTTTTGTCTCTATCTGCTGCCTGCTCTGTCGCAACCCCAATTCCCTCTTCCGTCTCCTCCTTCTGAGGAGCAAAAAACTCATCTAGATTGATTTCGTCGTCCTTGTCCTTGTCCTTGTCCTCGTCGCTGTTAACGGTTGGACTCGATTTGGGTGAGCTCGAGCTCGCGTTATCATTTTCAGAAAATAAAAGCGATGGAGCACCTACAACTCCTACTACCCAGTTATACAATCTGCCCAATGCCTTGCCTGCTAGATTGGACTTGCCTTGCACGCTTGACCAACTTGATATGAAGGTGTCATTCGCACTGAACGAGAGTTTCAATAAGTTGAGTCTTTTTTGTTTGTTTGTGGCGGGGTGGTCCAACAAAGAAAAAAATTAGCTTAATGTTAGTTTGTTTGATGCTGCTATGCGCGTTGTGCGCGTACCTCTCGCCAACTTACCTCCAATCTGGAACAGCTTCAGAATCAAACGAATTTAACCTTGAAAGCAAATCACTTGCTCGAATCAAACTCCTCTGCGTGGACGGCCAGGTGGACAAGGGGTCCACGATGGCAGTTGTTTTCTCGTGTTTTAACCCAGGAGAAAGAGCCATTGTGATGGCGGCACATAAAAGAGCTTGGGCAAAAGAAGGCTTGGGCAAAGCCGCTAGATGTATGAGTTCCGAAACACTCAGTGCAGAGGGGCTTAGAGTCGATAAAACTAGCCCGGAGGAAATCTTGGACGTTGTGGCATTTTTTTCATGCTCGAAAGGCGGAGGTAACTGAGAGCTTGAAGCCTTTTGAATCAAGGGTTCATTGGCCTGCAGGAAATCTGGAAAGTTTTCTACAACCTTTTGCTGGAAAAGCTTGCTCTTCTCGAGCTCGTTGGCTACTCGTTGTGCAGCTATTTGATCGGGCTGAAGGACCGGCACAACGGGAACATCATGATAGATCTCAAGGGGCATCTCATCTTCATGTCGACTGTTTGGCCGCTCCCCTATTCCCTGTGACTCCACTTTTTCACATGATTCGAGGAATTTGTTTCCTTGGTGTTGTTTTGCTCTGTGTTCCTTCACCCTCTGTCGTTGTTTAGCTAGAACATCCCTGGGTGATAGGGGACCGCATGATTGTTCCATGTTATACGAATTCCCTTCTGTCACTGAGGGACGTTAAAGTTTTTTCATATTACGTCATTTTATCTGTATTGCTGTTGGGTTTTGTTATTGATTGACATGATTGTTCATTTAGCTGTTCAAGAGTTCCTTCTTAGTTTGGATCTTTTTTTTATTTTTGATGTTGATTTCTGTTGCAACAAGATATTTTAACAAAATGACCAACTGGCTAAGAAACTTTGAAACGATCTGCAGCATCAAGTTGACAAAAGACAAGGAAGCATCAACTATGAGGTTGGGGAATTGTGGTGCAGGGATGCGTTCCACCCAAAAGAAAGCTGGTTCTGATCCTAATCCCACCCCAGCATTCTCATCAAAGAGCTTGAAGAGAAATTACCTGATGAACTCGAGAGTAGATGTCGAGGCCGCGTTTGATGCTTGGGCCAAGGTGAAAGATGCCAAGATGCGAGCAACTCAGGAAGAATTGAAAAATTCGCTTGCATCAAAACCAATCCCCAACGACGACGAACCATATATGAATTATATCCCTCAAAGTCGAAGTCATCCGGTGATTAGCAAATCTTCTCGAAATGCTGCTTGCAATTTTTCTCGAGATTCTGCTACTAGCAACAAGGAGGTAGAGGCTCTGCTAGCCGCTAGAAAAAAGAAATTGCAGCCTCATATGGCAAAAAAAAGAGAGCTCATCCGCAGGGAGAGGGAGAAGCACAATGCTGTAATGACTGGAAAAGCCCTTCCAAGCAAATTAATGGAAAACTTGCAAAAGTTAGACACAAATCCTTTGAGTTTGGTGACGAAAAGGAGAATTAGACAAAAGAAAAAATCCAAACAACACTCGGATATCCATAATGACAAGGACAGCAATAAAAATCACAGGGTCAAGATGAAGATTAAGAAGTTTCCAGACCGAGAGCAAGACTACGAGTGTGACTTTGAAAGAGAAGTGGATTCGTCTCAGATCCCCCCCCCCCCCTTCGAAACCACCACCACTACGAACACCCTAAACAATCAAGAAGAACCCGCACAATCACGGATACGAGCCCGCAACTTTGCCCTCGGATTGAAGGCAACCAGAAGCACATCACAACAAATAAATCAAAAAAAATCGCCAAAAATTGGTAATGAAGGCATGGAAGAGCTGAAACAATTCATAAATTTTGAAAGCAGCCTCTTGGCATTGCCTGCTGGTCATCAGTACAAGCACCGACGAAAAGTTGAAACTGTGAATTCTTCTTGCAAAGCTGTCGCCAGCTTAAGACGAAGGAATGAGTTGTTGAGCGAAGTTTAAGTTTGTGAAGAAAAGGGTTGTGTTGCTGTGGGAGGAAGGGGGGTATTTGGATGCCAATAACTTTACACGGCGGGACCATTATATGCTTGAGTGGAGTGTAGTAGGTTAATTTTTACGATATATTTTTCAATTTTTTTTTTTTTTTCGAAAAAAAAATCTAAAATAGTTTACTTATTTTTGTTGCTGGCAATTTAACAATATGGCGTGCAATCGGTATATAGAGAGGTATAGAGAGAGGTATGGAAAAAAGATTCGGGAAGTTCTGTTTGAAACAACTCGTAACCTCAATCCTAAACAAGCGAAGATGCTTTCCGGATGTCTGGTGATAATCTTTTTTTTTGCTGTTTCCATCCTCTACGATCAGCTTTCCACTATCCAATCAACTAAAAGGGTCAAGTTGTACCCAACACACATGATAATGAGGGAGAATTTTGATGTGTGTGTTTCAGGGGCGCTTCTGGGGGTACATTTTTCTAGCTGGAGGCCGATTGAGGATGAGATTGCCATGATATTAGATGGTGATTTGTGCTCTGGGTTTTTTTCGTTGGGAGATAAGATCCAACAGGTTCCTTTTAACCAGGTTCAATCGTATAGATCCTACGAGCTGCCACAGACAACAGGCAAAAAGAAAGATGGGAAGGATGATGAAGGAGTGCTTCTCATCACAACACATCCAGCACCAAATGGTGTGGCCCCGAGTTTGGAAAGCGCGACTCTGTTGAGCACGTTGTGCCCTGACGATAATTGCGTGTTGATGGGTAAGTTTCAGCAGTGTTCGAGCCTTGCACGGCCAGAAAGCTGCATTTATTTCACATTTTTGGAAGACCCAATGGAGCGGATGATTACTGGTGAGTTTTTGTTGTTGAGGGATGTTGCCACCACCAATACAATAAAAAAATCGTGTTTCCTAACCTCAAACCATCACTTTGAAAACAAAATTAGACTATGTCCAGTTCTGCAAAAACGGTGCAGGCAACAATAGATACTTTACAAACAAAAATTTACGCATGGGCGCAGACCAATTAAACTGCCCGCATGTCTCTTTTTTAGAGTTTGCAACCTTCTTCGGCAATGTTCATGTTAACGAGTTTTCCGGTGCGTACAAGGCTGAGGATTGCGGTGTTAACAATGGAATGAGCCACGAAGAAAGCTGTGGTAGAATGAAGCCAACGACTGATGTTCATCTCACTAGGGCGAAACGGTTTTTAAAGAAGGAGGGGTTGGTTTTCATCAAGGAGGACTATTTAGAGGGTTTGAGGTCACTTAGTTCCTTAATTGGGGGCAGAAAGGAAGTAAGACTTGACAAGGAAAAAATTGGAAAGAAAATATTTGATAAGAATGTGTTGAATTTGATTGAAAACACGGGGAAAGTGTACAGGCCGGGGAAGGGAACTTTACAAAAGGCAGCACAACACATGCAACACGACCTTATGTTTTATTCTGCAATGAAAACCTTTTATGAATCAACTTACTTGCATATTCAAGAGAAAGAATTTCGTTAAAATTTTTTTTTGGAATGCGTACAGCTGCTAACTACAAAACATGGGAGGCTTATACTCATTACAAAAATTGGTAAAAAATCGCAAACCCAAGCATTTTAATTAACCCCCCAAAAGATATCTCACATGGCTGGGAAATCAACAACAAAATCCGCTAGAAATTCATCACTCACGTTGCTCAAATGATTCAAAATCTCAATCGTACCATTCCAAATATCCGCCTCATGGTATTCCACCCCCCACTCTTTGCAAAAGCTTTCAACTAGAGAGTGACACATCTTCATGCTATGCCTTGGCATCATCGGGAATAAATGATGGTCGACCTGATACTGCAACCCTCCACAAAACCAATCAACAAACCACTGCGGAATCCCATGCCCACCAATAATATTCCTTGTCGTTGTTACTTGGAGTTTCCAAAAATCAGGACGTTTATCAGCATCGTACGTTGCCATGCCGTTGTGCCCCAAACCAAAAACAACCGCCAAAAAAAATCCGCTGCTACAAGTCGCCACCATAAAATACCCCATGCTTTTCATCAACCCGAACCTCCCAAAGCCACTACTCAGCATGATTACCCACAAATAATGGAGTAAAATTGCCAACTTTTCCAAAATTGGATGCTGTAACCCCTTCGTGTCCAACTCCAACTTGGCATTCTCGGTAGAGGCGCCCAGCCCGAAGGCCGTCTTAAAACTCTCGTTGAGCCAGCTCAGCCTCGCCAACAAGAGAATTGGAAAGTAAAAAAGGGTCTGGTGACGGACGAAAAATTTTGTCAAGACCGAGTCGGTTTTGTCAAGGGAGAGGGAGCGGAAGGAGCGAGCCTGGGATAGTGACCAAGCCAGCAGAGGCATGGTATCAATATCAGGATCGCCGTCTTGGGTGGTTGCACTAGTGTTGTGAAGATTGGGCACCGCGTGGTGAGAGTTGTGCTTGTTCTTCCACCAAGCCATGCTGAACCCTTGGAAGAAATTACCAATTACCACCCCGGAGAGGTCGCCTTTCCACCTATGAGTTGAATTTGGGAAATGTGAGTGACTTAAAAGGCAAACAAATGTTTGACAGTGTTTGTTTATTTTCAAGGCAAGCTCACCTCTTCTGAAATACCTGGTGGTGCAGGAAATCGTGGGCCAGCCAACCACACTGCTGCCAGAAAAGACCAAGCAACAATGCCGAGCAAACATGAATCACAGAAGAGCTCGACCAAGCAACCATCATCACTGAAGCAAGCAACATCATCAAGTTCGACAAACACTTCCAAGCGTAAAACGCCGGGTTTGATTTAAAGGCACCCATTTTCACTAGTGCCACCCTCAAGTCACGGTAACCCTTCTCAAACGCCAGCTGCAAGGGGTCGGATTTTGCTGCAGGGACGGTAGAAACATCCAACTCACCAATATAGAAACGCTTTATGTGATGAATTGAACCAGGAGCATGAAATGCTGCAAAAATGTCCGTCATGTCCGACCCTGCGTGAGTAAATATCACAGCGCCACCGGGGTGGGCATACCTAATTGGTGAGAGGGAGAAGGAAAAATGAGAAAACAGTCAGCAGCGAGAAACATGATTTATTGATGAAACACAATACAAAATCAAATACTTTTTTCTCACCAACCAGAAATATCATACACGCTACCCGAATGGATAACAAAAGCATCGTCTGGAGTATTGTGCTGCTGAACCTCAGAATAAGAAAACATTTTCTTCCTCATAATTTAGTTTTTAAACGTTTTAAACGTCGTGAGATCTGTAACAATGTTGTGTAATGTGAAGGTTGTAGTAGGTCTACGTATTGTGTGTCCGTGGCTGCCGAAGAACAACAAAAATATTTGTTTTTTTTTTGTTCGCAGCAATTTTGGGAATTTCAATAAATATCTCCCTTGGTAAAGTCCATGGTCCGCTACCTTATGCTGCTCCTGGTGGCTCAATCCCGGGGATTTTTGCCTCGATTTAGTCAAGTTCGTAAATTTTCCATAATCTCAAAATCTACGTCTCTTTTTGGGGAGGTTCAAATGCCTGCAATGTCCTCAACAATGAAGGAAGGTCGTGTTGTGGAATGGTTAAAAAGTGAGGGTGAGCCAATAACAGCTGGTGAGTCAATCGCCACCATTGAGAGTGACAAGGTGAGACACACAATGCAATGTATGCAATGTCTATTGCATGCACAACTTCCCCTCAACCCTTTCCACTTCTGTTAACCCCAACACGCACACACACAATCAAGGCTGATATGGATATGGAGGCTTTTGAGGATGGATTTCTTGCCAAAATTCTTGTTCTTGATGGTGAGATTGCCCAAGTTGGTGATCCTATTGCTCTCGTTGCTAGTACCAAAGATGAGATAGCGAGTGTTGTAGCAGCTGGTGTTTTGGGTGCTGGTGCTTCCCCGTCATCAACTGCTAGCAACATCCCTTTAGCCCCCCCCTCCCCTGCAACACCGTCCTGTCAATACGAAGAAATCTTCATGCCTGCCCTTTCTTCGACAATGACAACCGGCAAAGTTGTCTCCTGGGAGGTGATTCCGGGGTCAAAAATAACGTCTGGCGACCCTCTCTTAACTGTTGAGTCGGATAAGGCGGACATGGAAGTTGAGCATTTAGGAGATGACGGTTGGCTTGCTGGGATTGTGATTGATGAGGGCGAGGGGGCGAATGTCGGTGCGACTCTTGCGGTTGTGGCTACTGCAGAGAAGGATTTGGAGGAGTTGAGGGTATATGTTGAGCAGTTGAAGTGTGGTGGTGGGGGTGCGGTCGTTGCAGCGTCGACCCCTGTTGTAAATGCACCAGCACCACCTGCGGCATCAGCATCAAAAGTCTCACCATCCCCAAGTCCACCACCCTCTGGGGGCCGAGTCATTGCATCCCCACTAGCGAAGAAGAAAGCCTTGGAGCTGAACGTAGACCTTTCCACTCTATCAGGAACAGGCGAGAATGGGCGTATAACGGCCTCGGATGTTAGTGCCGCTTCCAAAAATGGCGGCTCTAAATCCGCCAAAACACCAGCCCATACCCACGCTCCAGCCAACACGCACATCCCTGCCCCAAACGTCATCAATGCAACTCCAATGGCTAGGGTTGCAGCGAAGAAAGCGAACCTCGAGATTACCAGTCTTGTGGGCAGCGGAGAATTTGGTCGAGTTAATCTCGACGATGTTATGATTGTCACAGGGGAGAAGTCATCGTTCAAGAAACAGTCTGGAAGTGGTGGAAAGGCGGCGATTGTTATGCCAAGTGGACTTGTTCCTTTCTCGGGAATGCAACGGGCCGTGAGCGGGAACATGGAGAAGACGTTGGGTGTACCGATATTCAGGGTTAGCAGGAGTATTTGCACGGACGCATTTGACGAGCTGTACCAAAAGGTGAAACCGAAGGGAGTGACGGTTAGTGCTTTGTTGGCCAAGGTGAGCGGCATTAAAAGAAGAAAAAAAAATCCTCATAATACTGAATTATCCACGTCTAACCCAGTTAGTAAAATCGCGCTTCGCCCAGGCCGTCTCCCTCGCAATCGAGAAACACCCTATAATGAACTCGAACTACGACGCCTCCGGCGGAATTATGTTCAATGAGAATGTGAACATTGCAATGGCGGTTGCGTTGAACGGAGGGCTGATTACGCCGGTCCTGAAGAATGCCAATTTCAGAAATATCGAAGAGCTTGGGGCGGACTGGAAAGACCTTATTAGCAAGGCGAGAGCTGGAACGTTGTCACCCGACGAGTATAATTCTGGTACCTTTGCGATCAGCAATCTTGGAATGTTTGGTGTGAGTAGCTTTGAGGCTATCCTCCCACCGGGAATGGGGAGCATTCTCGCAATCGGAGGGACAGTGGAAACTGTCGTGCCCGACAAGAGAGCTGTTATGGGCTTAAGGGTGGAGAAAAGAATGACCGTTACAATCACCTGCGACCATCGCCCAATATACGGCAGCGACGCTGCGGAATTTCTAAAGACATTGGCGTCAATTATGAGCGAAAAGAGCGTGGATCGGCTGCTTGATTGAAAAATTAACCAAATGGTTGGAGCTTAAACAGACAAATTTTACGCAAATCATAGATGCACAGTTGCCATGGCATCCCTTACAGCAATTTGCTTGTCCCAGTCCGAGCTCATTTTACTCTGACCCTTCAACTTATCCTCAATCTTAGCCAGCCTCTCCTTTTTCAAATCCATTTTTAAGCTTCCAAGGATGAATCTCTCCCTCTCCAGCTGCTCTTCCTTCCCCCCCACGTCCTTCTTTTCTCTTTGCATAACCTGCAGCTCCAAACTCTCCCTCATATTCCGTTTCATTTCAAATTCCTCGCTCAGGTTGATCGCCTTGGCCATAGGGTACGCCTTGAAGTTGTTCAGATCCGGTTTGCAAATAACCCTGTCCTCCTGCTCATTCAACCTCATCCTCTCCCTATTGAATTCTGCTTGCACGTGCAAGCTCTGCGTGAGCTCGGCCCTCTTCGCCACCTCATTTTTCTTCTTGTTTAGATAGTTTTCAAATGCATCATCCCCAACCTTCTTGATGGCCTCGTTTTGCGCCACCTGGAATTTCTTGGTTTGGCGGAGTTCCCCCTTCAGTCGCTTGTAGCTGAGTTCCATATTCTTTTTCACGCGGTACGATTCGGTGTGAACATACCGGTTCTAGAACGAGGCAAAAACACACAAGCAACACAAAACAAAACAAAACAACTAAAGAGTTAGAACGATGAATTTTGTTCTGCTTCGCTTCGCCATTCTCGCCCACCTGGTCAGGGATTAGGAACTTAGGAAAAACGCTGTTGACCATTGCGTGCTCGAGCTTGTTCTTCTCGGTAACGTAGTCCGTGTCTTGAAATCGTTTGCTCATCATGAGCTCCTCTATTCGTTGGAGCTCTTTATTTCTGATCGGCACTGGCGTGTGGTTGCGTGAAACAGCTCTCGGTGTGGGGTTGTTATTGCTCTGCTGTTCTAAATCTTTGCTACAAATTGTGTTGGAATCTGGCGCATCCAATTTTCGCATGGCAGCCATTGCGGCCATTTCCTTGTCAATCAACCTCTGGGTCTCCTCTCTCAATTTCCTCTCCTCCACCCTCCGTGCCTCCGCTTTCTCTTCTTCTTTACTTTTTATAAACTTATCGACCCAGCTGGTGATCTCCGACACGTTCTCCCCCGCTCCAACTTCACTTTTGTGCATCATTCCCACTGCTTTTATACGCTCCAGCTTGAACGAGACGTGTCTCTTCTCGCAGAGCAATATGCCAAGCCGTTCAAAGGGTATTTTCAAGTGATCTCCACCACCACAAACCTCCCCAATCTTAGTGACTAGCGCCTTTAGTGTAGATTGAATATCGTGCTTGCTGTAACCTGTCATCACAACCAACTTACTCGTGTTAACTTCAATGCAAGGTGCTAAAAGACACATGCCCGGCTTCCGGTAAGTTAGCCCATAACTTCGACAAAAGTTATGTGCCATTAAGAAAACGTGGTGCTTTAAGCCTGACCTGGGGTCTCTGTTGGATGTGCGCACGCTGGTTATTGAAATGAAACCTTTCATTGAAACACCTTTGCCTGTTGCTAGAGTTTCCGACATCACTTGCATAAGTGCTTTCCAGATATTGTGAACAAACTGAGGATTTTTTTGTATTGTGTTTGCTGTTTGTTGGAAAAGGCCATTTAAAGTCAGCATTGTGGTGAGTGCTTAGAAAATAACGATTTTACACTTGTTCCTGGATTTCTGTCTCGTGCAAAAAATAAAATATCCTAAAAAAAAAGGAGTTTCATTAGTCTTCCCTTTAGACCAAGTATTGAACGCATTGGATTACATTTTAAAAATCTCTCTTAAAAGTTACAGTAACAAGATGAAAAGTACTCCTCGCTGCGCAATAATTCTCGAGGAGCGCCTGGAAGAGCTGAAGCGGCGCGAGGACCTTGAACGACTTCGCGTTCCTTTGATTGACAACAATTTGTTCCCTCACAGCAAGGACCCACACTCGGCCACAATAACTGTGGAAGAGCTCAAGAAGCTTGTACGAACTTGGAAGCTCCATGAAGTGAGAGGGTTCTGGAAGACTCACCCTGAGAAGGAAGATCTAATACGTGCTTTGTTGAATCACATGGACGACCAATCCGAGATATACTACGAAGGCCGCGTCCCTCTCCGGCCAACCCACCCAGCAAAATTAACCCCGACAAACTCCAACTCTAACCGCAAAACCGGGCGAATACTAAAACCCTACCACGGCGACATTTTCGGGCACCACGAGAACACCGAGGGAATAATCTATCTGTCGCGTTACGACGCGAAGAAGGTGGACTTGGGCGGAAACACAGGTGGGAATTCAATGTTTGGGGCTGGGAAGTCGAAGTTCAACTCCTTCGTGGACAAGAGCTTTTTCGATGGTGGTCCAAAGGACGACTTCGACTCTGAGGTTGACTCTGACGAGGAGAGCCGGGACTCCCGAGCCCAGAACGAGCGGCGAATTAGAATCGCCGAGCAGCTCTACAAGTTCTCAACGTGCCCAGGAATTGAAATGAATATGTTCGAGGAGGGGGCAGTTGACGCCTTGGACGACTTTGCGCACATGGAGGATCCGAGGGCGCACACATTCTGCTCCGCGATCTTGGCCAACCTCAGCCTAAACCCAAAGCTCCCTGAGCACATGCTCGCGACTGGGATCGTGCAGGATGTGGTTCTACCGCTATTTATTAAGCCGAACTTGAGCGAGGAGGCGAGCCTTGGATTGGCAATTAGTGTGTACAACTTTACTTTGCTGGACGACAAGGTTCTACATGTGTACAGAGAGTGCAGGGAGGTGTTGGAGGGCCTGATCAGCAGTGAAGACGAGGACACGCAGGTGAGTGGGAGACAAGTTTGCGGAAGATTGTTTCATCTTCGACAACAAAAAATTAAATACGTTTTCGTAATATCCAACTCAACTCTTTACTTCTTTTTTCGTCCCAAACCATTTTTCAGTTCTTCGCGGTAGCCGCAATGGCAAACGTAGCAGGAGCCATGAAAATGTCTAAAGTTGCTGCTCACAACCAGTCTCAAATTTCCGGTGACGAGCGACAACGCATCGTGGAAATTCTCATGCCAGCCGTCAATTCCCTTGCAACCTCAAAGAAGACGTTCGTTCGCAGGTGCATCTGCAAGGTCATCAAGAACTTCTCCCTATACGAAAACGCTAGAATGACAATGATTGAGAACGGAATTTGCCCGTCCATCCTCAAGCTCACCAACAACTCTGAAATCAAGGAATACCTTATGGATGTTATAACAGCGATCTCCAACCTCACGTCCGTAGTTGAAATGAACTCAACAGACGGAGCCAATCGTGGCAGAGAGATGATGATATCTGACGGAATCGTGGGCTGCGTCGTAAACCTCGGCAGGAAAAGCGAGTCTGATGAGGTGAAGAAACTTGTCGCATGCGCAATGAGCAACCTAACTGGCGTGAGCAGCAATATGATCGGAGCGGTGGTCATGAATGGTGCGGCACGGTGCCTGGTCGAGATGAGCAAAATTGTCGACAACTTTGACGCTGGAGATACTATCGATATAAGGGTTGCGGCAGGACTCACAAATCTTACTATCCACACGAGCAGTGTAATGAAGCTAATACAGTCTGATGTTCACAAAGCCCTGTTGGACCTCGGGAGAGACGACAGCGTGGCAACTCTGAGGGAGGCGTTTGATTTGGTTGACGCTGACGGTCAAGGAAGTATCGATGTGACTGAGCTTGGGCTTGCAATGAGGGCTTTGGGGAAAGATATGAATTTGGGCGAGATAAAGGCACTTGTCGAGAGGTGATTGTGAGCAAAGCGACAAAAGTCACAACAAAATATTTCTAACCCTCTCCCAAAAAACCCCAAAAACACACACCGCCTCTACAGATTCGACCACGACGACAGCGGCGTCCTCGACTACGCTGAGTTCAAAATGTTGGTGAGATACCAGGCCGAGAATGGCGAAGAGCTCCAAATGAAAACTAGACAAATCCTCGTTTCAACCGGCCTCTGCAACCTCCTCTCTGACTTCAAGTCCCACTCTATAATGGTCGAAGCCGGGGTCGTGGAGGTCCTCGACAAGCTAACCGACCTGCAGGACAAAACCGTGAGCCTCATTTGCGTCAAGGCAACCTCCAACCTGGTGAGCAATCCGAAGATCCGAGATGAAATTCTCGCCAGAGGGATTTTAGACGAGTGGATGGAGGTGAGTGAGCCGACGCGAGCTAGCTCTGAAATGGATTTCCATAAAATTTTATTAACGATTCCTTTTCCTTTTGTTTGTCGTTCGGCGCAAACACAGCTGATCAATCACAAAGATCTCGACATCTGCATGGTCTGCGGAAACGCCCTCGTCCACATCTCCTACGATGTTATGATGAAAGCTGAGGTTGTCCTCGACATGGTTGAGAACGGCATTCTCAATGCTGTACGGCAAATGAACGAGATCGGAGACAGTCGGCTAAACTTCTTCTGCGCAACGATCATCTGCAACCTTCTTTTCGAATCTTCTAACCACGAGAAACTAGTTGAAATGGGTGTACTGGACATTATCGACTCGTTGAGCAGTGACAAGACTGGACTTGCAGAAACCAAGATCAGGTGCGCGGCATCCTTGGAACGTCTCTCCTCGTCATTGACTTCCGTTGTCTCATTGATCGCGTCAATGTCGTCATTACTGGCCCATTCCACAGTGAACAACGTAACCCATTACATATCAGCCGCCTTCTTCAGTCTCTCCACACGCCAAAGCTGCATGCACTTGCTCGCCAACGATCGAGAAATTCACAAGCTGTTAATTGCAATGATGCGCGGGAGCGAGTGCGACACTCAAATCCACGGAGCTAAAACTTTGTGTAATTTAACCTGCGACGAGGAGTGCGCGGGAATTTTGTTGGAAACTGGCTTCGTCAGTGACTTTGTCGTCATCGCGATTCTGCGAACGAACTCGGAAATAATCAAGGAGGTGTGCGCCCAGAGTTTGTTCAACTTGTTACATCACGAAAAGTTCAGGGAGGAAATGGTAGAGATCGGGGTGCTATGGGCATTGATGAAGCTGAGCAAGATGGATAGCAGGGTTACGCAGAACATCTGCGCGAAAGTGCTTTTCAACTTCAGTTGTTATGATGATATGCAGCAAAAAATTTTGGAGCACGGGGTTCCGAGGTTGCTGCAGGTAAGTTACCGTGTGAGAGCGAAGCGAGGGATGAATGTATGCAGTTTTTTTTCTTTTCCTCTTGAAGTCGCCACAAAATCACCCTCTAACCTGCCTGAACAATTACTCAAATTCTCGCACCAGATTGCAACGGAAAAGAAAGAGGATCTTGTAGATTCCAATACCAAACAGTTCTGCGCGGGTGCCTTATGCAACCTCGCATTCCGGAAAGAAGCTGGACAGCTGTACGCCAAGGGTGGGGCCATTGGGTTCATGAAAGAACTCATGGACGTTGAAGATGACGACAACGAGATTTATTGTGCGACCATACTCTACAACCTGTCACACTGCGATATTGAGGCGCGCTTCTCCCTCGTGCAGGAGGGCGCCGTTCCCCTTCTCATCAACTTATCAAAATCGAAGGCCGAGAAAACGATCATTGCATCCCTTTCGTCAATGTACAATTTATCCCTGTGCATGGGAGCTCGGGGAGAAATGGTCAAGGATAATATAGCCCCGGCGATGGTCGCAACCCTCGACCACACTTCCAACCTGAAATTGATCGAGCTGGGCTTAGCCGCCCTCTACCACCTCACCTGTAAGGCCGAGGGCCACGACGCCGAGTCGTGCGCGCTACTCGTAAAGACAGGAATTATGCCAAGTGTTGTGACGTTGTGCATGAAGTTCGGGTCGCAGAGGTGAGTCTGGTGAAGTGGAGTGGATTGAAGTGATGTGATAATGTGATGTGACTTTTCATCCTGGATTTTGTGCTAACTCGATACATCAATCAACCAACGGCAGTGTCCTTGTTACGACATTCTGCTCCCGCATTTTACTCAACTTCACATTGGAGATTTCCACCCACCAACGGTTGCTTGAGGACAAGGCACTCGAGTGCTTGGAGATCTTCTCAAAGTACATCGGAAAGAGCGAGACGGAATACGAGAAAGAAGTGAGCCGGAACGGAACCTTCATACTTTCTTTGCTGTGCAACAGCAACCACGTCATCGGACACTTGACAGAATACAAGTTGTTTGACGTCTTCTGCGAACACATGCTCTACTCTCAGAATTCGTCAGAAATTCTCTTCCTGTCACAGATTTTTTTGAACGTGGCGCTGCATCCCTCTCGTGGAACTTTCTTGGTATCGAGGCCGTACTTTGAGCCAATGCTCAACGCGTTTGCTCTGAGTTCTAATGATTTGAAGGCAAACTGTGTGAAAATCATAAAGTTGTTGTTTGAGAACGACACGTCAAAGGTGAGCGAGGCAAAAAAAATGACCGGCTTGTTGTTAACTAACTCCCACGAAAAAAAACGTTTACTCTGCACGATTGCCAGGTGGCAATAATGGAGACAGGATGCGCGGGAATTTTGTCCCGAATTAGCCGCCACGCGGAGGACCAGCTCATCGTAAACATGTGCGGCCAAATCCTTAATTCAATGTCCACCAACAACACCTCATCCACCGTCGCCTACAGCGAAGGGAGCATCGTTGCTGTGCTCTCCATGTTCGAGGAGCGCCACCACGAGGAGGACATCGATGTCGTTCCCGCTCAAATCACAATCTTAGGGTCAGAAATCGTGAGCTTGCTGATAGTCGACGAGGTTACCGTGCCCGAATTCGAGCACGAGAAGATAGACCCCACATGGGACAAGTACCTTCAGGGCGGGGACAAGGTGGTAAACGCTTTGGTCGAAAGCAAGGAAATGGTAAAGCACGTTATCGAGCCAAGGCAGATTTACCAGCTTCAAACAGCCGGTGATTTTGAAAAAATCGAGCACATACGAGGAAAACTCGAGCTGAGCAGTGCTACGCTTATTCAAAGTAGCGTGGCTGTCGACGATGATATGCTTAGTGTTGTTAGCGGGGACGACGTTGTACCCCAAGTTGAAGTTTGGGGGGGGGAGAAGAAAAAACAGGACGAG
>Ga0302116_1000293_pt1 | contig 29759 bp, 13 predicted proteins | sample AG5_SCM_MG_FD_203124 | JGI IMG/M metagenome (GOLD analysis project Ga0302116, IMG submission 203124) | Marine microbial communities from Western Arctic Ocean, Canada - AG5_SCM | ecosystem: Environmental > Aquatic > Marine > Oceanic | place: Canada: Western Arctic Ocean | collected 2017-10-01 | reverse complement strand
GAGGAGAGAGCGGCGCGGAAAACCGGAAAAAAAACCGGAAAAAGAATCAGGCGGAGAGAGAGGCGTACCTCGGGTGGAAGCTCGTCTCTCAAGAACTGCTTGCACTGCTCGGCGAGTCCCTTGGCCATCTCCTCCGGTAGACCCAGACCGAGGCCCAGGCCGTCGAGGAGGGTGAGATACGCGCCGTGCGCGAACGCCTCGGCGGGTGCCAACCGGCGGTTACACCCGCTCGCGGCGGATCCCGTCCCCGCCGCAGCCGCCCTCACAAACTGCGCCCACGCGACCAAATCGCGCGTCAACAGCGCGGCTCGCGCGGCACCCCGCCCCGCAATCTCGCGGTAAAACTCCCAGAACCTCGCGAGGTGACTCGCGAACGGCTTGAGCTCCGGCTCGGGGATTCGGCGCGCGCAAATCTGTTCCATCTCAGCCGCGTCGCCCGTGGCTCCGACCCAAATTTCGTTGAAACGGTTTCGAAGCGCCGGGGAGAGCTCCTTCTTGCCAAAGTCGCCTCCCGGGTTCATCGTCGCGAGCAGCAGAAAGTTCGGGTGCGCCACGAGTTCCTCCACCTCGCTCCCGCCCTTCTCGGGCAAGGTAAGGGTTCGACCGGGCTCGAGCACCGAGTTGAGACGCTCGAGCACGGAATCCTCCGCCAGCGAGAGCTCGTCCACCAGCAGGATGTCGCCGTCGCGCATAGCCTTGATGAGGGGACCATCCTCCCACGCAAACGGAGCCGCAGCCTTCTTGTCGACGATCCCACCCTCCGCGTCGTCGTCGTTGTCGTCAGTCTCCGCGCCGGTGGGACGCGTGGGCCGGAACCCGCCGAGGAAATCACCAGTCTCCGTGTGCTGGTGGCAGTTTAGGATCCGGAGCTTTTGCCCGCGGAGCAGCGCGAGGAGCTGGCACACCGAGGTCTTCCCGCAGCCAGTCTCGCCGACCAAGAGCGCGGGCTCCTTGTGGTTCATGCACGCCTCGACGAGCGAGAACAGCCGACACATCGCGGGGGTCCACGCCATAGCCTCGGACAGCTGCGCGGCGTCGGTGGCGTCCTGCTTGGCGGATCTCGCGTCAGCGGCGGCGGCTGCGTTTGACGCGGATTTTTCAGCCGCCTCGGCTCTCTTCGCCGCCTCCGCCGCCGCCTCGTCGAGCCTCGTCTTCAGCGCGGCGTCCTCCGCGGCGGCGTACATGTTCTCGTCGAGCAAAGGCGGCGTCTTGAGCACCTTGGCGAGCACGGTCCTCATGGCGTCTCGCTCCTCGTCGGATCTGAGCCTCTCGCCCAAAACGCGGAAACCGTCGGCGGCGAGCTCCTCGTATCCGTTGCTCTGCCTGTTTGCCCACCTGAACAAATCACGCGCGGTGATGAACCCATCTTTACCGGCGAACGCCCTGGACGCCTGCCTGCGTCGCTGCAGCTCGCGCATGACCTCAACGAGCTTGGTGCAGTAGCTGGGCGCGACCGCACATCGCTTGTTGAGAATAATCTTGAGCTCCTCGTCGGGGATGTCGCCCACGTGAATCTCCATGAAACGGTTTCGAAACGCCTTCGACAACACCTTTCGGCCGCCGTACGTGGCGCCGGGAGGGTTCTGTGTGGCGAAGAGCATAAAGTGCGGATGCGGGGTGATCGTCTCTTGCAGCTCGGGCACGAAGAGCTCGCGGTTGTCGTCCAAGAGTCGGTTAAGCGCCTCGAGGACGTCAGACGGCGCAAGGTTGAGCTCGTCGAGGACGATCCAGTAGCCCCTTCGCACAGCCTGCACCAAGGCACCCTCCTGAAACGACAGATTACCTGTTGGAGATGATGCGAGTGTCAGCAGTGCGCGGTGTTGTGTATCGAAGGGAGGAAAGGATCGGTCGTGTTCAAATCAAAACCGCAAAAACGGGTAATAAATCGAGGAATGTCCTCCCCGGCCCGGGAAGCGACACTGGCGAGACGCCGGCGGTCGCGAACACTTGCCGTGCAGGGGTGTATCTGATTTCGGCTACCTTCCAGCTCGTGTGCGCCCACGGTATTGGGGTGCATGAGTAACGAACAGCAGCCTTACGAAGACGGGCTTTACGGGCGAAACAAAAACCAAAACCGAAACGGAAACGAAACCGAACGGAAACGAAACGAAACGCGACGCACCGTTTGCGTCTGTGACGTAAGACCCGAGGTACTCCTGCAGGTCGGTGTGCTCGTGGTTGTTGATGCGCATGAACCTGTGACCCGTCCGTTGAGCCAGGTACTCCACCAAGCTTGTCTTACCGCTCGACGTGGGACCCTGCAGTAAGATCGGGTGGCGGCGGAGCAGCGCGGCGCGGGCCAAAGACGAGAGGTGCGTCTTGACACCCGGCGTGACGACGTATCGCCCCGACGCCTCCGGGTCCTCGCGCTGCAAACTCCCGCCCTCGACCCAGTACTGCTCGATGAGCTCGTGGGTCCCGTCGGGAGGTGCGGCGGGTGCCTTGAATATAGCCTGTGTCGAGGAGAAGTGTCGAGGTCAGTACGAGTGAGCCGGGCGACGGGTTATGTTTGGAGATGTGCGGCGCCGCTCTTCTTGCGCGTTCATGAATCCTCACTTTTCAGTGAAGTCGCGGCAAGAATAGGTATGGGCGCCGCTGGGGTTTGGCTCTCCCACCGCAATCAGGACCGCGACGAGCCCATAAAAGGGGCCCCACGGGCTGGAGCAGTGGACCGGGCGGTAACACAAAACAACAAAAGGCAAACAAAAGGCAAACAAAGGCCGGGTCGCCGGTTCTCACCTTGAGCGGCTGTCCCCTGAGCAGGTGCTTCACCATCAGCTTCTCAAGCGCCGCGGCTGAGGGTGCCTGCAGCAGCGTCTGAAACGACATCGCGAACCCGTCGTAAAGCGCCCGCTGCACTCCGTACACCGGCGCCGCCGCCCGGACGTATTCCATCGCCCGGCTCAGCGTCCTCAGCGAGTACTGCGGCTTCTGATCCGCCGAGTCGAGCAGCGTCGTCGCGGCGTCTTTTCTCGCCGCGAGATAAAAGTCCACGATGGCCTCGACGGCGCTGCCCGGCGCGGCATCCCGCAGACCTTGCTTAACAAGCAGCGCGAGATCCTCCCTCTGCTCGCACTCACCCGCGTAAATCTCGGTGAACCTGTGCTTGAGCGCCGCGGGCAGGTCCCTCTTGCCGACGTCGGTGGCGGGGTTCATGGCGCCAAAGAGCCTGAAGCGCGGGTGCCTGGGAACGGCGGCGCCGTCGCCGCGTTCCGAGAGCACCACGCTACCGTGCGCTGATTCCAGGACGCCACCCAGGCGCTCCAACGTCTCCGCGGGCGCGAGGTTAATCTCGTCCAACAGGATCCATCGACCCTCCTTGAGCGCGGTGACGAGTGCGCCCTCCACAAACGCAAACACGGGCCCGCCGCCCTGGCCGCACGCGCGCTCGGCGGTGGACAGCTCGCGCTCAAACTGGCGCCAATCCGCGACGAGGTCGTCGGGCAGTGCGCGCTTTTTCTTCCCCTCCGGCGTTGGCTCCTCCTCCTCCTGGGCGGCGGCTTTCTTTCCCTTTGCTTTCTTCTCGCGCTTGCGCTTGGCTGGTTTTTTCTCCTCAACCTCCTCCTGTTTTTCCTCCTCCTCGTCAGCCGCGGCGGCGAGCTTCGCCACCCTCTCCACACCCGCGCGCATCGCGTGCAGCAGGTGCGTCCACTTTCTCTTCTCCCCGTACCGAACCACCCTGTTCATGAACTCGGCATTCGCCGCGGATGGAAAAGTCTTTTCAAAAACAGACTTGAACTTTGGCAGCAGCGGGAGGCACAGGTGCCTCGCGCCCGCGGGCCTGAACCCGCCGAGGAAATCCGCAGACTCGGACTGGTTCGAAAGGTTCACCACCGTCAACGGTGCGCCGGTCACACGCGCCAGCTGTTGCACGAGGGCCGTCTTACCCGTGCCGGTCTCACCCACGAGCAGCACCGGCTCCGTCATCTGCACGGCGGCGGCGACCCGCTCCAGGATTCTCATCGCGTGGCCCGTCTTTGCCCACCGCCCGTCGTCGTTGACCACGTCGTCACTCGCGGGGAGAACCGCCCGCCCCACCGCGACTCCACCCGCGCCGCGCTGCATGGCGGGTTTGTGGAGGACGTCGGTGTGCTCGGCGACGTCGGCGCCGAGGCCCCAGCATCCCGCCATGGCCTCGAGCACCCGCCGCCGACCGGGACCCGCGGGGAGCATACCGCCCAAAACGTCGGCAGCCTCCTCGTACGCCGCTCGCTTCACCTTCGGAGGGAGCGAGTCCGCCTTGGTCTTACCCGCGCGGATCAGAGAGAGCTCCGTCCGGCGCATCTTCTCGAGACGCCTGGCCCATCGAAGCAGGTCGCGAAGGGTGAACGGTCGACCCGCGTGGACCCTCGGGCCGCCCGCCGCGTCGGAATCGGCGAAAGAAGTACCCTCGACGGATGAACCCCGCACCAAACCCTTGGGCCGCTCAACCTCCATGTCCACGTCCATCTCCTCGGTACCCCCGTCCATCTCGGCGTCCATCTCGTCCTCGAACCCGGGTAGAGTTCGAAGCTTGGAGCTCTTCGTTCCCCCCGGCGCCGCCGCGGCTCCGCCTTGGCCGCACATGCGTTGCACGACGTTGAGGGTATCGAGCATAGCCGGCGCGAGCGGCGTCAGCCGCGGGTGCACGCCGCATAACACCTCCATGGGCTCGTCCCCCGCGGGTGGCTCCACGGCGACGCGCGCCCAGAGACCCGCGAGTGGGTCCGCGCGAGCGCCGGCCGCCGCGGATCCCCCGCTTCGGCCGCCGCCGACGGTGACGGTGCCGAAGAGTTGGAACCCCTCGGCGGCGGCTACGGATTCGCCTCGGCCGGGGACGTAGAGCCTTCGTTCCTCGAGCAAGGGAACCAGCGCGGCGAGCACCTCGAACGGCGCCAGGTCGACGTCCTCGATGACCACCCACCGTCCACGCGCCACGGCCTGGGTCAGCGCGCCGGGCTGCCACTTGAACTCGCCGGGCGCCGCGCCGACGACGTAGGAACCGAGCAGCGATTTCGAATCCGTCTGCGCGTCCAGGTGCAAGGTGACAAAGTCGTCGTTTCCAGTCAGCGAGGCAACCTCCTCCAGCACCGCGCTCTTACCAGCACCCGCGGGTCCCTCCAACAGCAGCGGTTTATCCCTGCACAACGCCAAGGCTACCGCGCGAAGGTTACGCCTGGCGCTTCTGGTGGGAACCATGGCGCCGCCGCTCCTGTCGCTCACGGTGGCGCCCCCGTCGTCTGCACCGCCCCGCCGGCGAACCTCCACCCCGCCGATGCGCACGTGGCCGGGCGCGGCGGGTAGGCGCTGCAGGTTGTCGAGCAGAGCGTCGTCATCGTCATCGTCGTCGTCGTCGTCGTTTATCGTATCGATCGCCGGACCCGGGTCGAGGTAGGCGCCCGCCTTTTCAATTGCGATCGAGGCGCACTCCTCCTCCCAACCCTCGTGGTAGGCGTGCGACGTGGAGGCGTCGGGGGCGTGCGAGGACCTGAGCGCCGCGATCGTTTCCGCGGGCAGGCCGAGCGCGCGCTCCAGCGCCGCCGATATCGTCCATCGCACCTCCGGGTCGTCGTGTCGGAGCAAGCGGAGCGCGCGGGAGCAATCCCAGTGCGCGAGCACGCCCGAGGCGCCCGAGTGCGCGGCGGTGGACGCGCCAGCTGTGTCGTCGTCGCGGTCGGGTGTGGACGGAGCTCGCGCGCCGCTGCCATCCGCGGCGGGTCCCAGCGCTCTGAGGAGTCTCACGCACGCGCGCGCGACGAGCAGCGCGTGCTCGCGGCTCGCGCCCTCGACGTCGTCGCCCGCGCCACCCCCGCCGCCGTCGCCGCCGCCCGATCCCTCTCCGAGAGCGTCGCACAGCCGCGAGAACGGCGCGGGGGTGGCGCGGAGGTACCGCATCGCCACCGGTTTGGCGTGCGGCAAAAGCTCCAGCAGCATCCCGAGAGCCGCGCACGCGCGCTCGTGCATCACGGCGGCGCTCCGAGGCTCGTCAACCGATGCGAGCGCACCGGGGTCGCCGCCCTTCCGCTGCTTCTTCCGAGATTTCCCATCGTCCGCGGTGCTCCTCCCCGACGATGATGCCGCCGCTCGCCTGGACGCCAGCCGCGCGTCCAACGCGTGCGACAACGCGTGCAGCGCCACGGGCCTCAGACACCCGCCCGTGGGCACTGCGTATTCAGGATCGAGGAGTAAGCTACCCGCGGCGGCGAGCATGGCGTCCTCGGACGCGCCCTTGCGCACCCGCCATCGCCTCGCTCCACCGGCGCCACCGCCCGGCACCTCCGTGAAGGACTGGCCGCACTGGGGCGAGGACTCCGGCGCCTCAGGGCAGCGCTCCGCTATGCGCTCCAAACCCCGGCGCAGGACCTCCTTTAGATCCATGTTGACGTAGCGCGGAGTGTCCCCTGACCACCCACACGCCTCGGCGCCACCTATCGGCGTGCGCTCGAGTATGCGGCGCAGGGATTAACCTTGACTGCAGGCGGCGGCGAGTTCGACCGTTATTTTTTGGTTTTCCACTAAAAACCTGTGTCTATGGGGCTATCACGAGTCGCTGTCCGAGGAGCTGTCCGACCGGTCCCTCCTCGACCTCTTGCTCTTCTTGGACTTCTTCTCCTTCTTACTCTTCTTGCTCTTCTTCTTGGACTCCTTCTTGGACTCCTTCTTCGCCTTCTTGGAGAACCTCCGCTCGTCGTCGTCCTCGTCCCTCGCAGCCGAGCGCTTGTCACCGGCCGACGTCGGCAGACCCCCGGGAGGAGGCGCCGGGCCCGAGACCGTCATATGAACCTCCACCGGCCGCCTACCCTCCACCCCGTTGTCCATCGCCGAGGGCCTGTTCCTCTGCGGCGACGGGGACCTTCGCGTCCGTCTGGGCGGCGGCGGGTTGTCCTCGTCGTCGCTGTCGTCGAAGATGGCTTTGAAAAATTCCATCGGTCGCTCCGGAACGATCCCGAGGCCATCCAGAAAGCTCTCAGCCTCCTCCTTGACGCTGGGCTCGGGCGTTGGGGCGGTGGGACCACGCGCGGGCGTCGGGCCGGGTGCGTCGTTCGAGTGGGGCGGGGCGACGGGCCGCGAACCCCACGCGCCGGTGCTGTACCGCCGCAGGTCATTTCCGCCGGGGTCCCGCCTCGGCGGAGGGGGCACGGACTGCTGCGTCCGCGGCGGCGGCGGTGGCATCGCCGACGCCTGCGATGTGGCGGTGACGGGCGGGGGAGGCGGGGGCGGGACCTCCTGGGTGTTTTGGACCTCCTGGGTGTTTTGCTCGCCCCGCGTCTGGGTACCCAGAAACTTGGGCGCCGCCGCGCTCGCCGCCGCGACAGTCTCCGTGAGCACGATGCTGTCCGACTTGAAGCTCTTCACCGGCCCGGGCTTGGACCGCCCCTCGAACGGGTCCCTCACGTCGAACCTCTTGCACAGGAGGCTCTCAGGCGCCCAGTCACCGCTCACGCGGGAGTTCAGAATCGGTGCCAACTTTGCGCGTTCCGCCCGCTCCTTCGCCTCCTTCGGGTCCTCCACCGCGCCGGCGGATACAAAGGACGACGCCATCGTGAGCCCCGGCTTGAGCGCGCGTGACCCGTGGCCCATGTCCTGCGTCTCGAGCGTGCTCCCCGACGTGAACATGCTCCCGAGGTTGGCCTGGATCCTGCTCCGGTCGCCCGCGGCGATTCCCTTGACGTTGATCACCTCCGGCTGCTTCTCCGGTACCTTGGTCCCGGGGGGCGGCGCCGCGGACAGCGGCCTGGCCGCGCCCCCGCCTTTCATCGTCGCCGGCAACGGCGTCTCCCCGAGCATCCTCGCGCGATCGTCCGCGTCGAGCGGCCTGGGTCGGGCCTCGCCGAGCGCCATGTTCGCCCAAACGCTCACCGCCCCGGTACCCGCGCCCAACTCCCGCCTGCACTCGCCCAGCTTGTACCTGTAGTACCCCTCGTCGGGGCCGCCGTGTAGGAAGCTGAACTTCGGGTCCCCGCGTTGCCTCTCCCGCGCCATTTGCTCGAACGCGGGTCCGTTTTTAGCCACGAACATGGCCGTCGTGTCGATAAATTTGGCGCGCTCGGCATCCGTGGGTGGGGGCACCGGCGGCGGCGGCGGCGGCGCCCTCGGCACGTTCGACGCGAGCGTCTTGGACGCGTCCCCACCGATCGGCGGTGGTTCTGTGCCCGGTGGGAACACGTGAAACGCGCGGAACGACTTCGGGACGGTCGGGGGTTGGTACCACTTGGCGGGAGCCAGCGAGTCGGCCGAGAGTAAAAAACCCCTCACCGCGGTTGCAACCCCTTCGTTTCCTCCGCCCGAACGTTTCTTACCGGCCGCGTCCCTCGCGCGCCGCCGCGCATCTTCCCCGTCGCTCTCCTCCTCCTCCTCGGACATGATCTCGTACGTGTGGCCAATCAAATCGCCTCCCAACGTCCGCGTGCGATACACGTCCTCGTCCGGGTCGTTCCCTTCAAAGACGCCAACCCCGAAAGCCTCCCCTCGCTCCGGCCGCGTCGACCCCAACCCCCGCGGGTCCTCGTTCGCGCGTTTGGCCCGAGCATGAGCCACCTTGCGGAACTCCTCGGCACCTTCGAACGGGTCGTACCCGACGCCGTGCAGGTTGGTCTTCGGGTGGAGGACGTATCGCGGCGTGTCGTCCACGAGAGCCGCGGTTGACGCGCCCCATCGGCTCTTGCGACGTCCTTGTCCGCCGTTCTCGTCGTTGCATTCACCGTTCTCGTCGTCGCCACCCGCGCCGCTATCGTCGCGTGCACCCTTGCGCCCGATGCCCTTGCCCCGCCTCCAGCCCATCAGCCGCAGGAGCCTCGCGCCGACGGGATCTGAGGTTGGCACGACCAGATCCGAGGGCACCGGCCCGGGGATTATCGCCGGGCCAATCACTTTGCGTCGGCCTCCGTCCCCCGTCGCCTCGCTCGCGGCCATCGCGCGCTGCGCCCTCAGCTCCGCGGCGGTTCCGAACGTGTCGTAATCGTCCCGAGCCTCGAGCGCGGTCGCCCGCATCTCCTCGCGCTCGTCGTCGTCCATGAAATCCTCGGCAGTCTGTGCCACCTTGCCGCGGTTGGCGCGCGTGGACGTGAACTGCTGCGGGTTCCATCCCTCCTTGCTGCCGACGGTGTTGAAGTACCCGGCGGAGAATCCGCCGGTGAAGGCGCCGTGGAAGCGCCGCCTGCCCTCCGCGTCGGTGGCCTCCTGCTTGTGCACCGGGAGAGCCTTCGTGACCGCGAGGTCCGTCACCTTCTTGCGGTACCCGCGCTGCTCCTCTTCCTGCTCCAGGGGGGTGCCGACGTACACGAAATCCTCCGAGTCGGAGTCCATGGCGACCTACTGGGAGGAACGCCCCGCCCCCAGTCGCCGTCGCCTGCCGCGCGTTCGCCCTTATGGTAACCCTAGGTCATCCAGGTGGGCACCATTTCTTTTCAAGGGCGCGATTTTGACCGAAAGAAATGACGATGCCAGTTGTCAATCGCTTCTTGATCGGTGCCCCTTCCGTGGGTCCGCCTTCCAGACTCGACGCGCACCGCCCACACGTCTCCACGATGCAACAGGTAACACTTCGCCGTGTGGCTCGAGCCGCGCTGACACAGGTGCGTCCATCGCGTGACTTCTCTGCAAGAGACACCGTCCGGGCCGCTTTTGTCGACCCAATAACGCGATTGTCATGACGTATGCACCGACGTTCTGAGCCCACCGTCCCCTCCTCCTCTCCGTCCCACAGGTCGGCGCCGCGACCTCGCGCCGCGCCGTGCCCTCCATGGCGTCCTCCGTGTACACCGCCGCGGCCGCCGCGGCTGCCCCTACCGCTCGCACGGCGGTAGCCTCCGTCGCCTCGGTCGCCAAGGCCTCATCGCTTCCCGCCAACTCGCGAGGCTTCGCCGCCTCCGCCGGGACGATCTCCGAGGCTGCGTCCGCGCTGGAGCAGCAGTACGCGCGTCCGCTCCAGGCGCTCCACTGGCTCATCGCGGGCGGCACCGTGGGAACCTTCGCGTTCGTCCAGCTCGCCATGAACCTCCCGAAGGAGCAGGCTGAGGATAAAGGACGGTTCATGATGCTCCACAAAAGTCTGGGCCTCACCGTGCTGGCGCTCTCCGTCCCTCGGCTGGCGCTGCGTCTCACGACGAAGATCCCCGCCGCGGTGCCCGGCAGCCAGATCGAGCAGGTCGCCGCGAAGGTCGGGCACCTCGTCATGTACGGGTTCATGACGGCGATGCCCGTGTCGGGGTTCATCATGGGATATTATGGTGGCAAAGGACTCCCGTTCTTCGGCGTCACCATCCCGGGAGCTTCGAAACGAGACGGTAAGCTCGCGGGACGGGCTTTCAAGCTGCACAAACAGCTGGGCTGGTACTACGAGATGTTCGTCCCGCTTCACGTGGGCGCCGTGGGCGTGCACGCGTTGAAGGGACAGAACATCCTGCGCCGCATGGGCGTCACCGCGTTCGGGTGAATGGAGTTTATTCCGGCTTTTGTTTTATTAAAACTTGTACGTCACCGATCCGTCGTTCTCGTCGCCGTCCAGGTCCTCCTCCTCCTCGATCAGCGCCCGCTGCTTGGCCAACACCCGCTCAGCCTCCTCCATCATCTTCTTTTCCTCGCCGTCGTCCATCGCCTGCATCTTCTTCCCCGCGCTCGCCGCCCGCCTCTGTGCCTCGACCAGAACCGTCTCAGACTCGGCGTCCTCATCCGCGGAGATGAAGTCCGCCATGGAGGTCATGCCGGTCGCCTGCATCACCTTGGCGATCTCAGCCTCGCGCTCCGCCGCCGCGGGGTTGGCGACAGCCGCAGCCTCCTCCGCGGCGACCTCCTCAAAGTCCAGCACGGGCTCCACGGCGCTTCCCACGAAGAAGAACACGTTAGCCACCGTCTTCCTTCTCATGTCGCGGACCATGTCGACGAACGCCCTCGCGCCGTCGATGCGGTACTCCTCCATCGGGTCCAGCTGCCCGAACGCGCGGACGTTAACGCTGCTCCGAAGCACCTGCATCTCCACCAGGTGACGTTGCCATCGCTCGTCGATGGCCCGCAGCGCCCACACGCGCTCGACAGCCTCCAGGTCGGTGCGATCGTACCGCTGGTTCAACCGCGCGAACCTGTCGAGGTAAAGCGCGATGGCGCTCTCGGACAGGTAGGTCCGAAGCATCCGTCCCTCCCCCGCGTTCATCCCCCGCCTGCCGTAGTCCTCCAGGGACTTCATGCCCTTGGAAATCTCCATGCGTTTCTCAACCCGAGCCGCGATGTATTCCTCGGCGGCTTCGGGTTCGGTGTCCACCACGCGCGCCGGTGCGGCTGGTGGGTTCATGTCCACGATGTCCACGCCCCTGAGCGCCGCCGCGACAACCTCAGGCGCAGCCTCCAGGTTGGGAAGCTCCGTCTGGAGCGGCATGGCACCCTTGCTCTTGAGCGCGGCGCGGATCCCTTCACCGTCGACGCCCGGGAGAAAGTGCGGAAATTCGCCCATCTCCTGCCCAGACTCGTTCAGCCACTGGTCCCGCCTGCCCGCGAACACCGTGCGCAGGTCACCGAGAAGGCCCTCGATGTCCCAGTCGTCGATGGGCCGTAGACCGTCCACCTTGGCCCGGTCGCACGCGTCGTCCACGATCCACTCGATGTACCGAATAAGCCGCGCCCTCAGCGGCGTCTGGCCATCCTCCAACACCTTTCGCCGGACGTTGTATATGGCGTCCCTCTGTCCGTCGATGATGCGGTCCGTCTCGTACGTCGACGTCCTGTGCGTGGCGTGGAAGTCCTCGATGGACGCCTGGATCCCCGCGAGTTGCTTGTCCACCACGGCGGAGAAGAGCGGGGTGTCGTCGTCCATGCCCGACCAGTCCCACACCGACGAACTCGCCCACCCCGGGCAGTACACCGCCATGAGCTCATCCTCCATGGACAGGCAGAATATGGTACTCCCCGGGTCCCCCTGCCGCCCCGCCCGTCCCCTGAGCTGGTTATCCACCCGGCGGCTGTCGTGAAGCGCGGTGCCGATGACCTGCAACCCGCCGAGGTCGCGGACGAGCGTCGCCTCGCGCTGGCACTGCGTCGTGCAGTCGTCGAGGAGGCACACGGCGGCGTGCCTGAGCGCGTTCACCACCGGGTTGGGCCCGCCCACCTCCTTCTCCTTCTCCGCAGCCTCCTTCTCCGCAGCCTCCTTCATCGCGCCGCCCCTCAAAATTTGCTCGGCGTGTTCCACGGCTTCCGTGACGAGCGCCACGACGCTGTCGGGTGACACCGGGATGGCGCCGTCAGCCTTGGCGGTGACGTGCGCGAGGCCCACGGCAGCCTGTACCGCCGCCTCCGTCTTCGGGGACATCTTGACCGTGGACATGGGGTTCGGCTGCGACGCGTCCTCAGCCTCGGGGGTACCCGCGCTGAGCTTGGGAAAGAGCTTTCGCTCGAGGAAAAGCCTGGCGAGACCCGGGGGGTTACCGCCGAGGACGATGTCGGTCCCTCTGCCCGCCATGTTCGTCGCGATGGTGACCGCGTTGGCGCGGCCAGCCTGAGCGACGATCTCCGCCTCTTTCGCCGCGAGCTGGGGCCGCGCGTTGAGGAGTTTGTGGGGCACGCCCTCCACCAGGCCGCCGTCCTGGGACTGCCACCTGTACTCGGACAGGAGCTGGGAGAGGTACTCGCTGTGCTCCACGGACGTGGTACCCACCAACACGGGCCGTCCTTCCCAGTGGCACGACACGATGAGGTCCGCGACCGCGTTCCATCGAGCGGACGCGGTTCGGAACATGGCGTGGGGCTTGTCCGTTCGTTTATTTTCCCGGTGCGTCGGGACGGTCACCACGGAGAGCCTGTACGTGGTGTACAGCTCCTCAGCCTCCGTGGACGCGGTGCCGGTCATGCCTGAGAGGTTGTCGTAGAGCTTGAAGAGGCACTGGTACGAGATGGACGCGACGGTGGTGTTCTCGCGTTTGATCTCGACGCCCTCCTTCGCCTCCACCGCCTGGTGGATGTTATCGTTCCACCTGCGGTTGGGTTGCACCCGTCCGGTGCCCTCGTCGACGATCATCACCTGACCCTCCCGGACGATGTAGTGCACGTCGCGGAGGTAGAGGGACTGCGCCTTGACCGCGAGTAGCAGGTACCGGCCCCAAGGGTCGTACGTGTCCCATATGTCGGATACGCCCAGGAGCTGCTCGGCGACCATCATGCCGCGTTCCGTCAGGTCAGCCGTCTTCTGCTTGCGGTCCACGGTGTAGTCCGCGTTCTCCTTCATCTGCGCCGCCACCTGCGACGCGATGGTGTACTTGTTCATCTCCTCGTCGCCCTCCTCCGCCGGACCGGTGATTAAAAGCGGGTTGCGTCCCTCGTCGATGAGAACCGAGTCCACCTCGTCGACGATTGCGTAGTTGAACCCCCTGCGCATGACCAGCTCGTGCGCCTCGGTGGCCATGTTATCGCGCAGGTAGTCGAAGCCGACCTCGGTGTTCGTGACGTAGGTTATGTCCGCCTCGTACGCCTCCCGCCTTTGCTCCGCCTCCATGTCGGTCTGGATGGTTCCCACGGTGAGACCCAGCGCCTTGTGCACGCGGCCCATCCATTCACCGTCTCGCCTCGCGAGGTAATCGTTCACGGTGACGACGTGCACGCCCTTCCCGGTGAGCGCGTTGAGGTACGCGGGTAACGTCGCGGTCAAGGTCTTGCCCTCGCCGGTGGCCATCTCGCAGATGCACCCGTCGTGGAGTAAGGCGCCGCCCACGAGTTGCACGTCAAAGTGCCTCATGTTGAGCTCGCGTCTCGCGCACTCGCGGACCACCGCGAACGCCTCGACGAGCAGATCGTCCAACGTCTCGCCCTTCTTCAGGCGCCCACGGAACTCGTCCGTCTTGGCGGCGAGCTCCGGCCCGGATAAAGCGCGCATGGCGTCCTCGAGCCTGTTCGCGGGGACCACCACCTGCTTCACTTTCTGCTGAATGACGCGATCCGCACCCTTGGGTATGGCGTCCGTGAGGTCCGTCGCGAACTTGATCGGGTTCTTGACGATATCCTTGACGTTCGGCAACGGTCGTCGGGTCTTGGCGAACTCCGGGAGCTCGTCCTGCGTCGGCGCCGAGCCGTCGACGGCGGCCTCGGTGACGGCGGTCATCCTTTTCCTCGACGAAGAGATCCGACGATTGGCGGTCGGTCCGTGAGATGCTCCCCCGATGCGGTGTTTCGATCCGAGCTCGCCGCGAGCGCCGGGTCGAGCCCATGCGGTCGCCTGGGCGACTCCCACCGACGCCGTCATCGCCATCCTTCCACGCTTCGCCGCGAGCGCGCAAGTCTTGTGTGTAGGTGTCGAGAGGTTTGTTGGGCGAAAGTGGTTGTGTATTTCGGCGGGAGCGACAAATTTGCGAAATTGGGCCAAATTTCAGGTTAAGATCACGAAGCGCGAGATCTTGATATCTGAAGCTAATCGGATCTCACTACTTCGTCGCGCCCTCATCGAGACGCCAACGATGAGCTCTGCTCTCGCCTCCGCGGCCTTCACGGTCCGCGCGGCCCCCGTTCGTGCCACCGCGCGCAACACCGCGCGCGCGTCCGTCGTCGCCAAGCCCCCCGCCGGCCTCAGGGCGACGCTCCCGGTCCGCCTGAACAAAACCGCCGGCGTGTCCGTGTCCCGCCGCGCCGTCGTGACCAAGGCGGTCGACGGCGCCACCCGCGACGTCTCCGTGAAGACCAACACCGACAACCTGATCATCGATCCCGTCGTCGGCGCCAAGCGCTTCAGCAACTACTTCTGGGCGGGCGTCGTCTCCATCGGCGCCACCGGCTTCCTCATCACCGGCGCGTCCTCCTACTTTGAGCACAACCTGCTCTTCTTCCTCGACGCTTCCGAGATCAAGTTCTTCCCCCAGGGTCTGGTGATGAGCTTCTACGGCGTCGCGGGCTCCCTCCTCGCCACCTACCTCTGGCTCACCATCAACTGGGAAGTCGGCGCGGGTTACAACGAGTTCAACAAGGACGAGGGCATCATGCGCATCTTCCGCTACGGCTTCCCCGGCAAGAACCGCCGGATCAACCTCGTGACCCAGCTCTCGGACATCCAGGCCATCAGGGTGGAGATCGCGGACGGCGTCAACCCACGGCGCGTGGTGTACGTGAGGTGCAAGAACAAGAGCGACATTCCCCTCACCCGCATCGGCCAACCCATGACCCTGGCGGAGGTTGAGAAGCAGGCTGCGGACCTCGCGAAGTTCCTCCAGGTTCCCATCGAGGGTCTGTAAACGACGACTTCCGACGGAGCAGAGAGAGAGAAAGAGAAGGGCGAGCAGGGCAGAGAGGAAGACCGCGCGCGCGGCAGTATTAAACGCTATAGCACTATCATACATCAAGATACAGTAGTTAACACACCGACTCATCACCCGTCGACTCGTATCCCGAGGGTCCTTCCGCCGTCGCCTTCGCTCTAATCAGCTCTTTGGCAAAAAGTACCTTCTTCAGTTTTTTGGCTTTCCTTCACTGTGATGGCGCAGCAGGCGCTGGCGTGCGCTCGAGGGCTGAGTCACGCGCGCAGTTTCACCGCCGCGCGCGCACGTCGTCACACACCCGTCCGTCAAGTCACCGCCGTCGCCGGTACCGCGCGTCCCTACGGCAAATACGAAGGCCGAGCACCCATGGATACAGACGAGCACGACGCCGGCGCCTCGACCCACGGCGCCAACCACCCGAGCGTCTCCCTCCGTCTGGTCACCCCCGACGGCGAACGCCTGTGCGCGGGCGAGGACTTCAACCTGCACAGGTGGCCGCCGGTCCCTTGCGCCAAGTACTTCGACGACCGCGCGTGGACCGCGGTCGAGTCCTTCGCCGCCCGGGTCGTCCGCGGCGAAGCTTGCGTCTCCGAGCTCGCACGCGACGATGACCTCGAGCCCGCGGGCGTGTGCCCGGGCCGGGGCGTCAACCAGGACGGCACGCGCATCGAGACGCTCCCGATGTACACAAAAGGCCAGCGCAAGCGACGGACGAACCTGCGCGTGCACCTCGCGTACTACGGACCCGCGTTCACCGGGTGGGCTTGGACCCCGCAACACGACGAGGCGTACACCGCAGATGAAACCGTCCAGTGGGCCGCGGGGGAACGCTCCGTCACCGCGTCGATCCAACGCGCCCTGAAACCCTTACTCATGGACGATAAGGAACGGCCGATATACAGCGCGGGGCGGACGGACAGGGGCGTCAGCGGCGCGGCGCAGTGCTTCAGCGTCTGGTCCAACTCGAGTCACTTCACCGGCGCCGACGTGGACGCCGCGCTTGGTAACCACCCCGCGGGTGCAACCGGTGCGTGGCGGGTGGTGTCTCCCGTGGAAGAAGTATCCACCGCGTTCCACGCCACGTTCTGTGCCACGTGGCGGAGGTACGTATACGTGTTACCCATGAGGGCGCTGGACACGGAGGACGGATCGCCCGCGGACGCGCCCGTGGATGTTGAACGCACGAATACGATGCTCGACGCGCTGAGGGGTAAGACGACGGACATGTCCGCGTTCGCCAGGGCCACGCCGCCCGGTAAGGACACGCGGTGTGCGATCAAGGTTGCGCGCGCGTTCGAGTCTAGCATTCCCGCGGCGGACGGGGGCGAGCGGGGCGGCGGGGCGAGGAGGAACAAGAAAGGCGGGTCCGAGTGGGATCGGACGAGCGGGGAGCCCGGCGTGGTCGGCGGGGGCGGGAAGGAGGAGAAGGTGCTCGTGATCGAGCTGGTGGCCGATCGGTTCCTTCGCAAGATGGTCAGGGTGCTGGTGGCGACGGCCGTGCGCGAGGCGGCGACGGGTGCGGGGACGGACGTGCTGCTCAGACTGGCAGCCGCCGGGGAGAGGGCGGCGACGGCGCCCCCAGCGCCGCCCGAAGGTCTCATATTCGCCGGCGTCGGATACGGAAATCACCCGAGGTGGGACGACCGCGTGGAAGGCTAAGAGTTACTTGTAGAGGTGATACCTTTATACATTCACGACAATGGGTGACGATACTCTCTCTATGTGTCCGTGTTCAATTCTATGTACTCTCTCTATGTGTCAGTTTTCAATTCGCGGTTCAGGTGGGCGCGGCGAACGGCGGGTCGTTGTCGTCGTCGCCCGGCATCGGAAGAAACTTGGACAGAAACTGGCGAGGCAGCAGCGCGAGCGCGTCGAGAAACCGGTTCGACCGAGGAAGCCTGCCGGACAAAAATTCCTCCTCGATGACGTCGAGGATCACGAGCACCATGTAGACCGTCGCGAGCAGCAAGGAGATGGGCGCCATGAGCGACAGCGCCGACAACACGATTGACGAATTGTCCGACGTTTTGGCATCCGACCCGATCCCATCGCGTCCCGACGTCTCCGCCTCGGACGGCTCCGTGTTCACCGCCGTCTCCCTCGTCACCCTCGGTTTAGGCGATTGGGGCGGAGACGCGAGCCGAGCGCCGCGCTTCAACGACGAATCCCTCGAACCCCGCCCGCTACCGCCCGACATGTTGGCCTTCAACGATGATTCCCTCGAACCCCGCCCGCTGCCGCCCGACAGGTTGGCCCGCGCCACTGCCTCGTCGGCGCTGCTACGGCTTTGGCTGCTGACGAGGGAGTCGCGCCTGCTGATCCCGTTCCTCGAATCCGTTTCGTTGGCCTGCGCGGGTTCCTCGGTGATCTCCCCGGTCGTTCTCGTCGTCGGTTTCATCACCCCGGTTTCATCACCCCGCCTGTTCTCGTCGTCATCCCCGAAGAGAAGGCGGCCGCCGCCGACGACGTCCGTTTCGACGCTGGTCCTCCTGTGAGTGGAACCGCGGTGCCGCTCAGACTTGCCGCTTTTTGACCCGCCCCTCGACGCGTGCCCGCTGACTCCCTGCGCGGACCCGAGGGATCCGAGGTTAAGCGGCGCCGGGCGGTGCTTCCCGCCGCCCGTCGAGCCGTTACTGTCGCGCCGTTGCTGCTTCTGCGATGTCGACGAATCGAGGCCGAGGCTTTTGCCGCCCGGGGACTTTGGTCCGTGCGGGTACTCACCCCGTACATCGTCGTTCGTGCCCGGCGTACCGACCGCGCTCGTTCCCCCTTGCGCGGATGGGCTCATGCTGGACTTGATCTCCGCCAGCTCGCGCCTGATGGCCTCGAATTCCTTCATGGCGGACGCCACGCCGAACGCGCCGGCGTCGAGCTCGATCCCCTGTTCTTGCCCGCCACCGACCGGCGTCTCTGAGAGCGTCGAAGCGTCGACTCCCTCGTCGGGTCCACTCGTGTCGACGGCGCTCGGGGTACTCCTGCTGGGTTTGTGGAGGGAGCCGCGGACGGATCCTCTGCTGCCCATCGACGCGCCGGGCGAGAGCGGGGTGCGTCTGGAGGACGTAGACGGGGGCGTCCGTTCGCGGCCTTTTGCATTTTTTGGTTTTGGCGTGGTGAATGCGCCGATGTTGCGAAAGACCCGCCCGCCGCTCGCGCCCACGAGCATGGCGCGGTACTCGTCAGCCTCCTGCTCCAGGTCCGAGTCCTCGTACTCCATCAGCGTGTCCTCCACGTTGTGTTCGAACCCAGGGGCGGACCGCGGTGAGGGTCCCGCGATACCGCCCGACGACGCCGCGCGCTCGGGCGGTTCGATCTCCAGCTCCTCCATCGTCTGCGCCTGACGCGCGGCTCGCATCGCGCCCCGGCCCGGGGTTCCCTCGACGAGGAGCACGGACGCGGGTGCCTGCCACAGGTCATCCTCCGAGCTCTCCGAGTCGCTGTATATCGGACGAGCGGCGGGGGTTCGACGCTGCGCGGGGGTTGGGTTCGGGTCGTTGTCAGAGATTTTCGGGTTTGGTAATTTGACTCAGCGCGGGGTCGGGGAGCCGGGTTCGGGGTACGTACCACCTTGCCGTAGGGCGTCATCGCCCTCTGGGCGCGGGGCGTCGCCATACCCCCCGGTTTTGCTGGCGAACGGGCTCCGGGGCCGACACGCGGGCGCCACCGGAGTGAGGATTCAAAACGTTCAACAGATTTATGAAGGTCACGCGACACTTTGTAGACGACAGGAATGTTGTGTCAGCCTTGGGCAACGATGGACTAGCTACTCCCCCTTCTCCCCCTTTTGCATCCAGTCCGGTGCTTCTCCCACCCCCGGTATCACCGTGCCTCTCTTGGTCCTGTCACCTCTCGGTCTGGTCCCACCCTTCCGTCCCAGCTCTCTCTCCACCCATCCCTTCTCCCCACCACCGTCGGCCCCGTCGTTCTCACCATCCGATACAAACGCCCTTCGCTCCGGGTCAGCCTTGTCGAACCTCGCCCTGGCCGTGCCGGTGACGAACACCTGGAGGTACGCGGCCGCGCCCAGGATGAACACGAGCGCGAATAATTGCGGCGCCATCAGCGAGGCGTCCATCGGGCTCGGGGTGTACGCCGGCGTCGTCTGCGCGGCCTGTTCCACCGCCATCGACGAGGTGCCCTCTGCACCACCACTCTCCACCGCCGCTCGGGTGCGGACCGCCGGGCGGCGCGCCGGGACCGTGGACGCTCGACCCCCCACGCGCGGCGCGGATATCGGGTATGCCGCCACCGACCCGGTGGAGACACACATCGCCCGCATCGTCGCCATCGTCGCGTCCGAGGCACCCCGCGCGTCCAAACTTGTGGTGGCCGCTGGTTTATCCTCAGGAGGTGCCGACGTGGAACACAAGATATGGCGCTCGCCCTCTCGGCCGCGCCGACGCCGCGGCTGGGGGCGGTCCTCGCGCCCCATCCAGCGCGCGTTCACCGGTATCGCGCGGTACCCACCAGGAGCCTCGTCGCCGTCCGCGCGGCCGACCAGGCGGATGATGAACCCACCACCGTCCGCCTCGTCGACCCGCCGATCGATGCGACGAAGAAGAAGCGCGTCAAGGCGGTCAAGACGTGCAAGGCGTGCGACGGCGTGGGCGTCGTCGAGTGCCGCGCGTGCAAGGGCGTGGGTACCCTCGCCGCGGGTGGCTTCCACTCGAAGAACCACGTGGACATGGCCAACGTCGTGGGCACCAACTGGACCGCGCACGTTCGAACCAAAGGATGGCGGCACTTCGAAGCCATCGGCAAGTCCCCGGCGGTCAAAACGAACGGCAAGCCCCGCGCCTCCGTGCACCTCGCCGCCACGTGCGACCGGGATATCACCGTGTGGGTGGACGTGAAGGAGCTCAAGGACCGGAACCTGTGGAGCGCGGGGTGGAAGCAGCGCGAGGACCTGGACTGGATCGGGGACCCGGACCAGCCGGGCGGAGCGGTGGCCAGGCCGAAACCCGGAGCCGCCTGCGTGGTGTGCGACGGCGAGGGGAAGGCGCCGTGCCAACGTAAGGGGTGCGTGAACGGCGCGGAACGGATACGGAAACAGAAGGAGGTCATCGAGCGAACCGAGAAGACGTTCAAGAAGGTCATCAAGGCGACGCGCCTAGAGGACGGAGGGGAAGGCGGCGGGGACGAAGCCGCGGGTGAGATGCGCCGGCGGATGAAGCGGCAGCTGAAGGATATGGCCAAGGCCAAGCCCGGGCGACGGGGTGCCAAGGGCCGCGCGGACCCGGCGGTGAATGCGAACAACGGGGAGGAGGACTGGGGCGCGTGGGGTCGGAAACGGCGGGACGAGAAGCTGGACAAGTGGATGCGAGCGGGCTCCGTCCCAGAGGTGGACTGGCCGGATGAGGAGGACGGGATGGAGTCAAAGCGGCGGTCAAAGGGGACGCGACGCGACTGGGACGAGCAGCAGTGAACTGACGCGACGACAACACGTTAATCGATTAGACAACTCTAGTAAATCACTTCTTCCTGCGCCGGCGGCCGCCGCCGCCAGCCTCGCCGCCCTCGGTTCCGGTCAACTTGTCCGCCTCTGACCTGTGCTGCGCCTGGAGAGACTTCCAGAACGCGAGGGGATCCTCGTCGTCGCCTCCCGCGGAGGGCACCGGCGCGACGCCCGCGAGCGCCTCGATCTCCGCGAGGGACTTGGGCGCGGATGTGGGCGCGGGCGGAGCCTTGGGCGCGGGCGGGGCCGGCGCCGCGCCTCCGATGCCCAGGAGGCCCTTCAGCGCGTCGCCGCCTGTGGGCGCCCTCGGAGCCGGGGGCATGGCCACGGGCGCGGGCACCGGCACCGGCACGGGTCCCGCGGGCGCCTTGCCACCCGTGAGGGAATCCCAGAACGCCGCGGCGTCGCCGGGGCCGGGGGGAGGTCCCGGGGGGGCCGGTCCCTTGATCGGCGGCGTAGCGGGGGCGCCCTTCTGGGATCCCTTGGGCGCCGGGATCTTGGGCTTGGGCGCGGGCACGCCGCTCTGGGATCCCTTGGGCGCGGGCGCGGACCCGCCCATGCGCCGCTCGAGCTGCTCCAGGGACATCGCGTGCACCGCGGGTCCCGTAGCGGCCGGGGCGGTGGTCGCACCGCCGCCGATACCGAGTAGGCCCTTCAACGCGGCGCCTCCGTCGACGGGAGCCGCCGGGGCGCCGCCGATGCCGAGCATGCCCTTGAGCTGGTTGGCTCCCGCCGCGTTGCCGAGCATGGCGAGGACGTCGGGGCCGTTACCGGCGGGCGCGCCGGCACCCTTGGGCGCGACGATCCCGCCCGGCCCGCCGCCGCCGCCGACGAAGCCAGGGACGACCCCGCGCCCTCGGCCCATGCCGGGCTCGAAGCCCTTGCTGCCCTTGACCGGGATCCTGGGACCCGGCGCGGGGCCCGGAGCGGGGAGGCCGCCCTTGCCCGGGAGGAGCGCGGCGGCCATCGCGAGCACGCCTTTGCCGCCACCCTTGTTCGCCTCGTTCCACGCCTCCTTGAAACCCTTGGGAAGGGCCTTCTTGCCCTTCTTATCAGCCACCACCACGTCGGGGGCGGCGACGCCGAGCTGCGGCATCGCCGGCGGGTGCGACAGGTTGACAACCTGCGCCGTGGGGAGCATCGCGCCACGCTTCTCGGGGAGCACGCCGTGCAGGTCGGTGGCTCCGACAAAGTCGGTCTCGAACATGATCTCCGCCGCCTCGCCGTGGACCGCGCAGATGAACCCGCGGGTGCCGAAAGGGGGCGAACCGGAGTCTCCGACCATCACGACCCTGTCGCCGAGGTCAAAGTCGCCGCCGGCGTAGAGGTCCAGCACCTCACCCGCGCGGACGGGCTGCATGAGCAGCAGGGGCGACACCCCTTCGAGCGCCACCGGGGGCGTGGGCTTAGCCCTGACGGAGGTGGCGATGAAGACGTTCTTGACGGCGTCCTCGGCGGCGACGCGTGAAAACTTGGACACGAGGGGCCGGCGGGACGCGGGCTGAGCCTTGATCCAAGCCTTGCACTGGTTGAGCGCGGGGAGGCGCTGGGGCTCGGGGAGGTGCTTGAGCGCCACGTCGAGCTGCAGGCCCTCGAACCCGCTGTCGGGGTCGGACTGGAGCGCGGCGAACACCCACGGGTGCGCGCGCTTGTAGTCCTGGAGGAGCTTGACGCACTGCTGAGAAAACTCCCACCCGCTGCCCTCCTTCATCGGCCTGGTGTAGTCCGCGACGCACAAGCCTTTGTTGCCGCTCTTCAGGTTGAGGCCGATGTCGATCCTGTCGAACCTCCCCGCGTCCTTCGTGGGCGCGATCCACAGCGGGCCGGTGAGCACGGAGAGCGCGCGGGGGGACGTGGACAGTTTCCTGGCCAGCGCTCCCAGGTTCTCCCACCGACCACCCTGGTGCCCCAGCATCATCCGCCTCGCGATCCCCGTGTCCGGCGGCACCGGCTCCACGAACACCTCCAGGCCCGTACCCTCCCCCACGCTCGCCACGGTCGCGACGGCGCCGAAGTGGGATCGGCCGAGGAAGAGCGCCGCGTCGCCGACGGCGAACCCGCCGGTGGACTTGACGTCGTCGCCGTCCAGCGCGGGTCTCTCCTGCATGCGCGGCGACGGCGACGCGTTCGACGCGATGACCAGCTGCGAGGGGAGGAGGGTGTCCGTCTTACCGAACCGTTTCTGGAGCGACCCGTCGGGATGGCGCACCAGTCCCTCGCACGCGCGGACGTGGAGCGCGACGGAGGTTTGGCCCACGTCGACGCCCCTGGCCACCATGCGCTCGTGCGCGGCGCGTTGCACCTCGGAGCCCCACTCGCTGCTCGAGTGCGGGGTCCGAACGCCCCGCCCGGCGATCTTCTCGGACTTGTCGGACACGGCCACGACCATAGCCTCCTTCAGGTACGGCCAGTCGATGTGAACGCGTCGGTTGAGAAGGTGCGCGTAAGCCGCCGCGCCGCTCGCGCCCTCCTCGGCGCCGACCAAAAGCGCCGGGTCCCCGCCGCGGCCCATGCGCACGACGAGCGACTCCTTCTTGCTCGCGGTGCCAAAGACGTTGACCCCCGCGTGCTTGAGCTCGCCGCGCAACGCGAGCGAGTGCATGGTGGGGAACCCCGGCGGGCGGTCCACGCCGAGCTTGACGCCGTCCAATAAAGGGTCGTCGCCGCCGAAGCACTTGCGATCCTCGGGGAACTCGCCGGGGGGCATGGACTCGAACATCCGCGATTTGCTCGGGAAGAGACCGGCGAAGGACTTGGGCAGGGTGGACTGGCAGTCCCCGGTGCCTTTGGGGTCGTGCTGGAAGACGATGAGCGGGCCGGGTTCGTTTCGAGCGATTTGCGCCGGGGTGAGCTTGGAGTGCGGCACCGACGCGATGCACTGCTTCACCAGGCTCTCCTCGAGGAACGGCAGTAACACCACGCCCTCCCAGTCGTTGCGCTTACCCTCGAAGTCAACCTTGAGTTCACCGGGGAAGAACTCGGCGAGCGGGGAGTGCGGCGCGGTCATCAGCCACCTGTACGGGTCTGGCAGTAGCGCGCACGACTGCGGCGGCTGCACCGCGAGGAGCTGCTCGAAGGGCCTGAAAGCCTCGCCGTACTCAAAGGTGCACGTCAGCGCGCCCATGCCGGACGCGAGGTCGGACGCCATGGGCGCGTAGTGGAACGGGTAGTACCAGGTCCAAGACGCGACTCCCCTGTAGTAGTACTGGAGGACCCAGTTCAGGCCTTCAAAGTACGCCCGCCTGAGCTCGGCGAGGGGCGCGGGCTGGCCAACCTTGAGCTCGAGCTTTTCCCTGTAGTACATCTCCTTCCACGCCTCGATACCGCCGCCGCCGTCCTCGAACACCGCGCGCTTCGCCGCGGACATCATCGTGGGATCCGCGGAGATACCCTCGGGTTCGGCCGCCGCGTTCGAGTCCGTCGTCTTCTCAGTTCCAGCCTCGGCGCCGTCGCCCCCGTGCATCAGCGCAGCCATCGCGGCGGTGAACTTGTCGTTGACGCTCATCTCATCCTTGGTTTGAACCTTCTTACCCCCGCGTTTGTTGTCGAACTTGGCGCGCTTAGCGTCCTGGCGCTCCACGTCGGCGGCTCGTTCCGCGAGGACGTCCGCTTCCAAAGCGCCCATCACGACCAGGATGCGCTCCAGCCTGTGCGGCACGAACGTCCCGCCGCCTTCGTCGCCGGTGATGTACCCGCCGAGGGACGGGAGGAGGTCGCGGTAGGTCTTGAACAGGACGTTCAGGGCGCCCTCCGCGATGTCCAGCGTGGGCAGCGGCGGCAGGAAATCGTTACCGACGAGCATGCACAGGAGGACAAAGTCATCCACGATGCGTTCGCAGTCGTACTTGAACGGCAGGATATCCGCGACGGACATGAACTCCTGGTCCAGGTACTCCCGCAGGAGCGAGACGTGGAGGAGGAGGAACCCATCGTCGGTGGGGTTCTGCAGCACCTCCCTCGACGGCTGCCCTCGTTCGCCGCCGCCAAACTTGACAACCTCGCGCAAGAGGCAAAAGTGCGGCTCGTGCGTGACCAGCGCGAGCATGATGAGATCGGCGTCGAGGCCGTAGAGGCAGTGCGTCTGGTTAGGGTCCCACCCGGGTTCGCCCCTCGCCCACCGGATGTGCTCCATGATCTTGTGCTCGCCCTCGCCGCGGACCTCGTGGCCGGAGAGGATCACGGTGGCTTTCTGCCACAGCGGGTCCTCCGTCTGCTTCTTCTGGACGTAGAACCGGAGGTGCTCGGAGAGGCGGGCCATGAAGGGTGTGCCGGGGGTGATGCAGTTGGAGTCGAAGGGCTCGCCCTTGGGCTCGGGCTCACCCTTGGCGAGCGCCTCGGCGCGCATCTTCTCAGCCTCCCTCGCGCTCTTGAAGCGGCGGGAACGCTGCTGGTTCATCTTGGCGCGCGGGGCGACGCCGTCGATCGCCATGTAGAGCAGGCGCCTGGGGCGGACCATGCGGAAGATGTGGTCCAGGTACGCGAAAACCTTCGACATCTGCGAGTCGACGAGCGGGGGATCGCGAGGTCAGTCGGGTCCTGGTAGCGGACGAGGGTGGAAAGGGCGCGAAAGGAAAGGCGGCACGCGGAATCGGCTGCGAGATCGCACCATCTCATCTTCGGTCATGCGCGTGTTCGCGTCGGTCCCGGCTCCGTGCGAGCAGTTGTGGATCACTCCGTTCATGTCCAAGTACAGGTTGTCGATGATCGGAACAGTCCCGGCGTCGCACGTGTGGTTGAGCATCGGGTAGCGCTCGGACAGCCATCGGTAGAACTTTGGGACTCCCATTGTGCCGATTCAGCCGCGCTTTTCTCGTTCGTCTGGCGGTGTGCGTCGTGGACTGGCGGTCCGCGTGTTCAAACCCCGATCGAAGTGCGATCAAAGGGTGTCACACACTAGGTGGATCACGCCCGCACTGAGGGTGCGAGTGTTGCTCCAAATAGCGCGTTGCTTAGTGACGTTCGAAGCCCGTCAACGCGATCACTTGAAAACCCGATCTGGCCGCGCCGCGTCGTCAGTCCCAGTCACGATCTCCCTGCCGGAACTTCTGAAGAGCAGGGGACCAAACTCGAGTGAACCTCGCCCGCGACGCCATAGCACGGCGCACGGTACCTCCTCGATAGCCAAAAGAAAGGACCGAGGAGATAGGAACGATGGCCAGCTCCGTGATCCAATCGACGCGAAGCACACGCGGGCCCGGGCGTGGCACCCTGGGGGGTGTCCGAGGAGCGCCGATCTTGTTCACGGTCTTCGCGATCGTGCTCGGGTCCTTGGCTGGCACGGCCGATGCGCTGAAGGTGACCATCGGCGGCCACGACAAGGAGTGCTTCAACCTGCACGCGGACCGCGAGGGCGACACCTTCGTCGGGTCGTTCAACGTCGTGGACGAGAACGTGGGCCACGACGTCTTCGACATGATGGTGAAGGACGAGGACAGGGCCGTGGTGTACTCGTTCAAGCACTCCTCCGATCACAAGTTCGAATTCAACACCAACCGCGACGGCCCGCACGAGTTCTGCTTCACGAACAACAAAGGGCACCCGCTCAAGCTGTACTGGGACGTCAACGTGGGGCATCACTGGGCGCACGACGCCGCCACGGATGAACACGTCTCCGAGCTGCAGATGTCCCTCGACTCCCTGCGGGAGATGTACTACAAGCTCCGATCGGAGGTGCTCTACCAGAAGCACAGGGAGGCGGCGCATCGAAAGACGGCGGATACCATCACCGGGCGGGTGATGGGGTTCAGCCTCCTCAACACGGCCGTGCTCATAGGGGTGGCGGGGTTCCAGGCGTACTACGTCAAGCAGCTCTTCGAGTCGAAGAGGCGGGGGTCCATGGCCACCATGCGCTCGGTGTGAACAGACCCGGAACTCCTTTCAGCCATAGACTGAGCGGATAACTCTTAATACGAACATCTCATTCTTTATCACGAAGCGCGGCTACCCGTCCTATCTCATCATCACAGTCACGTACATCACCTCAGTCGTCCATCTAGCGCGCGGGCACGGAGGCGGCCTTCTTGGACTTGAGATAAACCTCGATGTCCTTGCCCTGCTCGACGCCAAACTCCACGCACCTGCCCAGCGCCACGCCCGCGGTGTAGTTACCTCCCAGGAACAAACCGTCGCACCCCGCCTTGGCCAATCCCGCCTTGGCCTCCGCCAGCACGTCCAGGTGACCGACGTTGAACTGCGGGATGGCCTTCTCCCACACCTTCACGCCCACGCACTTGGGAAGAGGGGTATTCGGCTTGAGAATCGTCTGAAGAGCGTCTTCGTGCACCGCCCGCACGAGCTCCTCGTCGGACAGGTCCTTGATCCCCACATCCCTCGCGCCGCCGATGTAGTTGAGGATCATGAACTCACCAGCGGGCTGCCTCGCGTCCTGGGAGAACAGGTAGGACGAGTAGATCGTGCCGAGGGTGCGGATACCCTGCGACCGCGGGTGGAGCTGGCCGAAGCCGGTGAGCCCCCCGCCGGGAAGCGCGGAGGTTCCGTCGAGGCGGAAGGAGTCCTCGGGGTAGGACACCGTCACGGCCGCGACGGGCGGGTAGTAGAACTTGCGGAGCGCGGTGGACGTTTCGGGGGCCATCTCCTCCACGGTATCCGCGGTGACGTACGCGGGGGCGGTCATCACGACGGTTTCCGTGGTGATCGTCTGGACACCGTCGGGGGTGTCGTAGGTGATGGCGAAGGATCCGTCGCTGCGCTTGGCGATCTTGGTCACCTTCCACTCCAGCTTGATCTTCTCCGGGCCGAGCGCCTTGGCGAGACCCTCGGGGAAGGTCTTCAGGCCGCCGCGGAAGGAACCGACGGTCTGGCCCTCAACCTTGGGAAGTCGGGGATCCCGCGGGCCCCGCGCCTGAGCCGCGTCGTACGCCTCCTTCTGAGCCTTGAGCGCGCCCACCACGAGGCTGCCGCCGAGGGGCTCCAGGCGCTGGACCCTGCCGGTAGCGGCGACGGAGGAGAGCATCGCGGGGTCCCCGGCGTAGACCCCGGAGCAGAAAGGCTCGATGAGTCGCTCGAAAGCCTCAACGCCGAGGTTGCGCGAGACAAACTCTTTCACGGATTCTTCCTTGCCCGGCGCGGGGGGGCGGATGCCGATCGCGCCGAGTCCCGCGCGAATCTTACCGGGCCAGGTGAGGAAGGTGCCGAGGACCGCGGTGGGGATGTCCTTGGGCAGCGCCCTGAGCTCCTTGTCCCACAGGACGTAGCGGTCCGAGTTGGGATCCGCGAGGAGGATGTCGTCCTTCATGCCCGCGTCGCACGCCACGGTGAGGATGGCGTCGCCGGGCTGGTAGGAGTTGGGTCCCTCCTCCCAGATGTAGCCGTTCTCCTGCCTGGTGGTGATGTTACCCCCGACGCGGTCTCTGGCCTCGGTGACCAGCATGCGAACGCCGGGGCTGGAGCGGCCCAGCGTGAACGCGGTGGAGAGGCCGGAGACGCCCGCGCCGATGACCACGGTGTCGTAATCGGAGTCAGCGGAGACGCGGACGGTGAGGCCGCGCGCGGTGGGACGGGCGCTGCGACGGGACGCGGTGCGCTTGATGTTGAGGCGGCAACCCGAAGGGGCGACCGCGGAGGCCGAGAACGTCATGGAGAGCGCCATCGTGGACAGAGCGCGCGCGGCAATGGTATCGGAGGTGGACACCGGATAACGGCACGGCCAAGATCTTCGCTGGGAAGATCTTTGCAGGGCGAGTGGCAGGTTGGCAAATCGGCCAATCACAGGACGGTATTTATGTATGGGCAATTAGACTACGACGTGTTTTGTTTGCAGGCACGAAGCGGAAAAAAACCAACAAAGACCGGCAACTTCGAGGCACCGCCCTCACCGGGAGCCGCGCGGCTGCCACACCCGACACGTCCCGCCTCGCGATATGCCGCACCTCTCGCCGATTCACCCCATCGACGGCGTGGACGCGTGGTGCCGGACGCACCCGCGTCGGCTCAGGTACGCCTTCCTCTCCGACGACGCCACTCAAGAACGGACGCGACTGTGTGTGCAGGACCTGCGGGACGCCGCGGTGGACGCGCGGGACGCCTTGATCGCGTGGGCGCAGGACTTTCGCGCGCGAGACGGTGCAACCGCCGTCCCGGTGGTCATGCTGGTGTATCCGCCCGGCCTGGAATTCCTCCCGGCGCTGCTTGGCGCCATGGCCGCCCCAGGGGTCGTGGCGGTTCCCGCCTACCCGCCAGACCCGAGCGCCGCACCCGAAGCCTTGAGGGCGCAGGTCATCGCCTTGGAAGCGATCGCGGAGCGCGCGGGGGCGACGCTCGTGCTCACCACGCGCACGTACGACGCCGCGCGGCGATGCGCGATGGCGCGCCTCGCGTGGCGCGGCATCACCGGACAGATAGCTTCGCGACTGGGACGAAGGCACGGAGGCCGAGTCACGGTATCGAACACGCTCAGGTGGACCTCTTTGCACGAGATGATTCGGGACAACAAACGAACGAGCAGAGAACACGGGGTGAACACCCATACGCTACGACTCGATGTCACGGATGAGACGTACGACTCGGGCGTGGCGTTCGTGCAGTTCACCTCCGGCAGCACCAGTCAACCGAAGGGAGTCGCCGTCGGCCATGCCCAACTGTCGCACAACTGCACACTCATTCGCCGACAGTTCGGCGTGGAAGTAGACGACGTGAACGTGTCGTGGCTGCCGCAGTACCACGACATGGGGCTCGTGGGCGGGTACCTGGTGCCGCTGACCATACCCCCACCCACGTGCGGGTCGGGCCCGGCGGAGGTGACGAGCGCGTTTCTATCGCCGGCGGCGTTTGTCAAAGACCCGGTGGTTTGGGTCCGGGCCATGTCCAAGTACGGCGCGACGATGACGCAGGCGCCCGACTTCGCGTACAGGCTCGTCGCGGAACGGTTCAGACGCGCTCCTGAGATGCTGGACCTGAGCGCACTGCGGCACTGCCTCAACGCGAGCGAGCGGGTCAACGCGGACACCGCGCTCGCGTTCTCCGACACGTTTTCCGACTTTGGCTTTGACGTCTCCGCGATGAGCGCGGGGTACGGCCTGGCGGAGAGCGTCGTGTACGTGTGCGACGGCGGGACGACGTACGCGACCGTCAGTGCTAGGCGGTTA
>Ga0302116_1000291_pt1 | contig 29783 bp, 38 predicted proteins | sample AG5_SCM_MG_FD_203124 | JGI IMG/M metagenome (GOLD analysis project Ga0302116, IMG submission 203124) | Marine microbial communities from Western Arctic Ocean, Canada - AG5_SCM | ecosystem: Environmental > Aquatic > Marine > Oceanic | place: Canada: Western Arctic Ocean | collected 2017-10-01 | reverse complement strand
TCAATTGAATTGGGTTAGCTATCGAAGTCGACACAATTTCAAACTCGAACGGGATCAATATGATTTGTTTCAGTTTCAGCTATCGTCGACCACCTGTCACAAACCCACCCAGCTCTCTCGCATTAATACATACCTTGCCTTGGCGCGCTAATTCGCCTCTATACCCATTTGTCGGTGCAATGATTGCCCTTGCTCCTCCTCCTGATTGTTGAGCACGACGAATTTGATCTGCTCGCTTTCTAGGTGATATTTCTACGCGGCTCGTGTCGGTGCGTCTGGACGTGTTCATTGTCAAAGAGCTCATTAACAGGAACGACTTCTTGAAATTTGAATTTGAAATTTTTGCTGAACTTCTGCGCAGCAGAAACGAAATTGTAAAATTCTTCATTTTCAAGTGAACAAAAACCTGTCGTCATAGCACAACACTCACACTCACATGGATAAAGCAACAAAGCGGGAACATGTGGTCAAAGAGATCCTGGACACAGAAGAGAAATATGTGACTGAAATGGCAATATTAACTGAGTGTTTTGTAGTGCCTCTCCAGACGTATTTGAAGGAGTTGGGCAGTTCTAACAAATCGGACGAAATACCTATTGAGACGCTACTGGACCAGCACAACATGCTGTTTTCGAATGCTTCTCAGCTCCACTCCTTCAATGAAGTTTTTCTGAAGGACATGCAAAGTTCGTTTGCTGTGAACAAGGGTGACAACATTGGGCACATATTCGCCCACGCCTCTGCCTTCTTCAAGATGTACAGCACATACACGAGCAACTACATGAATGCAGATAAGATTTTGAAGGATTGGTTGGTTAATAGGTGAGCAATACTTGTTGTGTGGCTCGCCGCCCTCCCGCCCTTTCCGCCCAAAATCTCTCTCTCACACACGCACACATACATGCACACACGCACACACGCACACACAGCCCACGAATGCACGCCTTCGTCCGTGCGGTTGAGCTCCAGTCCAGGTGCCACGGGCTAACACTGTCGAGCTTCCTAATCATGCCCGTCCAGCGAATTCCGAGGTACAAGATGTTGTTGCAGGAACTCCTCAAATACACCGATAATAACCACAGGGATTTTGAGAAGCTCACATCGGCGTGTCAAATCATTGAGGAAGTCGCCCGCTCCCTCAATAACGATATGAAGAGCAAGGAGCTCCGCCGCAACACGATTGAAATTTGCGAGCAGTTTGACGATCTCAGCCTCCTCTCCCCCTCCCGCCTCTTCGTAAAGGAGTCGGATCTTCAAAAAATTTGCCAACACGGCAAGAAAACTTTCAAGTTCGCCCTTTTTAACGACATGATCATGTACGGAAAGGAAGATCTCGGAATGAACAGGGTGCTTGCTTCCGGGAAGAAGAAGCACAGTATCCACAGAAAGTTCTACTTGAAGAACACCTACGTCGTTCCGTTAATTCCAGGCTTCTTGCAGTGTTTCATGCTTGTTAGCAACCAGAAAAGCTTCTTTGTAGATTGCGGAAGTGCCGTGGAGAAGAACAGCTGGATTGCATGCTTCGAGGAAGTCTTCAGAGGGCTGAAAGACAAGCTTTGTAGTGATAGCGGTAGAAAAAATTTGGAGCATGGCGGGGGAGATGTGGAGGGGGTAGAAGTTTGGGGAATGGAGCACGATGAAGGTCACATGGAGCAGTGGAAGTTGAATAGAGCGGCGAGCGAGAAGATGTGCGGGATTTTGAGTGTGAGCGAGGAAGTGGAAGTGGAAGTGGGTGCTGGTGCTGGTGAAGGGAAGATCGGAGACGCAGTAACCACAATAACCAAACTTTCAACCACTCGCGCGCCGGAATCGAACAAGGTCGGTGACAAGCTCCGCCGAATGAGCCGACTCTTCCACACCGAAAAGTCCGAGCATCGCGACAGCATTGGCAGCGTTGGCAGCCAATCCCCCATTCCCCAGTCCCCAAATGGAGTCCAAGACGGGAACGGGGGTGGACTCCGAGTCAAACGCCCCAGCTTCACCGCAAGCGAAATAATTGACACTCACGCTCACGACAATTCACAACAAAGCAAGCCATCACGGCCAATGTCCATGTCCGTTCTTGGCCTTCCGCAAAAGAATTTCGACAATTCCACGCAAATTTCCGAAAAGGTTAGGCTAGCTTCGGCGACTACACACACACCACACACCACACATTCTAACATAACGTAACATAACATGAACATAATAACGCTCGGCGCAGATCGAAACAATTTCGATTATTCGCGGAAACAACGGGCAACTCGGTCTCGACATTATGGACAGCATCGACGCAAAGGGTACCCAAAACGGTGTCCGCGTGCAGGGCTGCAAGTTACCCTCCAGCAACTACGGCATCAGGGTGGGGGAGCGAATATCCGTCGTGAACGGTGCGAAAATCTGCAACGTTGGAGATTTTCAGCAGATGGTAGAGGTTTTGACGAGGAACAATGTCGTCAAGGTTGGGGTGGTTCGCCACAACGGTGCGTTAACTAGGCCTGCGCCATCGACTCCTCCAAGGGGGGGGGTTGCAAGGAGGCCAGGGGACAGAACAAGTTCAGCGCCTCCTCCAATGAGTTCCGCAATGAGCCTTAGCAACAATCGGATAAGGAAGAATTCTGGACCGACGTACGCTCTGCCGCCGGCTCCTCCTACCAATAATAATAATGACGGAACGGCAGACCTACTGGGCCTGGGGGTGGAGAGCAGCTCTAATGAAGTGCAATCAACGCCTGTGGAAAAGACCCTAGAGTCATTAAATATTATGAGTTCGCTTGAGTTCTTAAGTCTGATGGGAGTCACAAAGGTGAAATTTGAGGGCTTCACACGGGAGAAGAAGGAGGACAAGTGCCGGGAGCTTGGTTTAATAGAACAGTTTGAGGAATGATCTGATCTAATCATAGGAAAAGCATTTTTGTCATTCTAAAGAAAAAGTTTTCTAAATATTTTCGCCTCGGCTTCCATTTCAGCAGCCGACCGACTGACGCGAGCTGCGTCGTCGGCAACCGCGAGCCGAGGTTTCGCCTCTTGGGGCGAGGGCGTGCGCGGAGCCCATGATTCAAGCTCTGAGTAGATCTCATCGCCCTTCACAACTTCCAAAGATGATGCGGAACGGGGGAGGATGTGGACGTGGCAATGGGGAACCGACTGCCCTGCGTCCTTGCCGTCCTGAATTGCTATGTTAGAGGCGGATGCGCCCAATTGAAGCTCTATCTTTTCTTGGACTATGCGAACAGTGTTGAAAAGATCTGAAGTTTCCTCACTGGTTAACTCATTTAGCCGAACCGACGAACGCTTCGGGATGACAAGAACGTGGCCGTCTACAATGGGTTTGATGTTAACGAATGCAACACAAAGAGAACTCTGGTAAAATATCTGGCTCTGAGCAATTTTGAATTTCCCAAATTGTTGAGCCATGAATCGTGGTGGGGGTGTGGATGCGAGAAAGTACGTGAGAAATCTAGCCAGCATAGGGAGGCTGGAACAAAACTTTGTGGCTCGATGAACCGGGTATTCGAAGGGTTGAACTCTAAGTTAATTGGAAATTCCAGAAATTCACAATGATTCCAAATCCTTGGTTACTGTTCTGTTCCTTTTAGTTATAACTCAACTACCAATCACCATGACACACGTTAACGGATTCCCCATCTCGACCGGTAGATGGACAATTGAAGAGCATCGGCTCTTTCTTGAGGGCATCAACCTCCATGGCCGTGGCTGGAAAGAAATACAAGCCTTAATTCAAACCCGAACAATTGTACAGATCCGTACCCATGCCCAAAAGGTGCGCCATGACCCAGCCTACCCTGCTCATTATGTGGTTAACACACACCTCATCCTCGCTCACCCACTACTCACAACCACACTCGCCACCACAACCACCCCCTCACAGTACTACCAAAAGGTCGAGAAGAATGGCGGCAAGGTACCCAACGAGAAACCGCTTCCTGGCACGATGGCTTTGACGCTCGAGCAACTTGGTGGCACGACAGTTCCAACGAGGTACTCCAACCCAAATTCCCCCTACCCCGTCTATGCCGCTACTACGGCTGTTGACGCCCCCAAGCCTTCCGACGACAACCGTCGCAAGTCCACCCGCCGAGTTCCCGTTCGCAAGTCGGCGGAATTCTACAACGAGGACGATTTGAATCATCTTCCTCCTTCCTCTTCCTCTCCCTCCACCTACGCGAACCCCTACAAACGTTATCGCTACGACGATTCAGGACAAAATTCTGCCTCCATCACCCCAAACTCCACCTCCTCCTCGTTGTCCACTGCCACCGTCGAGGATCAGCTACAGTACGACCTCTGGTCAAAGCAGCAACTCAACAACCATCAAATGCAAAAAATGCACATGCAAAAGCAAATGGTTCCTCAGGTCCAGCCTCTGGACCAGGCCCCAGCAACTTTCCAGGCAACGGGCCAACAGGAATACAACAATCGAATTTTCTTCTCCACTGCCTTGAAGAGTTTTGTTGACGGGCACAGCAATGACAACGACAATGACAATGACAACGACAATGACGATAACAAATTGGACGACGAGAAAAACGAGAATTCGGCTCTCTACTACTTCCTGTCTCCTGACATAAGCCACTTTACGGGGAGGAAGGTTAGCGATGATGACGAGCTTAAAAATGAAATCAAGTTTGGCGAGGATCATGGCGAGGATCATGGCGAGGATCATGGCGAGGATCATGGCGAGGATCACGAAATCATGATTTCCCCTTCCCCCCCTTCCGAGCCCGAGCTCGAGTTCAAACAGCCGCCGACTTGGTTTAGTTCTGGGAATGACATCGACGTGCTGCTACACGACGCAGCAAACGTCGTTGACTGGTTTTGTGTGGAGTCTTCAAATGTTGTGGTTCCGGTGAAGGTGGCCTCAAAGTCGTGATTTTTGGCTAGGAGGTGTAGTTGATAGTTGTAGGAAGAATCGTTGTAGCTCAAGGGAGGAGTATCTGTTGGTGGCATAATTATAAATTAAAACAAGCTGGTTATTTGTTTACATTTCCTTCCCTTTCCCTTTTCTCTCTCATTCTTACTCTAACTTGGTAAGTGACATCCCCCCGTTCAAGAAGTACTCGCTCTTCTCCATCTTCTTCAAACTCAAATCCACCGGAGCCGCTGAGAACTCTAAACTCTTGGACATAGTATTGCAAGCCTCGCTGTCCTTGTTCAGACCAACATGGCACCACGCAACGCACTCTCCGGTCTTCTTCACCAGCTCGAAAATTGCAAAAGCTCCGACAAGATCTTCAAGAGCCGTTTGCAAATGCCACGTGCTGCCCCAAAAAACATAGTCATCGTTCAATACCATTGGTAGCGAAATGCACTGCGGCTTCTCGGCCAAATTGTCCTCCTCCGCTCCCTTCTTCTTCGATATTTGTCCACCATTCGCTGCGTAGACTCTGATTCTCATAGTGGGTCTCTCCAAGCCGTGGTCGGCAGGAAGGCTCATTTTCTGAAACGCGAAGGACAAATAGGTGACCCCAAAGATCTTGTCGGGCTCCCCCAGCAGCCGCTCAACATCGCTCAAATTCACCCTTTGAACATTGCAGATCTGATTGATGATGTCGGCTCCTTCGACCATGTCAAGGGCACTGCGCGGAGCGAAGCGAAGCGAAGCGAAGTGAGGCGCATTTTTATGAACCGAGAGGGTTAGTTGGATTTTTTGCTCGTGATGAATTCTTTTCTCCCACAAGGCTCGCTCGCTTCGCTCGCTCACCTCTTGCCGTCGTCCCCCTTGATGCTCATGTCAGCTCCTTTCCTGACCAACGCCGCCGCAAGGTCGTGGTGCTGCGCCGAGAGCGAGGCGCATTTTAATGGAGCAGGGGGGAGGCGAGCGAGCAACAAAATTGAGAATAATTTTAGTTCTAAATTGGCTCGTTTTCTCGTCTTCATCAAAGCTCGCTCGCTTCGCTCGCTCACCTTGAACATCACAGCGTACTTGACCGCCGTATTTCCGTCAACATCCTTCTCGTCGATGTTGCACCCACTCTCGATCAAGAAAGTCGCCACAGTGATAACCCTCGCACTCGGCTGCATGGTCGCGCTCGACTCCTGGCGCTTCAAAATGTGAGCAACGCTCAGCCTCTTCTTGGCAGTTTTCCCAAAAACTCTCTTTTCGTCCACTTCCTTGTACTTTCTAGGCTCGTGTTCAGCCACGAGGTGTAGGGGAGTTTTGCCCTGCTTGTTCTTCGCTTTCACAATCGTCGCCAGGGCTTTTCTCATGCAATAGACTTTTTCCTTGTAGCCGGCTGCTTGCGCGACTTCCATTTTCATCGCGAGCTGAGCGCAGCTTGCTCGCAAGCCCGCTAGCCACTTTTGGAGCATCATTTCGTTCTCGCATTCGAAATACATTCTCCCGTGGGGATTCTTCTTGTCCAGCAGCAGTGGACTGTGCATCTCGAAACAGAAGTTGCTCTCGCTGCTGTGCTTGATCATTGCTGACTCCAAGTCAAACACCTTCGTTGGTTTCTTGTCTGCCTTGTGCTTAAAATACTTGAGCTTGTTTTTGGTCAAGACTGCCCAGCGCTTGTCGGTCCCCCTGCCAACCTTGTGCTTCTTCAACCAACCTTCACACAAAACCTCATCCTTCTCGCCACCTTCGGTGCTGGAACTGTTGTGTCTGTTGGATTGCAAGCGTTTCAGCGCCTTTTTCAACCCGCTCTTCCTCCCCGCCTCGTCGCCCTGCAAAGCAGTATTAATAGCCTCGGACAAAAACATGCATCCTTCAACCCTGGCACTGCCCGCAGCGTAGTGCATGCTCGTATTCCCCAACAGGTCCTTGCTGAGAATGTCGTCAAATGTCGGCTCCAAACTCGACATCATGCTTACATTGCCCGTCTTTGCCACGGTCTGCAAAATTGACTTCAAGTGATCGTACTTGAACCGGCAAGATGTCAGAACGTTGCCGTTCTCCCCGTTCATCAGCTCTTTGAACTTCACTAGGTCTCCGTTCCTCGCGCTAGTGTGCAGCGCGATGATTTCTGCCACTAGGCCGGTATTTCTCAGAAAACTGCGAATGGCAATCTGCACCCTCGCAGTGCTGATAATCGTGTTGGTCTTGTCCTTTCGTGTCTTGTACCCTCTGAAAGCCGCCTCCAGGAGCACAGCTTTGTGCTTCTCCTTGCTGAACTCGGCACGCTGCTCGTGCATTCTGAAATGCGAGCAAGCAAAACGAGTTGTGTGGAAGTTAGTCCTTTTGCACACTCTTCAACAACCCCAAACCACCACCAATCCGCTCCGCTCGCTCACCTGAACACACTCTCAATCTTCTTCACTGCTTCAAGCTGCTCAAGATAAGCTTGGTGCTCCTTCATCATTCTCCGGGATGCGGCGATCTTCGTGGCAGCTGACTCTTTCAGCAGGTTGTTCTTGGCTATGGCGCGCTTGGTCTCCAAATAGCCTTTTCGCTCTAGTTTTCCGCGTAAGATTTTCTGGATTTTAATCATCTGCTGTTTTTCTTCCTTGAACTGCTTCTTCTCCCTCATCATTCTGGCCAACGTCTGAAGCTGCCGGGCGCTGTTCTTCGCCTTCGTGTATCGCAGCATGGCCAATTTTGCCCTCATCTTGCAAACAAGCTGCGCCGAGCGCGTGGGTTAGTTCTGTTGTGGATGTAGCCGTCTGTAGCCATTTCAGATCATTCCTCCTCACCTTCGTTGCCTTGGCTTTGTAGAAGTTGCGCGTGCAATGGGACAATGTTCCCAATACGTCGTCACGAAGGAACACCATGGTTTTGCCGGTCTGGAAGTCGTTGTCAGAAAGAAGTGAGGAACAGATGAATTCGGTGGCTTGGAGAGCAAGTTCTTCGCTGCAATCACTGCTCTTGGCCTTGTTTTTCAGCTTGGCATTGTCGTAAGCGAGGATTTCAAACATTCTGAAGAAGCTTCGGAACGTCATTCGGGTGGGGTAGCCTTCGCGGCGGATCCTCACGACCTCCAGCACGCCGCTGTATCTCAACTGCTCAATAACGAGCAGGCTGCGCCGAGCAAAGAAGGTGAGAAAGCGAATTGAGTGGAATAATAATAAATTTTGTGTTTGTTGATAATGGCTCGTATATATTTCTCGTCTTCATCAAGGCTCGCTCGCTTCGCTCGCTCACCTGCTAAACCCCCCCGCAGCCTTCACCGAGTTCGGCTTGATGCACTTGATGTAGTGAGGGGTGGTCTTCTCCAACGTTTGGGTGAGCATGTCGAGCTGCGACCGGAACACGAAGCTGACAGTGTTCAAGGCTGCCATCGCCTTGGAAGTGTTTCGGCCTGGGTTGCCGGTTGTGCGCCTTCGCATGACAGACTTTTTCCTGAAGTTGTCGGGGGGCTTCGGGAGGGCTGATAGACCATCACTAGACTCCTCTTCGTCGGAGTCGGAGTCAGAGTCGGAGCCTTCGGGATCCGGGTCACTCATGATGGTCTTCACGAAAGACTTGTTAGACCCCTTTAGCAACATCAGGAGCTCGTCGCTCAGCGCGTCGTTGTTTTTCTCAATGAAGTCCTCGACCATGTACTCCACGTCGCCGGCAAAGTGCTTGACGATGAAGGAGTCCTCGCCGAAACGAGGCTTCGAGAAGGAGGGCGATTTGACTTTGTAATAGGTAGAAAGGAGAGCCTTGTTGTCAGGTTTGCGGGCCATTAACGAGTGCTCCTCGAGGGTGATGAAAAGGCCTGAGGGCTGCGCCGAGCGAAAAGAGTGGGTTAGTTTAGCTCGTTTCCACAATCCCCCCCCCCCCGCTCCGCTCGCTCACCTTGCATTTGATCAAGTCGATCACGCTCTGATTGTCCTTAAAGTTTATTACGCTGCTGTCGATCCCCTCGGCGTCGTACGCAAGTTTTTCCAAGACAAAGATGTGATGGTTGAACTGCGCCTGAAGGCACTCGTTGGCGAAGTTGATGCAGAGCTGCTCGAACGAGTTCTGCTTGAAGATTTCGAACCCGAAAATATCGAGAATGCCAATGAAACCTTTTCCGTGGCTCGACGACCCCTCGTGAGACTGCGCCGAGCGAAGCGAGGCGCATTTTTAATGAAGCAAGAGCAAAACGAGCGAGCCACACGAATTGGGTAGGTTAGCTTAGTAGTGGATGTAGCCATAATGTCTGTAGCCATTTCGCAAACTTCATCGCGCGTATGCTCGTCTTCCAAAAGGCTCGCTCGCTTCGCTCGCTCACCTTGTTGATCTTGTGTACCAAGAACTCAAACAGAGCGGAGTACATGTACTTTATACACCCCTTGACGTTTGCGAGGGACTGGGATCTGTCCAGCGGAACAGTGATCAAACTGCCACGTCCGGTGATAGTGCGCTGCGTAAAACACTCATTCAGTTTATCCGCATCGCACCCAAGGTGCTCGGCAATCTGCTGTAGGCTCATGGAGTTGGAGGAATTCATCTTTGTTGTAAGTTTCCCCCCCTCACTCTCACCCGTGGCCTCGAAATCGATGTCTCCCAGGTGGAGGAAGCTCGCCACGAGACTGAACATCTCGTTCTTGTCGAACTCACTCACCCCCACGGTCTCAAGAGCGCTGCACGTCACCCTGAACTCTATCGAGTCGTTCACATCCTCGCTAATCGCTGTGCACTTCCCCCTGTTCAATATTGCATAGTCCTTAGGTTGGGTGAGTTTAAGCTTGCTTTTTTGGGTTTCGTCGAGGCCCGCCAGGAGCTGGTAGAAGAAATGGTAGTTTCGCTCTCCCTTCTCAATGTGAACCAAACGGGATTTCTCGAGCAAAAAGTGCTCGGTGGTGGCTCCCATAATCTTGAAATCTTTGTCGTAAACGAGCTTGATGTACTTGCCGAAGCGGGACGAGTTGTCGTTGCGGACCGTCTTGGCGTTTCCAAACGCTGCGACGAGCGAAGCGAGGCGTATTTTTATGAAAAAAAAGAAGAAAAAAAAGACGAGTGAAACGAGCGAGCAAATATAGTAGAGTAGGTTGTTATGTCTTCTGTCACAATGCTCGCTCGCTTCGCTCGCTCACCTTCGAGGATTACATTCGATTCCATAATTGCCTTCTGAATGTTGTCTCCGATTGCTCCGGAAGAGTGCTCAATCAGAGAGGATTGCTCGATAAGATAGCGCATCACATGCTTGGCGGCTTCGGTTTTTCCCGCCCCAGACTCGCCAGAAATGATGATGGACTGGTTGCGGGAGTCGGAAGGGGACCGCAGGGAGGTGAGGGCATTCTGCCCAATACTATACACGTGTGGAGCTGAGGTTGGGGGTTCTAAAACATCGTCGTCAGAGTCCTCATCGGAATCAGGATTGCGGGCAGTGGCTTGTGTGTGTGTGTCAAAGTCGTAAAGGGAAGGAATTGTTTCGTAGGGGTTGACTGAAAGGAGTACATCACCACAATTAGTGTATATTTTCTTGGCCTCGAATCTGCGCTTAATTGAATGGAGGAGAGGGGCTATTGACAAGTTGTTGAGCTTCGAGAGGTCCTCGATGTCTATAGAATGGGATAGGTCGTACGTGTTGCAAGCTATAAATCAAAGATCTCTTCAGTAATTCCATCCAAGTTCAAGACACGAACGGTTGTTTCTTCGATGCTCACGACATCGGCAAGGCGCCAAACCGCTTGAGGATGAGGGACCCAAAGCTGAAGAGGTGCGGCTATGGATTGTGAAGCAACCATTTTGCAAATATAAGTAAGATTTTTTATTTGTCAAAAATAAAATAAATTCCTTTAATTTATGCTATAGCATAGTTTATTGATTACATTTTGCCACATCTTATTGCCGAATAGTATATATATTATAATATTACAAAAACTGGCCCCCTTGTTCGCTTCTGTGCAAGACAATTTCTTGAAGTTGGATTCCGTTCTCACCCTCAGGCTCACAATTCTCCTCCTGTTCCTTTTCCTTTCCTTGTTTCAAATCGCTCAGCTCCACCAAAACACTGTTCCGAAATTTATTCACGTGTCCTGTCTGCTTTTTCGCTATGTGATGCTTCGCCCTCCTGTACCGAAAGTACCAAATTGTCCCGCACACGAAAACCACCAACCCCAAGTTAAGCGTGTAGGGACTCCACTCCCTGATCTTGTACAATTGGTAATTCCCGTACACGAAGCTGCCGATTGCTGTCGGAATCACCACGTCCAGAATGCTTAGCTGTACGAATTCTGGCATCAGCAAAAAGACCGCAAATAGAGTCAGCCCGAATTTATTGCAGCCCTTGTTGTAATATTCCTTTGATTTGGATACCTTCTTCATCAAATTTTTCTGAGTTGCGCTCCTGTCGAGCCCTCCCCCCCTTCTTCCGTGCATCGGACTGTTCGCTCCCTCCTCCACTTCCCTCTCCCCTAGATATTTATTTCCTTCCCTCTCCTTGCTGTCCCGGCTCAGCACCAACTTGGCCGCATCCAATTCTGGGTGATTCATCGCCACGTGGACCGCCGCACTGTCGGGCATGAACGACGAGAAGTGGAAGCTCTCGGCATCCCTCGGGTTGCTGATGCTGTTCAACCTCCTGCTGATCAGGCTCGGCAGATAGACATTCAAGAACAAGATTTTAAGCGGCATGTACAAGAGAACGTCCTGCAAAGTTGCCAGAACGAACGCTGTAAGCCACATGTTGGTGGTTTCCGCCCCCTTGCTCACTCCGAACAAGCAGATGTAGTACGCCGTCCCCACAGAGTAAAGCACGATGGCCGCCCAACCGGCGATTTTCTTCATTTTCGTGACCGGCACCATTTCCGTTTCAAACGTCAGCCTGTTTTGGAAGTAGATGTTTCTTTCGACCTGTGGCGCGAAGAAGTGTTTTAGTTTCTGAACGCTCCGTTCTTCGCTCCCCCCACCCACCCCAACTCACCTTGCTCAATTTCATCATTCGCGCGTACTCCAGCAGCCTGACCTCCCGCGTGTCCTTGTCCAGATCCTTGAACTCGTGCTCGATCGCGTCCGCGAGCTTGAGATCGTACCTCACTTTCCCCTTGATCTTCTTGAGCTGCTTCTTGGAATTACTAGCTTTCAAGCCGCAAAGATTCGTGAACAGATTTCGATCGTCCAACCAGTTCCCATTGAAGACGCTCAACCTTTGTTTTGCCAGCTTCAAATTTACCCGCGCCTCTTCGTCGAACTTGTTTCTCGCTGCGCCGAGCGAAGTGAGGCGCATTTTTAATGACGGACGAGCGAAACGAGCGAGCCAAACGAATTGGGTGGAATAATGTTAGCTTAGTAGTGGATGTAGCCGTCTGTAGCCATTTCGCGGGATTCATAGCTCGAGTCTTCCAAAAGGCTCGCTCGCTTCGCTCACTCACCTACGGCTCTCTCCAATCCGTGTACCGTACTCTCCAACTCCACCTTCCGGAACTCAATCGCGGTGATTGTTTTGCCAACTTCTTGCTCCACCCGTATGTCGAACGGCGACTTCTTGCAGCACTGAAAGCACGCCAAGCTGCTCTCGTTTTTGTACTTCATTCGCGCAAACTCCTTTCCCAATCCCGCTCCTTCGCTAATTCTCTCCCCCGATTCAGAATCCTTTTTGTTGCTCGGACTCTCCACGTTGGCCTTCGCATAATCCCCCCCCGCGCTACCACTATCCTCGTCGCTGTACACATTCCAGGTGAGATCAGCAATACCCCTTGGCTCGGATTTCCAGTTCTGCTCCTTCTCCGCCTGGATTGCCTCGGCTCTCGTCCCTCCCCTCACCGGCGGAAAGATAGTTTCATTAAAAATAATAACCATAATCACCCCCAACGGCGACGAGATGATGCACGCCAGAACGGCGATTCCCATCGTATTGACCATTGATGCGGTGGGCTCTATAAAGCTGCAGCTCTGGGATTCTGGGGTCCACAGGCAGTTGTTTGCAGTTGCATTGAAGAAACTCTTGATCAGCTCGCAATCAACCTTCTTCTCGTAGCTCGCGCAACCGGGCTCATAGTCCGGATACGCCAAATCGAACAAAACACTCTCGCCGAACATCATACCCAGCAGCGTGCAGACCAGCAAGCTGACCTGTGGTGGGGTTGAGTAGGTTAGTCAGTTGAGTTATGTTGAGTTATATTGATTATGTCATGTGGTGAATGTGATATAATTGTGGATGTGGCTCGCTCACCCTCTGCGCCCTCGATTTCATCGGGCTGTACATGTAGTACATCGAGAAGAAGTCGTGTCTCTTCCCCAGCTGGGTTTTTATGTTCATGATGGTATTATCCATATACTGGATGAAGCTGGGAGTCGATTTGTCGATAATGTACGCGAATTTATCCTCCATCGTCATGCTGTACCGACTCAAGAACTCAATCTCCTTGTCAGCAATGAACCGCTTCCGCTCCTGCTTATCCTTCACCACCCCCCTCACGCAGAACAAAAACCCAAGCACCAGAATCGACCCCATGCTCGCAAAAATCACGAAATTCTTTAGAACCACCGCTGGCGTAAGCGTCGCCGTTAGCTTCCACGTCGCTGCGAAATTCCCCATAATCCCCTCAGTCAGCCCCACAAAGTCAATGTCTTCCGTGTTGCCAATTTCCGCCGAGTCCTGGTCGTCGTAGATGGTGTTCAGTCTCCGGCGGCGACGATCTCCATCTGCGCCGAGCGAAGCGAGGCGCATTTTTAATGAAGCACGAGCGAACCAAACCAAGCGAGCCAAACGAATTGACTGGGTTAGTTCTGTAGTGGATGTAGCCATTATGTCTGTAGCCATGAGCCATCATTCTCCTCTCAATACAGCATTTAGGCTTCTGGTTCTGGTTCCGGTCCCCCCGGGCTCCCCCCCGGGGGACCCTTCGGCGATGACGACGACGACGACGATGACGACGACGACGACGACGATGACGACGACGACGACGGACCCTCCTCCTCCTCCTCCTCGACACCCGGGACCGGGAACACCAGGGAGGAGCACCCACCCCTTCGGACCCCCCACCCGCGATCCCCCATTCATCGCGAGTATCTCGTCTTCCTCAAACATCGCTCGCTTCGCTCGCTCACCTCCATCTCCAGCCGGCTTCAGCTTGCTCTCCATCAGCCCAAACACGTCGCACTCGCACGTGATGTTCGTGTCCGTGTGGTCAACCACGACGCAGTTCTCGTCGCTCCACGAGTCGCCCTGGCTCGTCGAGCAGGAGTATTTTTCTCCCGAACCTGCGGCTGGGCAAGTTATCGACGTCACGTTTTTTACTCCGTTGCATTTCGTCACGTGCGCGAGATTGGGAGTGTCCGGGCAGATTGTTGTTATGTTGTGGAACTCGTCCCAGTCGCAAGTGACGCTTACGATAGTGGGCTCGACGAGGAGCCTGAGAGTTGTGTGGTGGTATTTGATTTTGGTTTGTAGTTATTAGTGGTGTGCGATGGTGACAAAAAACAAAAAAATCTCACCTTCGCTCCTCCTTCACACTCTCAATCATCTGCAAGACAACGGTAATCTTAGAAGTCGGCACTGGCATCGAATCCTCCATCCTTCTTCTCCTTTTCCTTCTCCCGGTCTCTCCCTCCTCGTAATAACACCCCATCCCAAACCTACTGACAGCCGTATCCAAGCTAGTATTATCGGCCCTCTTATGACTCCCAAGCTCCGCAAACGAAACCCCAACATTACACCCATCATCAAAAATCTCCCCCAAGTCCCCATCAGGCAACACAATCACAGGACCGTCGGATTCGGCAAAGGTGAACTCCTTATTGGAAAGATCGTCGACGGTAAGTTTCTGTGAGACCATCTTGAGGTTATTCGTGACGAGTGTTACACCCCCCTCGCCGGCGAACTGTCCCTGAATTTGACTGTTTATTAAGTTTGAGATGATGTGGCTGATGTTTCTGAACTCCGCGACTTTGGTTTCTCCGCCGTTGTTGCTGTCGCTGTCGCTGCTACTATCATCAGTGACATCAGTGACATCCTCCATCAAGCTGCTGACCGCCTCCGCAAGGCTCCTCCCCGTCCCCTCGCTAATCCTAACCTCCGGCCTGAGTCCCCCCTTCGTAACCCCGCTAAGCAACCTAATTCCAATCTCCCTCCCCTCCTTATCCAACTCCTCAACATTCTCCAGTAGAGTCCTCATCCCGCTCGCCTGCTGCCGGGTGCTTTCCGTGTCGATGTCCTGCAGCAGTCTAACTTTCCCCAGCGTCTCGAGCATGTTTTTTCTCTGAGTCTTGGCAGCGGTAAATTCCTCCGAACTTTTCAGGCAGGAGGAGCCGAAATGTCCCGGAGAGCAGGAGCAGCGGACTGAGCAGAAAATGCTAGACGTTAAACACTTGCGAGAGGAAATACTCAGCCCGTTGTAGTCGTACGAAAGGCACTCCCCGTTGGTGTTGGTTGTCCCGTCAGCGTCAGTACCACCGCACCCACCCGGACACTCCTTGGGTGGGTGGTCGCACACCCCACCCCCTTCTTCCCCTTCTTCCCCTTCTTCCATTTCTTCTGTGCATTCGCTCCTCCCCTCGCAGTCCTCGCTCCTCGCACATCTCCCCCCAACTCCGCACATTTCGCACCCTCCTCCCCCCCCGCAGTCCACGTCGGTTTCGCTTCCGTCTTTGAGGCCGTTCGTGCACGAGGGTGCGACCGGCTGGCAGACACCCGAGGTATCCTCACTGTCCTCAACGTACCCTCCCAGACACTTCCCGCAACTCTGCTCCATCGTACCCTCACCGCACTCTTCCCGGCTTCGGAGACCGCATTCTCCAACTTCTATCCTCGAGCAGTTCAGGGAATTCAGGGAATTCAGGATCGTCGCCGCCCCGGCTAGGACCTGAAACACCTTCTGAAGCTCTCCCGTCTCCAGCGCCGATTCCGTCAGGCTTGCCGTTGCCTCCCCGAGCTCGGCGAGGGTGTAGGGCGGGAGGGTTACGCTGGCGTGAGTGGAGACGGGGAGGGAGAGGGCTGAATGGACGTCGGAGGAGACGGCAAACACTGTCACGGTTGAGTTTTGGCCGGAGCCCGAAGGGAGGAGGACGGAGAGGATTGAGGGGGAGAGGGTTTGGGAAGCTATTGTGAAGAGTTTATTGTTGTCAATACTGCTGCTGCTGGTGTCCAGCATGGAGCTAGGAGTGTGGGAACCAACGCGGTAGAAGAAGCTGTACGTGAGGGGATAGTCCTCCGCATCATCTATGAACCCCCCTCCCTGAACCTTGAACTCGGTGAGTAAACTAATCCCACTGCTGCTCTCGCTCTGCCCGTTATCCGCCAGGACGACCAACCCCCCCCCGCTCGGAGGAGAATTCACCAGCACGGTGATCTCGGCGTAGGAGGACGAGCTTGATGAGGGGGAGGACGAGGAGGGGGAGGTGGAGTAAAACCCCGAGAGGCGGAACGTGTAGCTGACTCCGCCCTGCAGGGTCCCGGAGGGGATTATTATGGGAAGGGGGACGAGGGTTCCTGGGAGAGGGGAGGAGGAGGGGAGGAGGGAAGGAGGGAGGCGGTGGGAGATGAGGTTGGATTAGTTTGTGCTTTGTGCTTTGTGCTTTGTGCTTTGGGCTTTGGGCTTTGGGCTTTGGGCTTTGGACTTTGGGCTCTTCCCCAGCCCCCTTTCCCGTCGTTCCCGTGCCCTTCTCCTGCAGCAGCAGCAGCAGCAGCCTCTTCGGTCAACTCACCTTCTTCCCCCCCCCCCTCAACCGTCCTCCCCACCCCCACCCCCCCATTACTCCCAATCACCTCCGCCAAACTCCCCATCCTCCCCGTCGTCTCCTCCCACGTACTCACAACACCCTGCCCTGCTCCAGGCCTAACGACCCCCCCCTGAATCCTAAGTTTCTTAGACGGATTAATCTTAAGCCTGCCCATCGGTTGGATGCTTATGCTCGGGAGGGACTCAGGACTCACGACGAGGATCGTCCTTGACGATACGGTCCTGGAGCCAGAGTCGGAGATTACCACGAGGAATTCGAAGGATCGACTCGAGGCACTACCGCCGAGGAGGGACGCAAGGTCTGAAGGAGCGAGTGAGATCCGACTTCCGGAGGAGCTTTTCAACTCTTCTCCAACGCCGAAGGAGTCACTGCCTAAGGAGTCACTGCCAAAGGAGTCACTGCCTCCGCAGTAGCCTCCGCAGTAGCTACCGTACCCCGTCCCGGGCGTTTTCTCGGCGCACTCCCACTCCCAAGTGAAGCCTGCTGCGACCTTCTCCTCGAGAGTCGCCTCGGGAGAATCTTCGTCGTAGCTCCCTCCTGCGTCGAGTACCACGGTGGATGCCGCTTCTGAAGCTTCTGCCACGCGGCCGCCGCCGGAGAGGATGGGGACGAGAGAGCCGGGGAGGACGATCAGCGTCTGTGACGCGGTGTTACTTAGGCCGGTTGAGTCGATTACGGTGACTTCCAAGTAATAGGTGAGACCGGGAGTGAGGGTTCCGCCAGGGAGCTTAAAGAAGGTTCTATCGATGGATGTTGAGGTGGCGGGTGGGGACAGGGCGCCACTCGTCAAAACCGTTCCGTTTGGGAACGTGTGGAGAATTTGTCCTAGCGTCCACGAGTAGGAGCTGCTTGGGATGGGGGAGGGCGTGGAGCCCGGACAGGTCGCGGGAGTTCCCAGAGCCTGGGCGGCGAAGCTGTTGGAGGTGGAGACGAGAGTCCGAGGAGATGGGCCGAGGATCACAAGGGTCGGAAGTGAGCCCGACGAGACAACTATCGTCAGTGGAGGATTTGAGGTTAAGGTTGATGAGGATGTGGAGGCGCAGGATCCGAGGAAGTTACATAGAGTCAGGGAGAAGATGTACCTGTACCCGGGGGGGAATGACCCGACGGGGACGGAGAGCGACAGCGCGGGGGATGCCGCTAAAGCGTTCGCAGCGTTCCAACTGTCCACGGCTCTCGTTAAGTTTCCGAGGAGTTCATTGTCGTTTTCGTTTTCGGTTTCGCTGCCCAGAAGTTTTGTCGCGGAAATGAGGGATATTGTAACAGTCGTGAAGCTCCTCCCTCCTGCGCCCCCGCTCGTCGCACCGTCTATACTAAGCGGTGCGCACCGCCCCAAGGAGCTAGGGCCGGTGAGGACGGGGACAGGCACCAGCGGAGAAACAGGGGGGAGGATCCCCAGAGATAAAGACGGGGAAGAGGAGCTCCAGCTTGAACAGGTGTAGAGCAACGGGTCGCAGAATGGGCGGAGGGTTGAGGGGAGGAGAGTCAGGGTGGAGGTAAGGGGGAGGAGGGTGGAGGTGCTTGGGAGGGGGATGTGGAGTGTTGTGGGGGAGGTTATCGTGCACATTCCCTCGGCTTGAATTGGTGCCGAACCGACGCTCGGTATTGGAATCGAGGACGTTACGTTGAACACGAGGCCGCAATCAAACCCCCCGGTACCGCTGCCATCTGAATCTACAACTGAAAAAGGTCCGCTCATCGTTACCGACAGACCCGCACCCGTCCCCGTAAACCTAACCCCCTGCATGGTCGGTGGGGCCGGCTCGGCCCCAAGGTCTATAACCGGCACCGCGACAGTAAGACTTCCTTCGCTCCCGGCGTAGTCGTCCTTGCCTGGGCCGAGGACTGTGAATGTTAGGGAGAAGCATCCTATTGAGGATAGAGTTGCTGAGAGGGTGTTTGTGAGGGTGTTTGTGAGGGAGGGGAGTGAATTTCTATTTCCATTTCCATTTCCCGAAGAGGTGTACGGGAAGTAGTTGGAGGAGAGGACGTTTGAGGCGTTTAGCTGAGTGACCAACTCCGAGCCTGACTGAATTAACCCGGCCGCGTAGTCGTCAGTGCAACTGTCTGCGGAAGAGGGGAGGGGGAGAGAGTGTACGCTCACGTCGATGTAGACGCTTCCGCCAGTCCCGTCAAAGTGACTCAACGCAAACTCAACCGGGTCGCTAGGTACTCCAACTCGGACCGTTCCCAACCCCCCACTCCCCTCTCCCAGCGCCACGTATCCGCAGCATGCAGTCGTGTACGTTCTCGTTATCCCTTGAATTCCTCCATTTCGATAGGTGATGAACGCTTCGGGCATGGACTCAGGAGGGAGGGAGTTGTCCTCGGTGGTGAAGTACACGTCGTAGGTTGTTAGGGGGGAGAGGTTTGGAATTGTGTGGTTAAAGAAGTGGGATTGTTGGGGGGGGGGGGATGAAGACTCCCCCTCCACCCCCTCCTCCCCCTCCTCCCCCTCTTTGGGGAGTTTTCGCCTGGAGGAGCCAGGGACGAGCCAAGGGAGTCTTCTGCCTCCTCCTCCGTCGACTGAGCCTCCTCCATCGACTGAGCCTCCGCCTTCACCACCCCCTCCACCCCCTCCATCCCCATCCCCATCACCATGATCATCCGAATCAAATCCACAGTACTCCGTATCGAAGGACGGATTGTGGCAGAACGTCGATACGCTCAAATTGCTCTGGCAGTACTGCATAACGTGCATATTTTTATTTTCCTCAACCACCTCAACCTCCCCGACAAAGTTCCCACTCTCCTTGATTTGCGCATTTGTCGGAACTGCGCTTCCTGAGGGCACTGCGAGGGACCACGCCTTCCCGGCGTAGAATATGGCACCCACGGAGAGAGTTATCTCGGTGTTTGTAATTGTCTGCATGCATGAGTCGTCGAAAATCAACGGGGTTCCGATTCCGCTCTTCTCATCCTTCGAAAAAACCCCACTCATGACCGTCGTGGCGTTGCTGGTTAGCTCTCCGGTTTCGGAGTCCGTGTGGAGGAAGTAGTCGTGCTCGTAGTAGCAAAACACGGTGTGGTTCGACCAGTTCGGTCCTGGGGTTGCGATGGTTGCTGCCACTTCTTCGTTCTTTACGAAATTGATGAGAACGCCGGAGGACTTTAGTTCCGAGCGAGAGGGGGGGAGAGGACGATCGGCGTAAGGCTCCATGTAGAGCGCTTTGCAGTACCCTCTCCCATCCCAGTCTGACGATTCCAGCATGACTTGAAATGTATCCTCTCCAAGGAACGGATTCCATTCGACGTTGAGAGCAACAGAAGGGACCGTGAGGTGGTGAGCAACCCCCCCGTAGGTACACTCTGTCGCGCCAACATCTGCCCCGAACCCCGGCTTGCAGGCCTCGCAGGTTGACGGGGAGGTCGCGCGGACCGCACTCGAGGACGTGTCGAACGGGCACGGCTGGCAGTCGACGTTGACGGTCGGGTGGGTGGAGTTGGCGAATTTACCCGCGGGGCAGACTACGCACGAGGGGGCCATTCCGGTGAAACTCTCGGAGACGACTTGGACTTCGGCAATGTACTCTCCGACGCCACAGTCGCAGGCTGAAAAAGATGTTGATTCTGAGAAGAAGTAGGTTAGTGAAAATCATTGATTTCCTCGGTGAAAGCAAAAGTAGTCCAACTCACCTTCAGGAGACGTCGACTGCAATCCAAGGTGTGCCGTCAATGGACAACTTTCGCAAGCGCTCGACGGGGTGCTCAACGGGTCAAATTGGTTAGCCAGACAACTAGCGCACTCGCCGCTTCCCGGCTCGCTCGAGAACTTTCCGTTTGGGCACGGTTGCGCCTCGGATGCGACAGCGGGGCAGAAGTGCCCAGCGGGGCAGAGCGTACGCTCGTTACTCAAGGAGGGGGAGTACCACCCCGCACCAACTTCCGCGCAAGAGCCTTCTACTTGCCACTTTCCACCGGCGCAAAGACACCCGCCAATGGATGGCACCGCGACCGCACCGTCGGTGTTGGAGTCAGCAGGACAATCGCTGCACACCTCGCCCTCGCCCTCGCCCTCGCCCTCGCCACTCAAGAATTTGTTTTCCGGGCAGGCTTGGCAAGATAACACTCCTTCGCCGGGTGGAGAGGAAAGGTGCCCTGCAGGGCAACCGCACTGCGCCGAGCGGAGTTAGAGTGTGGGTCGTAATACTATATGGCAATTTCGGTCGCTTAAACTTACTTGCCCAACGCTATGAGCTCCCGTGGCAAGCGTGGTTGACCCGCCGGGGCATGCCAAACAATCGTCCACGTTGTCGTGGTCGGCAGGAATGTCACTCCCACCCAGATACTTTCCAAGCGGACAATCCTGACAAACCGCTGCTCCGGTGTTTGGGCCCGCAACTTTTCCACCGGCGCATACAGCACATGCAGCCATACCCAAATCACTGTATTTTCCAGCTACACATGCTTGGCACCCATCCTCAGTGTCTCCTTGTCCGTTTCCGCACATGCAGTAGTTGTAGTAGGTTGCACCCGAAACTCCGTTCGTTTGTTTGCCTGCTGCGCAATCCTCGCACTCGACGTTGCCAGGTGATGCACTAAAAGTGTCTGCCGCGCAAGGAGTGCACGCAGTTTGTGCTGCGTTCGAGTGCTTCCCCTCGCTGCAAATGGTGCAGCTGTTCTCCTCCGATTCGCCCGCTCTCACTTTGCCAGCTGCGCAGGCGTTGCACTGAGGGGGGTCGCCGCAGGGCAACGATAGGCAAATTGAGGGCGCAGCTGGTACGAACATAGTTCGTCCGTCCCCGCAAAGGCAATCGCCGAGCTCGCTGCTCCCGGCGCTGCGCCGAGCGAAGAAGGTGCGAAGGGGTTAGTAGTGGATCGTATTCTCGTCTGTACACAGGTTGTGACTAGCTCGCTTCGCTCGCTGGCTCGTATTCTCGTCTTCATCAAGGCTCGCTCGCTTCGCTCACTCACCTGGAAGTTGACAAAGATGGGCAATCTTGGCAGGTTGTCATTAATCCACTGCTGTACGTGTTGGACGGGCATTGGGAGCATTCGGACTGGTCGACGTTGGGAATAGACCCAACGCAGGCAGTGCAGGACGATGACTGTGCCACGGCAGCAGAACTGGCACTGCAGTCGATGCAATTATCGTCGTTCACGCCAGACCGCTTCCCCGCCGGGCATGCCTCGCAGGCGGAACCTGCTTCATTGACCGCAAGGCCGTTTCCACAGGATAATACACACGCTGTGTGTGCCCCATTTGGAACATTGTTGACGCCGCACTCGCTGCACTCGGGAGCTGCGAGCAAAGCGGCGAGAAGGGTTAGTTGCAGTGCTGTGGCGCCGCTGAACATCATGTGCTGTGCCTGTGCTGTGCTGTGCTGTGCTGTGCTGTGCTGTAAAGGAACTCACCTGCGGCACCCGAAATTTTACCATCGCCACAAACTTGGCACGTTAAGTCTCCAGTTGCAGCTAGTGCTGCCGAGAACTTTCCCGGGGAACAATTGTGGCAAGCCGCTTGCTCCGCAGTGGCGAACTTCCCCGCACCACAATTTGCGCAAGAACTGAGGTCCCCATTTGGTTCCTGACCCGCATTGCACGTGCTGCAACTGGAAGCTTGTGGAGGGGCAACTTGGTTGGCTCCACAATCACTGCAGGTGGTGTCAGCCGCTCCAGAATACTTGCCAACCGGGCACACAAGGCAGCCGGTGGGCTCTTCATCGTCGTTATTCTTCAGCCCAGCTCCGCAGGACAGGACGCACGCGGAGGAATCACCGTTCGGGGCGAAATGTGTGCTGCAAGAGCTGCAAGTAGACTCAGAGGCGCCTGAAACTTGGCCTCCTGGGCAAGAGTCGCAGCCGTCAGCCCCAGCGTTGTTCTTCAGCCCCGCTCCGCAGGACAGGACGCACGCGGAGGAATCACCGTTCGGGGCGAAATGTGTGCTGCAAGCACTACAAGTGGACTCAGAGACGCCTGAAACTTGGCCTCCTGGGCAAGAGTCGCAGCCGTCAACCCGAGCGTTGTTCTTCAGCCCCGCTCCGCAAGACAGGACGCACGAGGAGGAGTCGCCATTTGGATCGTAGTTATCGTTGCATGGATCACACTCAACGCTGCCCGGGGATGATACAGTATCTGCGCCACAGTCCTGACATGTTGCATCAGCTGCCGCCGAATACGTTCCAGCGGCGCAGACAGCACACTTTGAATGTGGCTCGTTTGGAGCAGTGCCGTCCTCGCACGACGAGCAGCTACCAGCGCCGGCAACCGAGACTGATGTGCTGGAGCAATCGCTGCAGGCGTTGGCTGCCCCTGAATTAGGGCCGAAGGTTCCGGGGTTGCACTGGGTGCAGGAGAAGGACCCTAGGCTGCCTGAAAGGCCAAAACCTAAGTTGCACGTGCAAGCACCAACATCGGTGGAGCCGGCAAGAGAGGTGAGTTGGGGGTTGACACCGCAGGAGGCGCACTGGTCGTCGTTCGCTGTACCCCCCCCGTAAGTTCCAGTTCGACAGGGGCTGCAGGACTCAGACCCGAAGAATTCAAATCCAACGTCGCAGGAAAGGGTGAAACTGAAGGAGGCGATAATAAGGATGAGGAGGAGGATATTGTGCCATGAGAGGTACATTATTATGTGGTGTGTTGGGAAGGAGTGGCTCTTGAAGGAGAATATATATATCACAGGCAACACACACACAACCAGGTGAAATAGTTATTTTAATATTTTTTTTTTTCACATATATAGTGATATTCGACATAGATATTCGACACAACATGGAGAGCGAAACACCTCTCCTCCCGGTGACGTCTGACCACCAACCCAACAATAACAACGACACCAAAACACTTCCAAAGACACGCCTTGAAATACGCAGAAGGATATTTGGTGCTGCGTGGCCTCAGGCTCTTGTTGTTTGCTGCCGGATGACTATAGACCTTACCAACGTATCGATTCTTGGATATTTGGGCACCGATGCCCTGGCCGGTTCCGCTTTCGCAGGGGTAGTCACAACAATTTCTGCTATCGTGTTGTGGCAGGGTTTTGGCGACGCCCTGATCACACTATCGTCCCAAGCAATCGGCGCTGGCAACCCTAAGCTCGCAGGGGTCTGGCTGCAAACTTCATTGTTGGCGATCTCAATTTCTTCGATCCCAGTGGCAATAATATGGTGGAATGCGGGGAACTTATTGCGAGCGGCTGGTCCACTGTTTGGAGATGCTGGAGGCCCGAGCGAAGAGATTATTAACTATTCCGAACAGTACGCGAGGTACAGTCTGGTTTGGTTGCTACCCGACGCATGGTTCGCAGCTTTCAGTCAGTGGCTCAACGGTCAGCAAAAGGTGCGGCCCACAATGATGATCAACTTCATTTTCGTCTTTTATAATGCCCTGCAAACTGGTATATGGTACATGGTGGGCTGGGCACGAAATTTAAAGGACTGGGGTTCATCGGCTCTCCCATTGCAACTTCATCAACAAAAATTCTCCGGTGAGTTTCCGTTGATTGTTGGTCAACAGCACCACGTTCAAAACAACATCTGACACGAAACCAATCTCGCTTCCCACACCCTTCTCGATCTACGTTTCTGGTCTTGCATCGCAGTGGAGTATTTTTGGTGATATACTGCTGCAAGATCAAGAAGATTCACGAGACTTGTTGGGACAAGTGGACCATGGCGGCGATTAGCGCAAGTCGGCTGAAACGATTTTTTGCGCAGGCTATACCTGCTGCCATGGTGGGATTAGTTGAGCAGGCTCAATTCGTGTTCATCACCTTGCTCGTAGGGACTTTAGGAGACCATAAGACGGAACTAGCAGCGCACAGCGGTATGTTAAATGTCTTCAGTTTGGTGAGCTGCTTCATGTACGGTCTGACCGACGCGGGAGCAAGTACCGTAGGTCTACTGCTGGGCGCGGGAGAGCCCCAAACGGCGAAAAAGTCAGGGAAGGTGTTGCTGCAGATGATGACCGTCATGTCAGCGAGTGTGGCAGTGAGTGAGCGAAGCGTTTTCTAGCAAGCAAGCGAGCCTCGTGGAAGACGAGTATATGTACTCAACAACATTCTCAACATTTGCTTCTAGACAATGTTCATCATTTGTCGCAACTACGTGGGGAAGATTTTCAGTAAAGATGAGGATGTGATAAATTTAGCGGCACAGCTGAGCATCGTGCTGGCAGCGAGCTATATTCTTCTGAGCATCACGTTCGCGTGCTTCGGAACATTGCAAGGACAGGGCAGACCTCACATTGCAGCGTTGAGCATGTTCTTTGGGCTGTGGGGTCTAAGCGTGCCGTTCGCTTATTTGTTTGGAAAGAAGTACGGGGGAGGCTTGGTCGGGGTGTGGGAGGGGTTAGTGGTTGGGTACACAACAATGACATTTGTCATGTGCGGTTTTGTAGCAACGTCAAAGTGGGAAGATTTGAGTGCAGCGGCGGTAAAGAGGAGCGAAAAGGGATAGAAAAACGAAAACTTAAGGCCAATAAAGAGACGGTTGCATTCTGAACGCTTGTTTGTCAGGAAATAAGTAAGTTGTTTTATACTATGCTATGCTATAGCATATAGCATAAAAAGAAACCTGAAAAAAAAATAGAAAAATCTTTCGGTATTTTTTTGATAACTTTTGACACTTTCTTAAATGACACTTTCTTTAATGCGGTTTCACTTCTTTCTGCTGGGATCAACTCTGCTTTATCCTGGCAGCTGCCAAACTCTCATTGACCCTGATGTGAGCTCGATCGCTAATTATTTTGTCAGAATCGACCCCGAGCTTGATCATTAAGCTTTTCGTTCCGAGCATATTGTTCTTGATCTTATCCATTGTGATGTACTTCGGCACTGCCGCCTGGAACACCAGCGAGACCATGTCCAGTTGTTGAGTTTGTGAAACTAACTGAAATGTCCACACCCTAACCACCTAACCCAACCAACCAAATTCAAATCAACTCACGTAGAGATGGTGGATCAGCTGGAACTCAACCGCACCCATTGATGATTCGGGCCTTCCGCCAATTCCCCATTCGAGCAAGTACGAGTTCCAAAGGGGCAGGTTTCCTCGTCTTGACGGCGAGCCTGGGAGCAACGCCAGCGAAATTGTCAAGTACACCTGTAGGATGGGAGATGGGTGGCACTATCTCGATTACTACCCCATCTGCGAATTCCCCTACATTAACTCTGGTTGGATGAACCACGGTGAACCCGGATTTGATGATGTAAAGCCCGATGATTGCTCCATAACAATGGCCCAAGCGTTTGGCGAGGGGTTCAACGAGTACGACCAGAAGTGTTTTGTGTACGCAGCAATTTCGTTTGTCCCCTTCCTCGTCTGTATTTACTTTTTGCATGTTAATAATCAACTGAAAGAGAAGAAGAAGCGAGCAAAGCACTTCTGGTTCATCAAGAAACCAAACTTGAGTGAGAAGCTGTTGTATCTTAACGTCCTGATGACCTTTTTCACGGTAATTTTCGCATCGGACATTGATGGCTATGCTGGACGGCTTCCACTGTACTCGCCTTACTTTTTCAGTAGGACGACCTGCATGGGGTTTATGAGCGCGACACCATCTCACCTCGGCGTAATGCTTATAACGGCGTGGATAACCATCGTTGACGGAGGCAAGCACAAACGCACTCCGACTTGGGCTCTCTGGCTTGGGAGAACCCAGTATATTGGCCAGTACATCGCAGAGGTAATCGGAGGAAATCTGGAATACAGTCTGCTTCCCGAGTATTCTGGAGGAATGTTATCCGCAGTTAGTTACTACAAGGTGAGGGGTGAACTGATGGTGTCGCAACCCTATACTTAAGTATAGGGTTGCGACAATGGCTGCATCCACTACTAACTCGCTTCGCTCGGCGCAGTACTGGTTTAACCTCCAGCACTGGGTGGTCTACTTTGTCCTGAGCTGGGGCTATGGGAGTAAAATTTCGAGGATGTTAAAGGGTGGTGCAAAAGGCGCCGAGAGCGTTGAGCTGAAGAAAATCCGAAAGTACGCAAGGTGAGCGAGCGAAGCGAGCGAGCCTTTTGGTTGACTCGAGCGATGAAGTGCGCGAAATGGCTACAGACTTAATGGCTGCATCCACTACTAAGCTAACCAACCCAACCCAATTCGTTTGGCTTGCTCGATTCGCTCGCCCTTCATTAAAAATGCGCCTCGCTTCGCTCGGCGCAGGACAGGTGGGCTTCTTTACAGCTTGTCGATTCTGACGAGGATAGGAGGAATCGGCCAGCTTTCTTGCCATTTCACTAACGAGAAGTGCGAAACGCGAAATCAGATTGCGCCTTGCAAGAACGAACCCTTCTGGTACTTGATGATTCTATATTGGGGCGTGGCCTACGGAATCTGTTACGCTCAGCAGCCCGGCAAGAAAAAGTACACCACTAGGGCTTACGAGGCGGTGAAGAGTACGTTCAGAAGCAGCAGGAGCAGCAAGAGCAGGGGAAGCACGAACAAAACGGGGGGTAGTGCTGCGAGCAGTGGTGGGAGCAGTGGTGCGAGCAGTGGAAAGAGTGGGGGCAGCAGTAAGGGGAGCGGCTGGTCGAACTTTTTGAGCGGGGGAAGTAGCAAGAATTCGAGTACTAATTCTAGTTCTGGGAGTGACAGCAGCGTGGCAAGTGAAGGGAGCATTGGGAGCGATGTGCTGTCAGGAGCCAGCAGTATGGGGAGCGAACTGGGGTCGGAGTTCCAGGATGCGAGTGCGTTTGAGCAGGGTGATGAGGAAGAGACGGTGGTGGCACCTTACTCGGCTCCTTCCGGGAATAAGGTCACTCCCGCATAACAATAGAAAAATATATTGAATTGAAATATTCATTCCTCTTCGCTCTTCTTATAGCTGCCCGCAATCCGCAATTACAACATCCTCTACAGGCTTGTCCCCTGCCCCCTTCTCGCACGACTCAATCGTCCTTATGATATCCATTCCCTCCAAAACCTTGCCGAAGACGACGTGCTTCCCGTTCAAGTGGGGAGTTTCAGTCGTGGTGATGAAAAACTGGCTTCCGTTGGTGCCGGGACCAGCATTCGCCATGCTCAGCAACCCAGGTATGCTGTGTAGCTCCTTGAAGTTCTCGTCCTCAAACTTGGTGCCGTAGATAGATTCTCCCCCGGTCCCGTCTCCGGCAGTGAAATCGCCGCCCTGGCACATGAAGTTGCTAATGACGCGGTGGAACGCGCTGCCCTTGTAGTGCAGCGGTTTTCCGCTGTGCAGAGGAAGAATACATAGATTAGTTTGTGGATTAGGTGTAGTGATGTAGTGGATGTTAGCAGTCAAGCCTTTTATCGCTCGCTCACCTCTTTCCCTCCCCCTTCTCTCCGGTGCACAACGCACGGAAGTTCTCTGCCGTTTTGGGGACCGTCTCGTCGTAAAGTTGGAAGGTGACGCGGCCCAAATCCTTCTCGCCCATCTTCATGTCGAAGAAGCACTTCGTCCTCTTGCTCTCATCGACGACTGTAAGCCCCTTCTTCTCCTTGTAGAGGGATTTTTTAAAAGCGTTGCCGAACATCGATTTTTCCTTCTCCTTCGCGGCCGCCATGTCGGCCTTGATGTTCGCGTATTCGCGACGGACGTCCTTGTTCTAAGCAAGAGTGGGTTAGGAGTGGGTTATTCGCTTCGACAAATAGAATGAAACTCACCTTGTTGTCAATCTTGTTCGCCGCCAGAAGATCCTCCTTGGCGAGCTTCCACTCTTGGAGGAGCTTGTTTGCACAACCGCGGCGGTAGAGAGCCTTGACCTGGTTGACGGAGTCGACGTCGTCGTTGTTCAAGCCCCACATAGTAAGAACCTCGGTGCACGTTCGGACACAGTTTTGGGCGTCCTTAGCTTTGAGGAAGCACATCGCTGCGTTGAGCTTGCAGGATATGTAGGTGGGTTTGGCGGCAGGCTCGACAACGAGCTGCTCGTCGTTGGGGTCGGTGTCGTGCGTCATATCCATGACGAAGTCAGCCGCTTCGTCGTATTCGTCAGCGGCCTCGTTGAAGCGCTTCTCCTTGAACAGCATCGCAGCTTCATCTTTATCCTTCAGCGCCTTCTCCAAACGCTACGCCGAGCGAAGCGAGGCGCATTACCAATCGAGTGGAATAAATGTTACTTAGTAGTGGGTGGGGTGGGTGTAGAAATGAGCCATGTCATATATGATGCTTCGCTCACTCACCTCCTCCTTGCTCATCTCCCACTTCTCCTTGGTCTTCTCCTTGAAGGAGAGGAGCTCAACCTCAAATATCAAGGTGGAATTGGCCGGTATCGTGGGAGGGGAGCCGGCTGCACCGTATGCATAGTCGGGAGCACACTGCGAGTTTGCGAAAAGAATGAGTTAGTAGTTATGTGGAAGACTTGAACATCTACAACGCCGCTGTATCCGCGAGATGGGCGAACCCGGGGGGGCTTGTAAAGCGCCGGGGTGCGGCGCCGCAAAGCAACGCGCTCTCACCTTGAAGATGGCTTTCTCGCCCGGAATCATGGTAGCAATTCCAACGTCCCATCCTTTAATAACAGAGCCAGTCCCAATGTCAAACTCAAATGCCTTTCCACGGTCCACAGAGCTATCAAACTTGGTACCGTCCAGGAGAGTGCCAGTATAATGCGCTTTCACCAAGCTCCCAACCGGCGGGAAGGCCCCGTTGGGACGGCCGGGAGTGACGAGCTTCTTCAAAAGGGAGCCGGGTTTGCACATCAGGTCGAACGATTCATCCTCGTCCTCATCCTCATCTTCGGAGGGCGATGTCTCAGACTTTGGTGTAATGTCCATGAAACCATCCGCAAGGTCGGCTGCTAAAGAGTCAGTCTCGCTGAGGGCAGACATCGTAGTATAGAAAAATGAATTTTTGCTGGGTAGAGAAATCTAGAAGGATGTGAGGATACAAGACTAAAACAAGCATCACTCCATGTTTAAGCGGCGAAAGAACAAAAAAAAGAATAAAGCAAAAGCTGAGCTCGTCACAGCTGCTGGTGATGATGCTTTTGAGTTCGAGCCTGCAATGACAGAGGCATCGACAATGTCACAATCCCCACTTTCAAACTCAATAGCTTCTCTCTCTCCAAGCTCCTCGCCATCTTCATCTTTCCCCTCCACACCACCAGCTGATTCGGCTCGATCCCGTTTCAACCGTCGACTTTCAGTTTCTGTATCTGCCCAAAGAACTCTCTCTTCATTCAAGAGTGAGTCTGTGATGGAAGCTCTAACTCCCTTCATTCCCACCCCAACTGCCGCTTTGCAAACATCAATGGCACCTTTCCTTTCTCCCACGTCGTCAATTTCCTCCCTTCTCCTTCCAAATGAAATTTCCTCCCCTTCTCCTTCTTCGTCTCCTTCT
>Ga0302116_1000287_pt1 | contig 29918 bp, 25 predicted proteins | sample AG5_SCM_MG_FD_203124 | JGI IMG/M metagenome (GOLD analysis project Ga0302116, IMG submission 203124) | Marine microbial communities from Western Arctic Ocean, Canada - AG5_SCM | ecosystem: Environmental > Aquatic > Marine > Oceanic | place: Canada: Western Arctic Ocean | collected 2017-10-01 | reverse complement strand
TCCTCGGCGACTTCTTCTCCCCCTCCCCTCCTCCTTTTCCTCCTCCTCCTCCTCCGCCCCCTCCCCCCAACCCCACTACTGATTTTTCTCTGGCAATTTTCGCCTCTGTCTCGGCTATGACTGTACAAATGGTCAATCCCATGTCCTTGTGGTTCACGTCGCTCGCCGAGCTCAGCAAGTTGGCCTTCCTCTGCTGGCTTATACTCTCGTCCGTGCTACACGCCTCCATGATGAATCTATTTACCTCCTCCGCTCCGGTGTCCGCCTCTGCCCCGAGTATCGCGGCCTCCTCCATGTCTGCCTTGATGTCGTACTTCACGATGGCCATTTTCATGTCTTGCTCAAACACGTCCTCGGTCAACTGGGGAATCTTTATCCTGATCCCCTGGGGGCTGTTCAACACTGCACTCTCCGCTCCCGGCGTGGGCAGCGCAATCTCCTCTAAGTGATCCCTGCTCTTGGGCCTCTTCAGCTTGCCATCGTGCGCCTTGCTCATGATCACCGCCTCGGCAATTTCGCTCTGCCTCTGGGCAATGCTCAGCTTCCTGTCGTCTCCAATCTGCTTGTTGGTCCCCAGGGTGATCTTCTCGATCACCCCCACCAACCTTTCCTCAATGTTCATCAGGCTCTGCACGCTCTTTTCGTACATGTCGTCCAAGTTAACTGCGCTCTGCGTCTTCAAAAGCGGTAGCGGGCATCTCTTGTCCAGGTGATCGAGCATCCTCTTCAGGTGCTTTATCCCCGTCTCCACCTGATGAACTAAAATTCCTTGCCTTTCCACCTTCCTCTTGCTCTGACCGCACATGACCTCTTGCCTGTTGACCCTTTGGTCCATTAGCCTCACGTCGTTCTTTTCTTCATTCGTAACCACACTTTTAGCCACAACGGTCGTTCCGCTCGTTATGCTCGTTACGCTATTCTGCTCGCCTACTTTTGCCAACTCTCCTCCGATAATATCTTCCTCCTCCCCCTCATTGCCCGCGAACTGCAGCTCCTCCAGCTCGTTCTGCAAAACCTGAGCCTCCATCTTCAGCTGCGCCACCTTTTGCTCGTGATATTTGACAGTTTTCTGCAAGCTGAGTTCCAGTTTTTGGTCGCTGAAAAATTTGTCCACCAGCTCCTTCCCGTCTGTCGTGCCCACCAAATCCGCCAATTTCTCCATCGCAACGTCAATTCTTTGCTTCTCGTCGTTTTTTTTCGCCGTTGACCCCCGCGAGCTTATTGTTCCCTTCTGCCTCAGAATTCCCGTCACTGCTCCAACACTAGTTGCTAGAGCAGAAGATGGCGGTGTACTCTCGTCTTCGCTGTCTTCCTGCCCTTGCCCCGGGCTATTTGTCCTCAATTCGTGTTTTTGGCTTATTTGGTTTCTCTCTTCGTTGAAAATGCTAGTTTCGCTGACAATGCTTCCACCACCACCACCACCACCACCACCACCACCACCACCATCACCATCACCATCATCACCACCACCACCACCACCACCACCAAATGCAAAACCCAAAACCCCTCCTTTACCCCCGGCACCCCTCACCGCAAGCTTCCTCTTCGTTTCGTCCAGCTCGCTTTTCTTGGCATCCAGCTGAGGCTCCAGTTTAATCTTCTTCATCCTAGCCTTCCTAATTTCGTTTTTCAGCCTCGGCTTGTGCCTCTTCTCGATCTCGTCCTTCTCGGCGTACAGGCTGCTCCTCTTCTTCAGCATGTCTTCCAATTGCTGCCTGCTCAGGCTCAGCTGCTGCTCCAAACTGTCCAAGTGCTTCTTGTCCTTTGCGGGGTTGCTGCTCATGACCTGCTCAATTCTGTTGAAGAACTCGCCCAAGTACTGCGCCTCTTTCACCGCATCGTTCATTCTCTCCAGCCTCGTCTGCAGCATGCTCATGACGCTCTCTCCCGCCAGCATCTTCTCGTACGTGTGTTGATCCTTCCTGTCCCTCTCTTCCACCCTCAGAGTCATGTCCTCCAGCTTGTCCTCCTTCTGCTTGCGTTCCAGAGCGAGCATGTCGAACACTTGGTGCAGCTTACCAGTTTTAGCAAACGCTTGGGCCACCAAGGCGTCCTCGTTCGTCGTGGCAAACGTCAAGCTGTGTGCCGGGAGGAATCCCAAATCTCCCCCGTTGGCCGCGGAATACGGCGTCTCCTCGTGCTGCCGCAAGTCAATGAGCTCTTCCAAACTTTGGGGGGGCTCCTGGCCCCCGAACCGCTCAATCGCTTGCTGCGCCGCCTTGTCTAGACCCATCTCCTCCTTGTGGACTCCCTCCTTGTGGAATTTTTCCACGCTCGGGAATCTGCTTCCCCTCTTCTGGCTCTTTACGCTGCTGTAGCCGTATAAGACACCGTCCTTTTGCTCCCCCTCTATTATTGGAACGCTGTTCATTCGCGCCGGGCGGCACTTTTCCCGCGGCGCGATGCCCAAAACCTTGTTCTCCTCGTTCAACTTGTCGAATCTTCTGTTCGCGGCGGACACCTTTCCGCCCAGCGCTTGGACCATGCTCGAGTTCCTGCTGTCGCTAGAGCTGAAGTTCAAGTTGGCTCGCGGGTTCATTTTTTTTATTTCCCAGAACCTGTTGTCATTCTCGTTGACCTTCTTATCGATTTTCAGTTGCTGGATCTCCTCCTCGATGTTTTCGAGGGTCGAATCTGCACCGAGCGAAGCGAGGTGCATTTATAAATGAAGCAAGAGCAAAACGAGCGAGCCAAACGAATTGAGTGGAATAATGTTAGTTCAGTAGAGGATGGGATTCATTGCTCGCTCGAGTGTTCCTTAAAGCTCGCTCGCTTCGCTCGCTCACCTTTCTCCGCCGCGATGCTCATCCCTCCGAAGAGTGCATCACCCTCCTCGATGATCAGCGACCCTTTCCTCACGACGTTGATGTCCTTCTTCAGCTGGGTCATCTGCTTCTTCAAGTTTTCCGCCTTGTTTCCGTCCCGCTCCACGTCCAGAAACTTTTTCAATGAATTCAGCTGCTTACCCCTCACTTTTTCCTTGTGCATCTGGTCGCTGTAGGTCGCCGCGTTCTTCAGCGCCAGCCACGGGAACATTACCCAAATCCAGCGGTTGAAGAAGTAAAAGTTGGGCTGCAGCAGTCCTGAACCTCCGCTGCCGTACTTCTCTGGCGAAAAGTTGGCCGGCTCGGTCGTGGCAACTGCCCCGTCGCTGTTCTTAGGCGTAGCAGCTCCATTGTTGTTGTTGGCGTCGTCCGCGTTTCCGCCGTCCTCCCCGCTCCCGCTTCCACTGTTGTTGCTCCCATCGCCGACCAGCTGCAGCTTCCCGAAAACGTTTTTCTGGTCCACGCCAATGTCCTTGAGCATCTCGAAATTCAGCGTCTTCCTCAGAAACGGAGGTGGCTCCTGAAGAGCGTTCATTTTGTGGCTGAACCACGCCATGAACTCGCTGATGTTCATGATCATTCCTTCCAATCTGCTCGTGCTCGGGTGCACACCGTTGTTCCAGACCTCGACCGCCCGGTTGTACTCGTCGCAAATGTCAAAGGGCGCAATCTGCCCTCGCAACCTCTCCTTCCTTACTTGAGAGTCGCTCAGCCCCAAGGTCGACGCGCTGTCGAGCTCGTCGAGCATCATCTGGTGCTGGGGGAGCTCGATCTTGCTCTGGTAAGCCTTGGACTCGAGATCGTCGTTGATATAGAGGGGGCCAGCAATGAGCGTCTTCCAGTAGTTGAAAAGCTCTCCTCGAAGTTGTAAATTCCCATTGTACATAATGTCGAATGTTCGCAAGTCCACCAGGGTGTTCTTGAGCGCGAACCACCTGCGGCAGTGGAACAAGTGCCAAGGGAGCTCTTCGCACCTTCTCAACGAGGGGACCTGCTCCATGAAGAAACTGATGATGTGAACGTGCCACTTCTCCTGCCCCTCCGCGGAGCCAATGTAGCGCCACCAAACAACCTCTCGGAGCGCTTCCGACTCCAGCGGGAGCATGAGCACCTTGTCGGCCTTGGCATAAATGACGCCGAGGTTGGACAGCGCCTGAACGATAGATTCCTCCATTTCCGCTCCGAGCGACTTTGGGAACGGGTCGTTCGGCCCGCCGTTGTTGGTTGTGGAATCGTTGAGGAAGTCCATGTCTGCGACAATGTCGGACGCCCGGTCGCTGTCCTCGGGCAGGTCCTCGTTGTTGCCGTTCAGGCTCGAGGCGGCAGCCGCGTCCTCCTGTTCTTTGATCTTTGCGAGCATTTCGAACAACTGCGCCGAGCGAAAAAGTTGCGAAAGCGAATTGAGTGGGTTGGTTTAGTAGTGGCTCGTATTCTCGTCTTCCTCAAAGCTTGCTCGCTACCTCGCTCACCTCCGACTCCTTTAGACCGTGGCGAGACACATACAACAGTGCAAGAGCGTAGCCCAGCAGCTGGCCAAACCCTTTCACGACGCATCCGCCCTTCAGATACAGCGGCACGTCCTCCAACATATCGATTTCTTCACTGGCCGAGAAGTCTATTTCGCCATCGAGGTTGGTTGTGTACTTTTTCGACGGAGACATGTTCATGGCCAGCTCAAGATCGTGCTGATTTTTCTCATTCTGCATCTCGGCGAAGGTTGGGAGTCGGGACGCGGAGTGACTCATGGAGAGTGACTCCGTTTGATGTTTTGCGTTTTGGCGGGAGGTCGGGCGAGGGGATTCGTGCTCCTCGTCAAAATCGTCCTCGTCCGCATATTCGTCGTCGTCCTTCTCGTAGTCGTCATCGTCGCCATACTCGTCTTCCTCGTAGTTGTCGTCGTCGTAGTTGTCGTTGTCTTTATTTCGGTCGTCTTTTGACTCCTTGTCGTCCTTCGTTTCCTCCACAGCGCCCAAGTTGTTGCTGAATGGCCCGGAGGCGATGCTCTCGAGATTATCCTTGGAGTAGTTTGGCCGAACAGTATTTCGCTGCTCTTTTGCTGGTGGAATCGCCGACATACCTTCCTTGGATTCTAGCCAGGAAACGAAAGATTTCCCGAATTTTCCCTCCGCCGGCCCGCTCGACTCGCTCTGTGACACTCGTTTGGAAATCTCCTCGAACAAAAGCTCGAGCTTCTTGTCAGCTTCCATGCGGACTGACGATAGTTTCTCGTCCGCAATGGCAGAAGCCTCGATCATCCACTGATCCTGCATAACTTCTGGCCCGTCGTTCAAGGCAGATTCAGGATCGTCGTTGGGATTGGCGTTGTGACGAAGTTGGGCCGTGTTGTTCATCTCCGTGAGGGAAGCATTCCAAGGGTGCTCCTTAAGCAATGTTGGAAAACCACCGTCGGAGAGGGATTGCCTCTTTGCGTGCTTGATCTGCTCCTTCTCGGGCTTCTGACCTTCTTCGAAAGTTTGGAGGATTTGGTCGTATAAGCGGTTGACGCCGTCGGCACCGTCCATCCACTTCTCGGTGCAATTCCACAAATCGTAGCCCTTGGAGCTCGCGTATTCGAGAGACCTGAGGAGCATTCGCAGAAAGAGAGGATTCTTGCATCCTTCGTCGGACAATATTCGGTTTTTAAGTGATGGAAATAGAAGTAGACCGTGGTGTTTGGGGTTTTGTTTTTGGGGAATTGTTGGTTTTAGCTTTGCTGCTGGGGGTGCAATATTGTTGTTGTTATTGTTGGTGTTGTCGTCCTCATCGTCGATACTTGCGGTCAGAAACGTGCCGTTGTTGTTGTTGCTGTTGTTGCTGTTGTTGCTGTTGTTGCTGTTGTTGTTGTTGTTGTTGTCACTGTTACTATTGCTTGTTGTGGGTGGTTGTTGCTGGTTGAGGATGTGGTTGTTCTGTCGTTTGAGGTGCTTGTGCAGGGAGGTCTGCGAACTCAGGGACTGGAAATTCTCTAGTATTTCCTTTGATTGACAAGCATTCAGCGATTCGAGCTCCATTATTTTCCAGTTTCGTCTGATCAGTTCCTTAAGCACGCAGTCTTTCTTGCCTTCGCTGGCTCCAATCTGTGGGTTGGCGTGGGAGTTTGAATTGAGTTGGAGGAATTCAAAAAAGAGTTAGCAGGGTTATTAATTGTTGGTTATGGTGAAAGTGAGAAAACTTACCGCATCATCCTCAGCGTTTCCTGTGTCAAAATCTCCTTCAGTAGGATCCATTGATGGCGATGTTGTAGACAAAATTAGACGGACATTGGGAGGGAAACTTAGTGGCAACCACTTCAGGCCTAAATCCCCCCCCGTAGTTCGTAAGCGGTGCAAGCCATCTATGATGATAACAATCCGTCCCTTCTTGGCAGCAAGCTCAAGAAACCTTGGGAAGTCCCAAGGAAGTTTTTCATCATTTGCATGAACTTCGGTTGGCAACTCAAAGTGGTGTTTCAATTCTGTCATAAGGCGGCGGAGAGTTTGGTAGGTGTACGTAGACTGGCGGGAACATCCGACTACGTGCCAAAACACGAACTCGTCAGCTCCCCTGTTTCGCCTCTTCTCTGACTGGTGGTGCAGCAACCAGTTGGCAAGTACTGAGCTTTTTCCAACTCCCGACGAACCTGCAACAACCAGCGGGTTGATTCTTTCTGTAAATGACTTTTCGTCGCAGAAGTCGTTGAGGGCGCGTGTCACGTTACCGTGATTCACGTACACATACTGATCATGAGGCGTTCTGTTGGCTGCGAAAGTATTGTGTAGATCATGTTCCAAGTCTCCAATGCAAAATTGTGATGACAGGGTTTGATGAGAAGAAGCTATGGATGTGTTTGCGTCAGCCGCATCTATGAGTGATTTTGGCCCCATTTGCAGCTTGAGTGTTTGCTGTTGTTACAAAAAAATAAAAATTCGGTCTCAAACTTGCTCAAAAACCTCAACGATTTTATCCCTTTTTGTTTTTAAAAGAAGAAAATCCTCCCATTACACCTTATTAATTACATTACTTTCCCGGCCAAATGGCTCTTTCGAGTTGCCCGCAGTATGAAAAGGCCAAGCGTACCCGAGTTCTGCATATAAACTCCAAACAACTTTTCAATATCCCACAACCCATTTTTGACATGCCCACACTGATACGTTTGGATCTCTCAAACAACTCGATCGGCATATTACCGGTCGATATTCAACGACTTGTTAACCTGGAATCCTTGTGGCTGAACGGCAACCCTGTCAGTTCCATTCCGTCCGAACTCCACCACTGTCGAAAACTAAAAGTCCTTGACCTTCGAGACACACTGGTGGAAGACCTCCCGAGGGAAGTCGGTCGGATGAAAAATTTGTTCAAAATAGATCTGCAAAACACACCGATCTGTAATCAACTGGAAGGCTTCAGCGGGTCCACCGAAGACTTGGTGGCCTTTTTGGACAACAAGGACAAGCGAACCACACTCGCCATCACAATGGAACACGACTTGCTCGCAAACTTGTACTTGGAAACTGCGGACATGATAGAAGGAGGGTTGATGGTGAAAGAGCTTGTTAAGGCGGTTTGCGCTCGGTTTCCCGATTTAGATGAACTTAAAAATGTAGTGAGAAACGCTGATCGCTTGTTCCCGACACGCTACACATCTCCAGTGGCTCTGCGACAAATTTTCGTTGGCGTCCGCAAGCACTGGAGCGAAATAGCCAGGAAGATTTCCGTAAAAGAGGCCAAGAAGCTCCAGGAAAGCTATATCAAGTTGAAGAGGGAGAATGACATGGTCAAGAAGTCGGCAGACATGGAATTGAAAATTAGCGCGATTTACTACGACAATCACGACCCTGCGGACATTGAGGGTTGGTTGAAGAGTATATACAAGGAGTATAAGCCTCAGAACTACCTGGATGAGGGCCGGAAGGACTGTCCCGATTTGGAGGATATCAAGGTGAGTGAGGGAGGAAAAAAATTGTGGATTTCGTAAATACTCACACGCACCCACCTTAACCCTTCGCAGTTCGTGATCCAATTTGCAACGAGGATATTTCCGGAGGATCCCAACACGATAACGGGAACCCTGATTAGACAAAATATGCTGAATCTTCAAAAAAAGTTAACAGTGGACAGGGAAAAGTGCGTCCAGAGTATTATAAGCAGCATCACGGCGTTGTACAGTGACAGGGAGCCCAGTCAGGTGAAAGAATTGGGCAGGAAGGTTGGGAAAATGTTTGAGAGGGACAGATTTGCCACGGAGAAGGAGCTGTTGGATTTGAAGAAAATCAACGCGGATTCCCAACTGCTTTTCCCAGCTGAATTCAGCAGTGCTGATCCAAAGCTGATCTTTAGATTGTTCAAGCAGAGGGCGGCGGCTGCAGCAGCTCAGCTAGCCGCGTCATCAAGAGGGGGCTTACGATAAATCGGCTCTGTCTGTTGTGTTGTGGATAAATTTTCTTGTAACATTAATGCTCTTTGCGCCTTTTTATTTCGACTCGCGATTGCGGCCCTTCGATGAAGGGTAGCCATCTTCCACCTTGGCCTCGGCATTCATGCTATCCTTTCTTTTCCTTGCCGTGCTTGGCCTTGCCTTTTTCGATTTTTCCTTCTTCTTCTTTCCATCCTTGGGACCAGAATCGTCCTCCCCACGCTCTCTCTCCCCGCCGCCACCGTTGTCCTCTGGGTTATATCGTAAAAAGGGGTTGCCGGTTCCAGTTTCTACAGCGCTGAACTGCACCTCGTCCTCGTTGTCATCGTTCAAGTCCGCGTTCAAAATTGGTGAAATGCGGCTTGCCATGCCCGGTCCCTCGTAGTCCTGGGTTGTTCGGTCTGGCATGTCAAGCTCCAGGGCAGAAACATTGTCGTACTTGTACCTTGGGTTCGTGTCGTACTGCTTCCTGTGTCTAGCATATTCGGTCTCCGGCCGTCGCAGTCCGTTCGCGCTCATGTACCTCTGCGGTCGCAGGCTGTTCCCAGTGATGTCGAGTCGAGGGACGCTCCATGACTCGGTCTCCTCTTGCCAAACGGCCCTCCCCCCGTTCTTGGTGTCGTCGAAGTTTCGCTTCACCTCCGGGGGAATAAAGTTACTGATTATGAGCTGCGCCGAGCGAAGCGAGATTGTGCGCATTTTTGAAGCAAGAGCAAAACGAATGAAGCGAGTCAAAAGAATGCCTTGGTTAGTTTAGTAGTAGATGTAGCCAATATGTCTGTAGCCATTTCGCGGGATTCATCGCGAGTATGCTCATCTTCATCTAGGCTCGCTCGCTTCGCTCGCTCACCTCCTTGAGCTTCAACTGGCGGGTGCAGTCGCGAATAGTTTCGAGCATGTCAGTGCGCTCCACGTTGAACTCTTCGGTGAGATCCTTGATTTCCGTCTTGCTGCTCTGGAACTTGCTCCAAAGCTTCTTCAATTTCTTCGTCTTGCTGTCTACTTCCTCCTGGAGGGACTCGAACTTCTCCTCCAGCTCCAAGTTGGCCTCCTCCTGCTCGGCTTTCTCCCTAGCCAAGGACAGCTCCTTGTCTTTTCGCTGCGCGAGCTCGGACTCTGCTCTCCTGAGCTCGGCCTCCTGCTTCGCCGCCTTGGTCGCAATTTCTCCGCCAACAATAAGCTTCTCTTCCATCGCCTTGAGCTTGTTCTGCAAAGTGAGACGCTGGTTCTCAACCTCGTTGCGAGCCTTGGATTCTTTCTCAAGCTTTTCTCGGAGGGCTTGGCGCTGGGTTGGGTTGGGTTGGGTTGGGTTGGGTTGGGTTGGGTTGGGTTGGTTGGGTTGGGTTGGGTTGGGTTGGGTTGGGTTGGGTTGGGTTGGGTTGGGTTGGGTTGGTTAAGGATATGTGAATTAAAAATATATATATTATATGTGCTGCTCACCTCCTCCTCGGTTCCCTTTTGCTGGTCCAACAACTTCTCCATGTCACGCTCGGCGCGAGCCCTAATCTCATCCTTCTCCTTGTCGGCCTTCTCCTGCATTTCCTTCAATGCGTCCTCCGAAATGCCTCCCCCAATCTTGCTAATGTCCACCTCCTTCCCGTCCAGTATAACAATTCCGCCTTCTCCTCCCATTCCCATGAGCTGGGCTTTGAGCCTGGAGATCTCATCCTGGTACTCGCGGAGCATGGCGTCCTTGGGATCCTCGTTAATTTTCGGTTTGTTCTTGATGTTCTTTGCACGGTTGGCGTAACGCAGGGTTGAAATTGTTTCTTCGTAGTTGTATTCGGCTGGACCAGCATTGGCGCACATGACCGTCTTTGTGTTTCCTCCGAGGGAGTCCTGGAGGATTCTGGTCAGTTTGGAGTCGCGGTACGGGATATGCTGGGATTTTCCGTCGATCAGGGCGGAGATGACCTGTGTGTGTGTGGGGTGGGATGGGATGAGGGGAGGGAGAAAGTGGGAAACAAAATTGGGGGTTAGTCCATTTCACAAGTCCAGTCCACGTGAGCGCGAGCCGACTGTCCAACACAACACTCCAAACTCACATTACCAAGGGCGGAAAGGGACAAATTAATCTTTGTGGCTTCCTTCAAACGCTGGCCGGTGGCCCCAGTCTTGGACTGTCGCTCGGAACCAGCCAAATCGACCAAGTTCAACTTTCCAACACGGATGTGCTCGCCGCGCTCGTCCGAGGTGCAGCACTCGATCACGATCGCAAACACGGAGTGCGAGCGCGACGAGGCTTGGTTCATTAGCGTCTCTCCAACACTCCTGTTCTTCTTTCCGGCTTGCATAACGTGGTCAATTTCCGATGTGGACTTCACGACGAAGGACGTCAGGTCTTTCACGTATACACCAGAATCCTGGTTCTCCTTCAGCTCGAGCTTGTTCTTTGGGTCCTTCGAGAGCAAATCGCGAATCTCCTCGTTGTAGATTTCGAAATAAGAAGCACGAACCAAGTATTTCTCGTTCTCCCCCAGGGCAACATGGTCGAACACCTGCTGGAACGCGTTGGGAATAATCCCACGCAGCTCGGGGGGGTCGGGGTAACCTTCCATGGTGTGAGTCTTGCCAGCTCCTGTCTGCCCATAGGCGAAAATTGTACCATTGTAACCCTCGAGAACAGATTTCACCACAGGAGCAGCACAAATATCGAAAATCTGCTTCTGGGTGGACTTGTTGGAAAAGACAGCGTCAAAGGTGAAGTTTTTAGGGGGCTCATCAGCTGAATGGTTTGGGTTTTTTACTTCAATTAAACCTCGATCCTCGTAGGCGGTCGCAATAGCTTTGTGGCCGTCCTGCAGCTCCTTTGAAGACAGGGGCCGGATTCGGACAACAACCTTTACAGATTCTCCGCCCTTTCCCATTTTCTCTAGTGGATGTGTGGATGTTATGATTTAAATTTAAAAAAATATTTCTTGGCTTCCAGTATTACATTAAAGTATTACATGGCACTTGGAAGAATTAATTAAGCGTGCATTCACGGAGCGCATGAGCTCATTGGACAACCTACTTGATGATTTGAGTGGATTGTTGGCGGACAGTCCTCGAAATGAATCTCCGAAGGTGGCATCTCATTTCCATGCCAAACCTCCTGCTATACGAAGTCCCAAGCAAACAAAATCAATTGAAATGGGAAATGGCGTGCCAAATCAAGCCCAAACTTTCTTTCCGCATCCTCCACCGCGTTCTGGCCAGCCACATGGCAACGGTGTTCATCCCAAGGCTACCCATTGCCGAGTAAATAATTTCCGGCCTGGTGCTGGCGGGAGTGGGAGTGGGAGTGGTGGAGGATTAGGGCCAGGGTTAGGATCGAGCGCAGGAAGTGCTTTAACAGCGGCTAACCTCACATTAAACAACAATCACAATAGCAACAACAATAGCAACAACAATAGCAATAGCAACAACAACAACAACAACAAAAACAACAACAACAACAACAACAACAACAACAACAACAACAACAACAACAACAACAACAACAACAACAGCAGCGAGGCACAAAATAGCAACAGCTGGGACGATTGGGATGTTGCCAATAATCAAAACATTGATTTCTCTCGTGGCACAAAAAACACTACCAACACAGCTAACAATTTGAACGACGGTGACGATTCCGACCTCGACTCTTTAATGGCTGAACTGGATGAGAATGAATCGCAAAGCCCAAACACGAAAGCCGCCACACTGTCACAAAGGGGAGGGGTGGATCCGTTTCGACTTCCAACAACTACTACAAATTCAAATTTGAATACAAACGCAACAGCCTCTCAAAATTCAAGTTCATTAATCGGAAGCAGCAAACATAATAAAAATATTGCTATTGGTGGTGAAAATAGTGGAACAATGCCAAATATTTTAACGATATCCACACCAACAGCAACAGCAATAACAACAACAACAACAACAACAACAACAACAACAACTTCTTCAACAAAGCAAAAGTGCGCCTTCGTATGTGTTGGAGGGGAAAGCAATTTAACCCTCGGGGTTTGCGTTAGTTCTATGAGCAACATGATTTGCTGTAAAATGCGGTGTACAAGCTGCAACTTTGTTGTTTGTCGGTTTCCGAACTACATGTGGGATAGCACGGTCGACTACATGCACTTTCGGCAAAACACACCCGATTTTGATAAGCTCTCGACCAAGTTGGTCAGCCTCAACGATTCTGCGGCTTACTGCTGTCAGTGCTCGTACCTGTCAGCGAACAAGCACGAAAAGGTGAAGCAGGCCAAGAGCAGTTTAAATTGGGTGTGCGCGAAGCACTGAAATTAATTTTGGAATTTTTTTGGGTTTGTCTTTTTAGGAAAATAAATCGTCCAGTGCACCCCCGTCTCCGGAATTCTCGTCCAAACCAGCCAAAGTTGATATCAAGTCGACGTCATCGTCGTCATCCTCACCAGCCTCCTCCAGGGCAGCCCCAGCTGCAATTTCCTGCTCGGACATAAATTTCGGCTTGGCACCATCCTTCTCCTCCTTCGCAATCTTGCTGAGCTTCAAGCGTTTTGACTCGGCCTTTTCCTCGGCCTTTTTCTTGTCCGATCGCGCCTTCAGCACCTCGCTCCTCGGCGAAAACACGACGCCGAGGGTTTTCCCATTTAGAATTGGTTTGCCCTCCATGACAGCAACGTGAGTGAGGTCAGCATCGATCTTTTCGTAAAGTTCAAAACCCAACTTCGTGTGGGTCATTTCTCGCCCCTTGAAAACGACCCCCATCTTGACGCGATTCCCCTGGAAGAGAAACTTCTCAGCAGCACGTTTCCTAACCTCGTAATCGTGCTTGTCGATCTTGTAGGACATTTTGATTTCCTTCACCTCGGTGGACTTGGAGTTCTTGGCAATCTCCTTCTTCTTCTTTTCGGCCTGATAACGAAACTGCGCCGAGCGAAGTGTGTGTGTAAGTTGAGAGTTAAAGAAAGGCGTAATATCGTTTCGAAAGGCAAAAGGGCGGAACTGAGTAAGACTCACCTTCGAATAATCAACTATCTTGCACACCGGAGGGTCCGCCTGCCTGTTGATGATGATCAAATCCATTTCCATCTCTGCTGCCATAGACAGACCCTCCTCCTTGCTCATAATTCCGAGAGGGTTGTCCTTCCCATCAGGATTCACACTGACAACTCGCAGTGTCTCAAAAGTTATTCCCGAGTTCATCATGGGGCGCTGCTCTAACGTTCGGACGGGACCCCTGGGTCGACCTCCACCACGTCGCATCGACAGGGTTGAGAAAATGAGTGGGGAGGCATGAGTATAGAGGGAAGGGGGAGCAACAAAAGCTTTTGTGATCAACGAAAGACTCAGAAAAAGTAATAATTTCATCATAACGTTGATGTAAAAACCAGTTGGTGTGTATGGGTTGAATTAATTGGCTATTATGAATTGGACTGGCGAGATATTATTTTAATTTTTTACAAATATAAAAACACTTCTCACCTTCTTGGGCATGCTTATCTTCTAATCTACATTTCTTATGCCCTAGCATTGGAATGTTGTTTATGTTGTTTATGGGTATATCAATGATGCTGTTAAGCATGACGACGACAATCGCGTTAGTTCCTCCTTTGGCTATGTCACATACCAGCCTGAAAACCTCGAACATCATTAAGAGCATCGATTTCTTCTCCCTCTTTGGTTTCGAAATTCAAACGAAGTTCAGAGCAGGACCTGCGAGGGCTGCTCTTCTTGCCTCCTCTTTGACCGAGTTGATGGTGATAGAGTTGATTGAGGTTCCAAACCAATTTTTGCCACAAATGGTTTCGCCTGATTTTCACTGCAACCAAGCGCTTCTTGGATTTAATCACATTTGCTTTGATGTCTCAACAAAATGCACATCTCTGGCTGATCATTTGAATGCCCTTCAAACTTCTAGTTTAAGTAAATTTGGGAGACCACTCGTCGTAGTGGTCGAACCAAGGAAACAGATCGTTGGTAAGCATTGCTTAGAGCTATCTATGTTGCGCGGTGTAGATGGGATTCTGATCGAGTTAATCAGATTTGACAAAGTGTTGGAAATTGATTACGGCTTAAACGCTTGGTAAGACGCTTGGTAGATGGAGAATTCAAGTCTCAAAGTAGTAGTCAAATACAGATTTAAATAATATAATTTCAAAATCCCACCCTCACCCCCTCCGTTTCCCTCTCCGCCCCTTTCCCTCGCTCTCTGACGCAACTGAAATGCTGCTGCTCGCTCTAATTGTTGTATTTATATTTCCGTCCCCAGTCCCTCCAACGCCCCCGCCCCCGCCCCCACCCCCTCCCAGTCCACCCCCACCCCCTCCCACTCCCCCACCCACTCCCACTCTACCTCCACCTCCCCCAAGTCCACTCCCAATCCTCTTAATTTCCCGCTTGCTCTTCGGCTCGATTGGGTTATTTTTCCGTTCCTCGGCCAACTCGTCCCTCCTCTTGGCAGCACTTTTCCTCTTCTCCATGTCGCTCACCCGCAATATTGCCCCTCTCAAGGCCCCAACGAACTTGCTTAAAATTCCGAATAGCTCGACCAGCTCCACGTCCCCGTCCCCCTCGCCCAAATACTTGCAGAGCCCCTTGAATTTTTCCTCCATCACCTTGAAACTCTCCTCTAACCTCCCCAACCCCTTCCTGCTCTCGACCAAGAACTCGTCGAGTGAATTTATGTTCCCACCTTTAACCAAATTCTCCGCATTATCTTCTTCTTCCTTCAGCTTCTTTAACCCATTTTCCACGCTCTTCAAGCTGTTGCTCAATTTCATTTTGCTCGTCCGCAACGTGTTGAAGCTCTTCCTGCTGGCCTCCGCAATGTGCGGAAAGTCGTCCACTACCTCGAACAGTTCCTTCATGTTCTCCATTATGCTCCCGACAACGTAATCCAACAACGTGTCCCCCCTATTCGTCTTCGTCTCGGTCAATTTTATCAGCCCCGAGAGCCGAAATCCGTTAGCCTCGCCCTTGGCGCTCCCCTTGTTCAGCTCGTTCCCTAACCTTAGAATTATTCCGAGCAGCGCCCTAAATTTCTCGCTCCCTTTTGTCTCTCCACAAGCCTGCAGGACCATGTCCACGTCCTCCTCCACCTGCGACAACAGATCCGCGAACGTGAACTGAACCTGAAGCGCGAGCAGCCTCGGCTTCAAGGTCGGCACCGTCATGATATTGTGAATGTAAAGCTCGGCCTTCCCGAGCGTTTCCTCCGTGTTGCCTTCGACCTCCAAGTAGCTCTTCACCGCCGCCATCTCGTCCATCTCCGGCACGTACTCAATCAGCGACGTGATGCCCGCAATTCCAACGAAATCCTTGTCCAAGTTCTTCAGCGCAGTTGCAATGTCGGCCATCGACTTCTTGCCAAACTGGGCCAGCATGACGTTGATGTTCATGCTCCGCTTCCCATCGATGAGGCTCACCTTCGCGCCCTTTTTCGCATTTGCATCCTCCCCCCCCTTGGGCTCCTTCTTTTTAATCTTGGCGATCTCAAAGTTGTCCTTGATGTCCGGAAAGAGAGCTTGCATCGCCTCCGGCGAGTCGGCGGACGTATCAATGTCACCCCAAATTGTGTCGTCGGTCGAGGCTAGCACTTCCCAGTGGAGCTTCTTCATTTGTGGTCCCTTGTCTTTTTCCTCCTCCTCCTTCTTCTTGGGCCGCTTAAAACCGCCTCCGCCACCACCCCTTTTCTTCAGTGTGGCTCCAGCCAGCATTGCGGCAAGTGGAGACCTCGGCAGCCCTGCTTTTCCGCCAGCTCCTCCGTCCCCCCCGCCCTTGATCCCGGCGAGGAGCCCCCCTGACATTCCCCCCCCCGCCGGCTTGTTGGCCAAGAGGGCCGCGAGAGGTGATTTCGGCAGGTTGGCCTTTTTCGTCGATGGTGCGGCGTCAGCTTCTTCTTTTTCTATTGTTGTTGCTGCTGTTAATGTTGTTGGTGGTGGTGTTGTTGTTGGTGGTGGTGTTGTTTCTTGCTGCTGCTGCTCCAAAATTGTTTTTCGACCAATTTCTAATATTTCGTCCATTGACATTGTTCGGTTACCAACGTTCTCTTTCTTTTTCAGTATGACAGAGGCGTCCGGAGAATTGGGGGCGGGAGCAGCCGGTGGGGGAGGTGTGCCTGCTTCTGCTTCTGCTCCTGTTTTTGTTTCTTTTTCTACTGTTGTTTCGATTTCAAGCTTTATTTTTTCGGTTTTTTTAGCCGTCTCGCTCTGCTCAACGTGATTGTAGTAGAACTGATAGTAGGACTGGTACTTTTCGACATCTTCCGGTGACCACTCAGTTTGACCTTTTCGTGTTTCGTCTGCGCTGATTTCTTGCATTAACACTGTCTGGGCGTAATACACGGCGTACTCCTGTTTTTGTTCGGAGGTGAGTTCCACATGAGCTTCTTCCTTCTCGCGTTTGCTATAAAGCTGCTGCTCTTCTTCTTCATCTTTTTCTTCGCCTTCCTTTTCTTTCCCTTCCGAATTATTCTTTTTTTCCGCAGCTGTTGTTGCTAGCATATCCTTTTCGAACGCGGACTTGATTTTGGTCTCGAGGCTTGGTGAACTTTGCCACCACTCCGTCAGACTTTGCCGGCGCCCAGTTGACCTTGCGGTCTGTGTTCTTGTTGCGTCCCCGCTACTGTCATGCTCGTCGTTTGAGTCATTTTCGCTCTCCTCCTCATTGTCATTGTCAATCTCATTGTCATTGTCCTTGTCATTGTCATTGTCGCTCTCCTCAGGAGGTGGAGGGGGCGGCTTTCTTTTTGCTTTTTGGGCAGGATCGGGCAACGAAAACATTGCAGGAATAATTTTTCCTGTTGTTGTTGCTTTAGGGGGGGGTGGTTTTGTTTTTTTATTTCGTTTTTTGCTGGTTTTCGAAACATGAGAAGTTGCAACCATTTTGGCTGCTGGGGTTGGTGTTGTCGTTCGATTTTTTAACTGCTCGGTGACACTATGTCGCCGAAAAACCGAAGACAGCGCTGCTGTCATTTCGTCGTCTTGAACAATTCCTTCGCCGTCGCCGTCATCATTGTTGCTGCTCTCTCCGTCACCCTCCTCCATGTCCATACTCCGCCTGTCGCTTGTGTGATTCCGCACAATTTTTCCCTCCTCTTCTGTTAACATTTTTTGCATAGATTCTTCCACCTCGTCTTTCACGTAAGTCGACAACTCTTCGCACACGGCGTTCTTCAGCTCTTCTTCTCCTCCGCAAATGCTGATCAGTTCCTTTTTCGACACGATTCGCTGTGACTCGGCAAATCTCATTAGTTCTTCTGAAATTTCGATTGCTATGCCGGACGTCGTAGATATGTTGTCGAGCGCTTGCATTAACTCTTCCTTGCTGTATAAAGTGTCATTGGTATTGGTCTTCGATTCGCAGCGCACACGCTGCATCTTCATGCCCGTCTGTTGGGTTAGTGGGTGACTCAAACCGTGTTGATCTTTAAATATTCTGTGCGCATTGCTGTAGTGCAGAAACTGAAACGATCGAGCGAGCGAGCGAGCGAGCGAGTGAGCGAGCAAGAGAGCGAAGAAAAGAACAAATGAACGAAAAAGAGGAGAGTTAGTTTTTGTGTTCCTTGGTGGTGGCGTTTCGCTTCGCTCGCGACTCACAGCTGGGGTAAAATTGTTTTCCATTTCCTTGAGCTTGCCGATGGCAAGCTCTATCTGGGCTACTCTATCGCTATCCTCGCCGTCAATTTCGAGCCTAATCTGAAGGGCGGACGTGAACTGAGTGAGGGCCAGCTCGTAGTTACCCATCAGCCGGTACACAAGACCGAGATTGTGGTGAGCATCGCCAGTGCAATTGTGTGTAGGGCCCAAGTTATTCGTTCTGTTCTGCAGCGCACGACCACAGAAGTCGAGTGCGAGCTTCAGTTTCCTCTGGGAAGTAAAGTAAGCGGCCAAGGTGCTGTAGCAGTCACTAGTAGCTAGCGAATCGGTCCCATAATTCGTCTCGACAATCGTGCAAAATTTTGCAAAAACAGGTTGAGCATTTTTGGGGTTGAGGGCTGCAGTAAGTTCAGCGAGAAGGTTCAGGAGGGCTACTTGGGAGCTAGGGTTATTGAGTTCGTCTGAAAAATTTAAGGCGGTGGGGGTGAGACTCTCCAATGTGGATATAGCTTGATGGTTTAACCCTTGGCCATTGTCTGAAATGATTTCGTACAAAGACTGAGAAAGTTCAGAATGAGTGAACTTGGGCTTCTTCCCCATGCCCAAAAGTTTATGGTTTTTATGAAATTGGTGAGTTACGCTATAGCGTGTAAATTTAATTAAATTGGAAAAATCCAATTCCCTTTTGGAACTTGTCACCTGAACACGTTTTGTTAGCAGAAAACGCTTCAAATAAAATCTGATTTTAAATTGATGATCGTGTATTTCCATGTATGTTAGGCTCCTGCTTGGCTCCCCAACTCTTTCGCACAATAATTATTCTTCAGTTCCGCAGTTTTCCCCTTTCTCCCTCTTTTCTTCTCTTCTCTTCTCCCCTGTTCTCCCCTCTGTGATCTCAATGATCTCAATGATCGTCATCCTGAAATGGCCTCACGCCCATCTTGGCGGTGAAATTCAAATGGCTCCGCAATGCCTCTCTATAGCCAGGGACCTCGAAGTAGCTAACGTCGTGCTTCTTGCAGATTTCCCTTAGCTTGGGCTGCAGACTGCTCAGATGGCAATGATTGACGCAAGGAAAGCAATGATGTTCTAGCTGCATGTTTAACCCCCCACTAAAGAAGATGCACCACCAGTTCTGTGCTCCAAAATCTTGCGCCGTGACGATTTGGTGTTTCAGGAAGTTCTTGTCGCTCGCGTGCGCTGTCTTCTCCGTTAAGTGGTTGATCTGGCTGTTCAGCATGAAGTCCCAAGAGAAAAACGTGATTGGCATAAACGCGAAGATGGTCGCCTTCCAATAGGGCATATCCGTAAAAAACGGCCACCCATACAAACTCACTACGTGAAAAATCCTCCCCAAAGTGTGGGCCAACAGCCTCGGCGCCGTCAGCTTCTCGTACATGACCACGTTGTTGTAAGCTCCTCTCAAATTTGCCCTCAAGTCGCTCATCATCTGTAAGCCAAAGCCCACAGCCATGCTCCAGATAATTCCGAAAATCACAGGGTGCTCCTGGCTCTCGTGCTGCTTCCGCCACCTGATGCTCTCGTGCTCTCTCTTCAACTGGGGCGCGTGAGCCAAGTCGGGGTCCTTCTTGCCCACGTTTGTGTAGGCATGGTGACCGATGTCGTGTTGGTGGTACCACATCCAAGGACTGCTCAGCCACGGGAATAGATACGGGAAAATTGCGTTGACGCGCCAATCTGAGCTCCAGCTAAAGTGCAAGCAATCGTGCCAGTAATTTGCAATGACCAGCCAGGCGAGCTGCGCCGAGCGATAAATTGTTTGTTAAGAATATTTTTTCGTTTTGGGTTTTTTTCCAAAATTCACTCACCTGGGGCGTCGCAAAGAGCGCCAACCAGCTCCCCCCGAAGAAGCTCGGGAGCGTTGTAAAGAACGCTGCCATCAGACTCGTTACCATCAGCCACCTCTGTGGAGAGGCCTTGGTCGCGGCCCTCAGGCTGATTCCTCGAGCCTCCGCAATAGGGGTGAAGTGATCGATTACCATCTTTTTCACGTCTTTCGTGAACGGATCGTTCTCGTAGTCTTCCCAAACGTAGTGGCCTCCGTCGTCTCTAGGGTCGGTCGTCTTGAGCTGTGTGTATTTTGTTAGTAGCAGCTCGCTTTCAGTGCGTTTTCCACCAGGCTCCCCCTCCCGCTCACCTTCAGCTCCTGCACCTCTTTCTCTTCAAGCTTGTATTTCTTCAACACGCTCATCAGCTTCTCGTGAGGAATTAAATAGTGGTGGGACTCAAAGAGCGCCGTCGCGTCGCGGTTGCGCGCAAGGCTCAGCGCAATCGGACCTCCGGGGTGCTCAAACCTTGCCAAATCGTACCATTTGTTGCGAATTTTTGTGTACAAGTGGCGGGTGACTTTTTCCTCTCTCTGGAAGGCTGGAGTGCCCTCAGTGAAGACCAAATGGCCGTAGGTCTGGAGCAGCTTGCCCAACGTGAGAGTCGACCCAAGAGCAAGAAGTGCTATCATGTTGGTGGGGGTGTTGAAAAATGCATACGCCAGCTCGCAGTCCTCGTAATATGACAAAGTCGTGTTACTCCTGCTCTTGATTCCTGCAGCAACTGCAATGGAAATGCTAATCATTGGCACGCTTACTTTAGGGGTGGTGTGCGTGTTGAACCTGCGGCGAGCGGCGAGCGGCGAGCGGCGAGCATGTATTAGTGGGGAATTTGTGAATTGGATGCGTTTATTGCCTCTCACCTGCTCCTTTGCGCCTGGCTCAACTGCCTGACCTTGTCAGAGACCTTGGTTGAGGTGTGGTTGGAGTGAATTTGCTTCCTGGTTCCGAAGCTGAGAGCAAATTTCAAATTGTGACTGTGGACCCCAAGCACCATGCCAAACGCAATGAAGATGTTCACGCCGTTGATAAACAAGTTCACAATAATCAACGCAACCACAACGGGAACCGAGTGGGCACTTTCTTCAGCCAGAAGCTTGCCCATTTGCATCAAAAACTTGATGGAAATTGGAACTCCAACAATTATCCTTGTCAAGACAAACACCCAAGGGTGAATTTTCTCCAGCAATTTCGTCTTCCATGTGGGGCTGGGGGACACGGTTAGGAGCTTCGAGAGGGACATCAGGTCAACCACGAGGTTGGAAGCCTGGAAGAGCAAAAAGACACCGCCATTTCCATGCATGAAGGGTTTCAGCGAGAGGTTGTAGACAATGTGGTAGCCAAGAGTCTGGAGGATCCCTCGCCTGGAACCGCGGTAAATCACGCTCATTATGGCAGCCCAAAGGAAGTACCCAGCAGCCAAGGCAAAGTGGAACTGAGATTGAGGTGAAAATCCATAAAGAGGGTCTTGGATACTTGACCCACCAATTGTAATTCTGACACCACCAGAATGGGGATATTCTACTTCACCAAACAGAGATTTCAAACCCCCGTAGGTTGCGATCACGTCAAAGACAACGCAAACCAGTTTGCAAGAAATGCGTGTTGCAATTCCTCGCTTGCTCACCCCAACAAATGTTTGACTGATCACCTTGATCAATAGCTGAATCGTAGAGCAACAGACAAATGTCAGAGCCATAACAAACTGTCCATCCGATTTTGTTTCGAGCTTGAGAGCGTCGAACATTGAATGAGGGGGTGGAGAAATAATTCAAAATAAAATTGAAATTCTGGTTATTAATATCTTGTGAAATGGGGAAAGAAAAAAAAAGAAGTGAAATATATATGAAACGGTTATACGAAATCAGTTGACGCAGGAAGCTGTGTCATACTGCCCCCCCAGTAATAATGATTCCTTCCAGGCCAATGCAATCCTCTACCAAACCATCACCCCGGCCTACCATAGTGAATGAAGATTTTGACGGTGAAAAGAAATCCAGTACCCCAACAACAGCCAGCGTTCGAATTTGTATGAGAAAAGCCAGTCTACCATCTGAACTAAACAGCAAAAATAAAGACAAGGGCAATGAAAATGAAAACGATAACAACGCCAGTAATAATAACAATAACAATAACAACAACAACAACAACAACAACAACAACAACAACAACAACAACAATAACAACAACAATAACAACAACAACAACAACAACAACAACAACAACAACAACAACAACAACAACAACAACAACAACAACAACAACAACAACAACAACAACAACAACAACGACAACGATTCCGATTCTTCGAATGAGTCAGACTATGAAGATGGGCACGAGGAACACCTATTTATTTCCAATCAGTTCACGGGTTCGCCTCATACTGGCACCATTCAACCCAAGAAAACAATAAATACGAATTTATCTCCCTCGTCTCCTAACAGTCCGGAGGATGAATCAGACCACGACGATTTCTTGAAGAACATCGAAAACCGTGAAAAGTCCCGCAAAATTTTGAAGTCGTTGTCGAATAAAAAGGCCGAGCGATATCGACGAAACTCGCACAATGCTTCCATTGAGGCCATGAAGCTGCAGGAGGTGTACAAAAAAGCAATGCCAAAAACGCCCAGGGAGAGGTGGCTAACAGCTATTCGGACCGTGCTGCGTGGCGTTCGCGCAGTGAATGCTTTTTTGCCTCGAAATAAAGATAAAAGTGCGATCACAAAAGCCTTACCCTCGGTATCAAACAATAGAGAGACTGCCATGGCGACAGTGAAAAAAACTGCTATAAAACAGGCGGTGCAGTCGCGAATGGCCATGCACTTCAATGTTGCTGACGAAGCAGCATCGACGTCCAAGGTCGGATTTGCTTTTGGCAAATCTGCCGATAGCAAAATGTTTGAAAACTGCGTCAACATTCTTCGCACAGAGAGGGCAAGGAGAAGTCGGCCTGATATAGTGATGCTTTTGAGTTTGTTTGAGGGGAACGATTTTTTTGCCAAAATCGACTACGAGGTTAAGCTCGAGCTGGCCAGCGTCATGGGCTTGCTGGGGTTCGACGAGGAAGACGTCGTGTTTAAGCAGGGCGACAAGGCAGATTACTTTTACATCGTCTTGACTGGAACAGTAGACGTGTTCGTGGACCACATGGGAATCAAATTCAAGGCGTGCACCTACCAAAGCGGAGGCAGCTTCGGGGAGCGAGCTCTCATCACGGCCGAGAAGAGAGCGGCAACCGTAGTGTGTGTGTCGGACTGTTCCTTCCTGGTGATAAGCAAGCGCGACTACATTCGCGTTTTGAGGGACGTGCACGAGCGAGAATTCAATCAGAAGATTTCATTTTTGAAGAGTGTGCGGTATTTTGAGTATCTTCCCAATCTCATTTACAAGGAGCTCGTGTCAAAAACAACCAAGAAACGGTTCGGTAAAAACCAAGTTATTTGCCAGGAGGGGGAAAAGAAGACGCATCTCTACATCGTCCGGCACGGCGAGTGCCGCGTTTTGAAAATGGTGAATTTGGGCTCGAAAGTCGTTCATCTAGAGACGCGTAAGTTGACCAGCAGGGACTTCTTCGGGGAGGATGCAGGAGTCCTCAACAACACGAGCGTTGTCAGCTTGTCCTTCGCGGAATGCTACTGCATCCACTTCAATGATTTGAAGAATTTTGCTAATCCTCACGTGCTGAAAATCGTTGAAAACCTTTCAGGTTTTGGACGACAATTTGAGTGGATGATCAATGAAAATACCTTATTGAAGCTGTACAAGGAGCAGCAACAATGGGAGATTAAGAAAGACAGTATTTTGAAGGGAGCCTTGCAAAAACAAAAAACTCGAAAATGAAGAAGCACTAAATTTTGAGCAAATGTTTATTAATTGAAAGCAAATGTTTTCAGAACGTTGTTGACGAAGGAGTCTATTGTGTCGTCAACATCTGTATCTAATTTGTCATCTGCTTCTGCTTCTGCATCTACCGAAGCTGAGCTCGAAGAAAAGCACAACACAGAGATTCGTTTCGTGTTGAAACAGCGACCAAGCAAAGTCGAGGAGCTCACGACTAGCAACGGAACGTTTGCCTGCTTCGCCATGGGGGGGATGTGCGACACTGCTGTCGCCGGCTTGAGATCTCGGGCCACAAGAACCAAAAGAGGACTGCTTCGTTGCAGCTCGCGCGTCGTTTGGTTCACCCCACAAAGTATACGTCGCTGTATTAGTCGCTGGAGCTTGGTTTTATTTTCCTCCTCTTCTTTCGTCCGAGTAGGCATCAGCTTGCCCTTCTTTTCACAGCTCAAACTATAATCATATCGATCAACAAGCTCCTCGCGAATCTTCAACATAAGTTCACTGCAGCTATCCTCAGATAGCTGCTGCTGGATAGTATATGCTCCCCACCCTCCGACACAAACGTCAAGTGTTTCTTCATTGTCCACTCGCTTTCTTTTCATTGATTTCACCATTGGCGAAAATTGTCAACACACTTAGGGTGGGGTTATTTATTTGGGCTATATAGTTGTCAAGAGAGAAGCAAGAGATTTTTAAGGTGCGTGCATCTCTAGTGCGACAAATGCGAGAAAAATCAATATTTCACAAAAAGCAATTTTCCAATCTTTGTTGTGTGCAAGGGCATCAAGGATAGACTAAATTTCGGAAAAACAAGGCGATGATCCAGGATATTCTGGAAAGCCTCCCTGAAGCCCTGTACGACCAAGAAAAATTTCAGAAACACAGAGATCTGAAGAGGACCGAATTGCATTCGATTCTCTTCAGCCTTGATAAGGATGATGTAGATCTACTCAAGAACACAAAGAAACTCAAGAAGCGTCTATGCTCTGGGTTCAAAGTTTACGGTTACAAATTCCTCTCTGTGCATGAAATGTGTTTCATGATTGAGAAGACGGTGACCTTGGCACTGTTTGTCACTGATGACCCTGCTGCCCCCATCTCCCAACCCATTTTTGGTAACTCCTCCAAACACAATCCCATCTCCAGAATCGGCAAAAAATCTTCGTTTGTACTAGACACCCACGTCCGTACTGAGCTAATGTCGGTGTCTAACTTACTGACCCACCGTTCGAGAAAGGCAACTGCTCCAACAAGATTGGTTTCAGTATCCAACAAAACGGTCTCCCCTTGTACCCACACATTCGTCGTCAATTGGAGGCCCCTCTACTCCCGCCTCCTCCTAAACAACCCCACTTTTGACTTCCTCCTCGACAGCAAGGTCTTCACCCAACCAATTTCCGTCCACGGCAGGTGAGCTTGAGCTGAGTCGAGCGATGAATCCCGCGAAATGGCTACAGACATACCCTTACAGGCTACATGAAATATTAAAAACTCACATTTTTATCATCCCTCAATTCCAGCGATCACCAAAAGCTGGCCGATTCTATCTATGATCTCCGCATTTTCTTCCCCCAGGAGGATGACATTTCCGCCAAGGAAATTTGGAACCTCGTTAGCAGTGATATTGTCCACATCCACAGCTCGGAGTGTTACCGCGCGTTGACGATCCTCCTGGAGTTTCTTCCGTCAGACTGCAGTCCAGAATTTTACGCCTCGTTGCTTCCAACTTGGATGAACATTTGGGGTGAGCGAGCGAAGCGAGAGAGCTTTAATGAAGACGAGGCATAAATACTCGCGATGAAGTGCGCGAAATGGCTACAGTCACCCACATCCACTACTGAACTAACCCACTCAATTCGTTTGGTTCGCTCGCCTCCCCCCTGCTCCATTAAAAATCCACCTCCTTTCGCTCGGTGCAGCAAAGATAGACTTCTGCCTCGACTGGGACTACCGCTGGATGTCGTTGATTTGCCGGGCGCTCAAGCGCCTCCCGGTCGACTACCCCCAATGGGGAAAGATCCGCAAGCTTACTCTCTGCCGCGCACTCGCGTGGCTCGACATCCCATCCGGAAAGCAATCCTCCGCCCACAACAACCGTCAGTTCAAGTTTTTCAAGATGTACGTCGGTTTTAGCAAGAACGACGTAATCAAGCGCCTCTCCAAGCTCCTCGTCTTCTTTCTTGGTCGCGAGGATGACGGTTCTCTCACCCCCACCACTCTACCCCCAACTCTCTCCACCGGAACAACTTCCCTGGTTGCCTTCATGAACTTCATTGCACCTTACTTCAACCCATCCAACATTGGAAATTGGACCGGGAACCTCACCAGCATGATGCATTATATGTGTTGTTATCTCTCCCAGCGAATAGGTTTTGAGCAGGCCTCCACTCATCTCAACAACAACAACAACAACAACAACAACAACAAAACTATCAGTTTCCCGCAGTATAATGTCACCCTCCTTCCTCACGAAATTTCCGCAGTAGTAGATTGCTTCCTTCCGCTGACCCACCAAATGATCTACTCGAAAGGTCCTCAGGTCTCCTACACCGGCGCGATCTCCCTCCGGAACCTTGCAGCCTTCTCCCAAAAAGTGACTTCTCCCTCCCTCACCTTCTTCCTCGACGCCCTCGACGAGAAGGCCATTAACCAAACCCATCAAGCCCCTTCCGCCCTAAACTCAATCCATCTGACCCTCCACCAGTTCCTCCGTCCGGATCCCACAACTTTCCTCGGCCAGCTGCCATCCTTCCTCGCCCTATCTTTGTCCGGGGTAGATAGCAACGACGAGGGCAAGACGGCTAGCACCTTGGTCGCGTACATGTCGATTTTTCAGTGGCTGCCAATCGGCGGAACGGTGAACCAACGCCTTGCCCTGGAGAACGGCGAGCAATACAAAACTGCTGCAGACAACGCATTTGCCGCCTCGTCGGACTTTGTCCTGCTGTTCCTCGACAAGATGTACGTTTTGTTGAAGAACCAGGGAGAGGCTGAGAAGGCAGGGCGTAACCAGGCGTCGATGTACTCCGCCCAAGCAACGAAGGTGAGCGATCGAAGCGGACGAGACGAGCCTTGCGACAGAAGAAGTGCGAAGCGACTAACCCACTCCAATCGACTCCGCTCGGAGCAGCAAATCACCGGTCTGATTACCGTGACCATCCGAGTGATGCTCTCCGCGTGTGACGAAGAGACATTTTCCACCGCTCTGAAGTCTATCGCCTCCTTTGTGAGCGAGAACGTTGTTGTGTTCGCGTCGAAGCGTGTTGCGGGCCTTTTAGAGGCGTGCTCTTACCGGAATGCCACTAGTTCCCTGCACACCTTCGTTCCGATTCTCACCTCCGACCTCAAAACAAGGTCCATGCTCTCAGTTCGCTTCTACACTCGTGCTTTGAGCGGGTTGGTTCGAATCACTGGATCCGATATATTGCCCCACAAAGATGCGGTGGTCGCAATGATTCAATTTTCGCTGGACAGCGACGACAAATTGACGAGGAAGGCCGCCTGCAAGGTCTTGCGGCACTTGTTCATCTCCCTTATCTCCTGCAGCCCAACGAACACAAACAATAACGCTCAGTTGCACCAAAGAAAGATTGGCGAGCCCCTCTCGGCCCTCCCCGACGCGGTGCCGCACGTGCCCAACAAGCTCGAAATGAGCTTCGTGTTTGATTTGTTTCAACGATTCTTGATCAAGTCGCTTACAACCGTAGAACGCATTCTGAACCTGGAGTGGACCGATGACAACGAGTCCAACAAGGTGCTCGACGACTGGAGGCTCTGTTCCAAGATCATCCACTACTGCCTCCGTGGCTGCATCGGATTCTTGCCCGAAGGTGAGTGAGTGAGTGAGTGAGTGAGTGAGTGAGTGAGTGAGTGAGTGAGTGATGTGTGTGTGAGCGAATAAGCGAGCGAGCGAGCCTTGTGGAAGCCATGCAATAAACTAAAAAGAATTTCCTCTCGCCGCAGCAAATGTCGATGTGTCCGATCCCGAGCTCCACCCGTGCGAGCATGTAACCCAAAAGTTACTGTCCCTCCTTCCCACTCCCGAATCGATGACCATTGTTGGTAATTTACGCAACAGGTGAGCGAGCGAAGCGAGCGAGCTTTGAGGAAGACGAGCATACTGGCGATGAATCCCGCGAAATGGCTACAGCCACCCACATCTACCACTGAACTAACCCACTCAATTCTTTTGGCTCGCTTGGTTCGCTCGTGCTTCATTAAAAATGCGCCTCGCTTCGCTCGGCGCAGGATTGGCAATCTGCTGGCCTCCTGCATGAAAAAGATTGCCTCCTCCTCCTCCTCCAGTTTGTCCCGTGACACAAAATCGTCCAAGGACATCATGGCCAGCTGTAGAATCATTTGCACGAGGAGGAGCGCCCTCTCCAACACCAAGACGTCAGCCTACGATCAATCCCTTGGTCACAATCGTGAGGTGACGAAGAACATGACTAACTCCGAACGATTTTTCGCCATTGAGAAGACATTGCTGAGAACTTCGCCTACTTATGCGCAACAAATGCGGCTTCGGATTGGCGAAGATATGGGGTGTAATTCCACTTCCTCCTTTACGTCCGCCCGAATGTTCGCATATAGGATGAACGTTCATCAAAACTCGAGCTTTGAAATCCCACGACGATTGAAGAACTCAACCAAGGAAGAGGACAAGGAGAATTTGGCAATGTACGAGAGGATGCTCGACGGTGCAATGGGATTGTGTTGCCACTTTCTGTCTGCGACGAGGGGGGAGGCCTTTCGCACTTTTAGTAGTTTGGCGGCGAAACATGGGTCTCTTCTTACGTAAGTGAGAATATATATTATATACGCTAGCCATACACTGACATGACTAACACACTCGGTTTTGCTCGGCGTAGGGCTCGAATTCCTCGAATTTTGGCAATCATCGACTTGTCTGACGGCGACTCGGAGATGAACGCCTACGGGCTCCCGAGAATCGCAGACATTGCTGAGGCTGCTGAGGATGCAGCTTCTGAGGAGGAAAACAGAATAAAGCTTTACGAGGTGGCTGTAGGTGGGTTGTTTATCCTGCAAATGTCATTCAAGCCAATCATGAAGGATTTCAAGCTCAAATATCAATTCATCCGGCAGTGGTGCAACTCCACCGTTTTGGTGAAGAAGATGGAGCCAGAGAAGGTGAGCGACGCGAAGAGATGAAATACATGCACAGAGAGGCAAAGCTAGACTAACCCAACCAACGCTCGGCACGCGCGCAGCAAGCCCACGTCACGACAATTTTGCACGGCCTGTGGGTAAAATTCCGCCGCGACCGGTTGATTGACGCGAATAAAGTTGGCGACGAGTTGGAGCAGCACTCTGCTTGTCTCTCTCACCTGCTGGACAAGCTCGATGAAAGCCAATTGGCGGCGAATGACGACGAACGATCCGCGGACTTGAACTGGCGAAACAAGCTTTCAATCAGTTGGTTCATTCTGGTTCTCGTTGGCCCCGATGAAGTTGAAAACGCGCCCTTGCTCTCCCGGATTGTCAAGGCGTGCATGACAATCATCAGGTGAGCGAGCGAAGCGAGCGAGCTTTGAGGAACACTCGAGTGATGAATCCCGCGAAATGGACAGCTACATCAACTACTGAACTAACCCACTCAATTCGTTTGGCTCGCTTCACTCGTTTTGCTCTGGCTTCATTAAAAATGCACCTCGCTTTGCTCGGTGCAGAAAGGAGGCTCGTGCGATGCCCATCAACAAGGTTGCTCTGGGTCTTCTGAGCAGAATAATTAATCTTATTCAGCAGAGGGAGAAGGACGACGACGATGACGACGACGGGGTGAAATTCTCGCAGTTCTGGTTGGACCTGGGCGACTCGTTGAGCGACGAGCAGTTCTGCACCAGGGTTCTCAATGCATCTGCGGTCAACAGGAGGGAAAAATCAAAATCAATGAAGAGTAAGGGGGTGGATTCGATTCTCGAGGACGCAGTGTGCTTCAGCTTCGGCTTGGGTGATATGTACCCGACGCTGCGAGATCCTCAACCCCGTTTCTTCGCGATGAACAAGGCGGACACGATTCGAAAAATTGTCGTGGGGTTGGCCAGGGTGGGATCCACCAAGAGCGAGGCAGTACTGAACAACATGCTCGCAGTGGGTAGGAAATTCTCCAACGCTCCACCCGATGATGACCAGAAGTGTCTTCTGGCTGCGTCCGCCGAAATCTTCAGCGGAGTTCTACGAGGAGTGCTCGACACGGACACAACGGGTGGCAAGTTGGAGGAAACTTTGCTGCCCTGGTTGAGCAGCGTGCTGAATATTGTTTCACACAGCGCGGTTGTTTATTGGAGCGATGGATTGAAATACGGCGTGCACGGTCACATCACCGACAGGAGAAATGGCGGCGTTTCTCCGCTGTTGCTGCTTGTCATTGACAAGTTGAGCTCTGTCCTGTACAAAGATGGGGGGGGGGGGGGCGACTCTGGGACAAAAGAAGCTGCCGGCTCGT